>Ga0208586_1000286_pt1 | contig 19324 bp, 17 predicted proteins | sample NGESurshal072012_6_FD_184471 | JGI IMG/M metagenome (GOLD analysis project Ga0208586, IMG submission 184471) | Arctic peat soil microbial communities from Barrow, Alaska - NGEE Surface sample 53-3 shallow-072012 (SPAdes) | ecosystem: Environmental > Terrestrial > Soil > Wetlands > Peat ... | reverse complement strand
CCCCACATCCTTTCGACTACAGGCACCTGAAGCCTGCGCGTCTGCCAATTTCGCCACTCGCCCGAGACCTTGCAACATTAGTCGACTCCCCTGACGCATTTTGCGCCGACGACTGCACCGAGCCGCCGGTACAGTTGATGTTGGTATGGTCCTGAAGAGCGTAGAGAATCGCATCGAGCGGATCTTCGAAAAGACGTTTTCACGTACTTTCAAGAGCACGCTGCAGCCGATTGAGATTGGCACGCGCATTATTCGCGAGGTCGACCTCACCCGCCGTCTCTCGAGTCAAGGTCCCATCTCACCCAATCAGATTCGGGTGTGGCTGGGTCCGGTCGACGCGGCGCGATTTGACGGCTTCCAGAAGGCCCTGGTGAGTGAGTTGGAAGAGACGGTGCGCCAGCACGCCGTCAGTGAGGGCTTCAGTTTCGTCGGTCCGGTCAAGGTCGAAGTCTTCATCGACGACGACATCAAGACCGGCAATCTCGAAGTGAAGACCGAGTTCATTGGAGGCGAAAGCCAACCACGACTGATTCTGAGCGACGGGCGGTCCTTCAACGTCGGCGAACGCCCCCTGGTCATTGGGCGAAGTCCGGACGTTGAAGTCATCATCAACGATTCCAACGTGTCACGGCGGCACGCCGAGGTGTGGCGCACGAATGAAGGGGTGGCCGTGCGCGACCTTCAATCGACGAACGGCACTTATGTGAACGGTCACCGGGTCACTGCCGTCTCACTCTCTCCACGCGACGACGTCACGATCAGTACGATTCACTTTCGGATTGAGCTCGCTTGAGTCTTGTGGCCGCGACGTCGAATTACGCGGCGATCGTTCGGCCGCTCCAAGTGCTCGTCATGGTCGTCGCCGTACTGTTCTTCTTGCGCATCACCCGCGTGGCCGCGATACAGGCGCGGCCGATCGACTACGAGAAGCGGTCGCGTCGCCGACGCACCGGAACGTTGTCGCTCAAGTTCGTGGAGCCGACCGATCGCGAGGGCGAACGTATCGACGTGGACGCGGCGGTGACGATTGGACGCAGCGCTGACTGCGATCTCAGTCTGTCCGACACGTTTCTCTCGTCGCGACACGCACGCCTCACGAACGACGAGGGTGACCTCTCCATCGAAGACCTCGGATCGACCAACGGCACGTACGTGAATCAGGAGCTGGTCGACGGACGCGTGCACCTCGAGCGAGGTGACATCGTGCAAGTCGGCGGCGTTCTGTTCGAGGTGGTTCGTTGACGCGTTGGCGTCACGCCGAGGCGACCGACACCGGACTGGTACGTCAATCGAATCAGGACGCGGTGTACGTCGACGACTCCTTGGCCATCGTGGCCGACGGTATGGGAGGACACGCGGCCGGTGAAGTCGCCTCCGAGATGGCGATCGAGTTGCTCCGCACGGGATTTGCCGAGAATCGGACGGTCGAGGGCCTCTACGAGGCCATCAACACGGCCAACATCACCGTGCTGAATGACGCGCGTGAGAACCCCAACCATTTCGGCATGGGTACGACGGTCATCGCCCTGGGACTCACGGTTGACGACGAAGGTGTCACCTCGCCGACGCTTTGTCACGTCGGCGACTCTCGGGCCTATCAGCTGCGTGACGGTGCGCTTCGACAGTTGACCGATGACCACAGCGTCGCTGAAGAGTGGGTCCGCATGGGTCGACTCACGCCGGAAGAGGCCGCGGTCCATCCCCGACGCCACCAACTCACACGGGGCATCGGGGTCGAAGAGACCATCGCGGTGGACGTGATGTCGTTGCACGCGCTGGTCGGGGACCGGCTCTTGCTGTGCAGTGACGGACTGTCCAACGAACTCGACGGTGACACCCTGGCGCGCCTCTCGAGCGCTCCTTTCACGCTCGACGAGGCGGTCGTGCAGTTGGTGGAAGCGGCCAAAGAGGCCGGCGGTCGCGACAACATCACGGCCGTGCTGGTGGAGTTCGATGAGGTCTCGGACAGCGCCACGCCCATCAAGCGCACGATCTCGTCGGTCACGCCGCCCGTCGCCCGGGGCGCGGCGCCCACGCAGAAACGCCGCAAACGTCGCCGTCTGTCGTGGCGAACGCCGGCCGCGCTCCTGCTCTTCGCCGGGATCGTGGTGGGCGCGTACTTCGTCGTCCATTGGTACGCCTATTCGACCTTCTACTTGGGAAACGACGCCGGCACCGTCGCGGTCTTCCAGGGCCAGCCGAGCGGCGTCCTGTGGTTCAAACCGATCAAGGTCTTCGACACCAGCTATCAAGCCAGCACCCTTCGAACCTCGGACCGGGTCCAGTTGAACCGGACCATTGGGGAACCGACGAAGGAGGCGGCGCTCAACTACGCGACATTTCTTTGTAGCGAAGCGACCAATTGCGGCGCGTCGACGACGCCGACGACACCGACGACCACCACCACGGTGAAGAAGGGTTGAACGGTGTCGCGACGTCTCCGCATCCTGGCCACCATCCTCCTCGTGCTCTTTGGCGTCATCGTGGCCCAGGCGGCGAACATCCAGTTCTTTCGGGCGCCCGCGCTCATCTCGAGCCCCGACAATCCTCGAAACCTCAACCCGTCGGGCAACTTCCCAAGAGGCGAGATCTTCGCGGCCGACGGCTCCGTGCTCGCCTACTCGGTCAAGCAGAACAGTTCCTACTACCCGTATCGTCGCGTCTATCCCGACGGCTCCTTGATGTCGGGTGTGGTGGGCTTCTCTTCGCCCTACTACGGCGAGTGGGGACTCGAGGAGGAGTACAACGGTTTCCTCGCGGCGCACCCCCAGCCGCCACAGAGCTTCGAACAACTGCTCGCGCCCACCAGCGCCGCCGACTCAGTCACCCTGACCATCGTGCCGGCGCTCCAACGAGTCGCACGGGTGGCGTTCGGCAAGACCGACGGGGCGGCCGTGGCGATCGACCCCAAAACCGGCGACGTGCTCGTCATGTACTCCAATCCGAACTACAACCCCGTCCCACTGACCTCTCCAAATTCCGTCGTCGCCAAGGCGGCGTGGGATCTTTATCTCAAGCGCGACAGCAACGGCTTCCAGCCCTTGGGATTGGTGGCGACGGAACAGACCTTCCCGCCCGGATCGACGTTCAAAGTCATCACGACCGCAGCGGCGGCGGTCAGTAAACCCGCCGACTTGACCAAATCCTTCATCCCCAACCGCAACGGTGAAAGGTGCACTACGTTGCCGAATTCGAATCTGTTGCTTTGCAACAGCGGTCTCTCACCGTGTGGTGGCAACGTCGCGCAGATGTTGCCACCGTCGTGCGACCCCGGGTACGCCCTGTTGGGGATCGACCTCGGCGCGAACTACATGTTCAAGGCCGCCACGTCCTTCGGCTATGACGCGGTGCCGCCCCTCGATTTGCCCGGCACCCAGGCGAGTTACTTTCCCGCCGCGGCGTCCTTCGCGAACAACATCCCCGGTCTGGCCTACTCCGCGATCGGCCAAGAGAACGTGCGCTCGACCGCACTGCAGGACGCCCTGGTCGCCGCCGCCGTCGGTAACGGAGGCGTCATGATGACCCCGCATCTGATGAGCTTCATCACCGCGCCGGACGGAAAGGTGCTCAAGCGCTACAAAGATTCCGTGTGGAAGACGCCGTTGAGTGCAACCCAGGCCCAGGTGATCGTGCCGTTGATGGAAAACGTCGTGAAATTCGGTACCGCCTCCGGCGTGGGATTCTCGGCCGCGGACGACGTGGCCGCGAAGACCGGTACCGCGCAGACGGGCAACGCGAAGAAGAACACCGACGACTGGTTGATCGCCTTCGCACCGGCTACCGATCCGACCATCGCCGTAGCGGTCGTCGTGCCGTACCAGCCGACGCAGAACTTCGGAGCGACCATCGCCGGACCCATCGTGAAGGCGCTCATCAATGCCTTCTTCGCAATGCAGTCCGCCAAGACGCCGTCGTGAAATACGACCACGTGTTGAAGAAATGAGAATTCCGCCGAATCACGAGGGCGTAGGCTAGGCGCCATATGGAGCCGGTTGATGACCCCCGACTGTATTCAGGTCGCTATCAGGTAACGCACCTCATCGCCCGGGGTGGCATGGCCATCGTCTACCGGGCCCAGGACGTCCTTCTCAATCGTCCGGTGGCGATCAAGACGCTCTATCCGGAACTCAGCGCCGACCCGCAATTCGTCGAGGGGTTCCGTCGCGAAGCCCAGGCGGCGGCGAACCTGTCGCACCCGAACATCGTGCCGGTCTTCGACTGGGGTGAGCACGAGGGCACCTACTTCATAGTCATGGAATTGGTCGACGGCACCTCACTGGCCGACATGTTGCGAGGAGGTCGCACGCTCACGGCGTCGCACTCCGCCACGCTGATGACCCAAGTCGCGGCGGCCCTCGGCTACGCGCATCGCAGCGGCGTGGTCCACCGTGATGTGAAACCGGGCAACATCTTGATCGCCAGTGACGGTCAGGTGAAGGTGACCGACTTCGGCATCGCCCAGGCGATGTCGGTGGAGGACCAGCTGGCCGAGGAGGGTTCGGTCATGGGTACCGCGACGTACTTTTCGCCCGAACAGGCCGAGGGTGCGCCGGTGGACGGACGCAGCGATATCTACTCCCTCGGTGTCGTCCTCTACGAAATGATCGCCGGACGACCGCCGTTCATCGGTGACTCACCGGTCGCGGTCTCGAGTCAACACGTTCACGGAACGGTACCCCCACCTTCGGAGTTCAACAACACGATTCCCCCGGAATTGCAGGCAATCGTGATGGAAGCACTGGCGAAATCTCCCGATCAGCGCTACCAATCGGCCGAAGACCTGCGATCGGACCTCATACGATTCAGCGAGGGCCAGCCCGTTCGGGCCGCGCAGCGCGACGTGGCCTTCTTCGGTGCCGACGCCACCCGAGCGGTCTCCAAAGTGGCTCCGGGGGAACGGACCCAAGCGGTGCCGATGATGAAAGGTCCGCGCACTGACATTCGGCGACGACGCAAGGGGAGCGGGGGCGTCATCGTCGTGGTCGTGTTGCTGCTGCTCGCAGTCGGCGGCCTCGCGTACTTCCTCGCCCAAAAGGGCGGTCCTCCATTGGTGCAGATGCCCAACCTCGTGGGCCAAACCGATACCGCCGCATTGCAGAAACTAGCCACCGACGGGATCAGGCTCAACAACGTCAAGCAGACACACTCGAAGGTCGCCGCCGGATTAGTCATCTCGACCAGTCCCAAGGCCGGGACCACGTTAAAGAAAAGTCAGAAAGTGAACTTGACGGTGAGCCTGGGCGTTCAGGCCGCCATCATTACGATTCCGAGCGTGAAGAACCTTTCGATAGCGAGTGCGGAGAGTGAGCTTTCGTCCCGGCCCTATTCGTTGAACGTGCACCCGGTGTTTCTCCAGACGGCACCGGCCAACACGCATCCGAATCCGAACACCGTGATCTCTCAAGTCCCCGCCGCCGGAGCCAAGGGGCACCAGGGCGAGAAAATAACCATCTATGTACTGTCGCCGAGCGCGCAGTTCACCGTGCCGTCCCTCGTCAATGACTCGACCAATCAGGCCTCGGCGGTGCTTGGTCAGTCCGGACTGACGCTGGGAGCGACCACGTCGACGGTCTGTTCCAACACCGTGCCGATCGGAATGGTCGTGAGTTCCAGTCCCGCGGCCGGATCCTTGGTGAACTCTGGCGACCAGATCTCACTCACCACTTCGAAGGGGTACTGCAAGGTGCAGGTGCCCAGCGTGCTCGGTGACAATCAGGGCCAGGCGACCGCGACACTTCGCGCTTCACACCTGCAGGTCGCGGTGAGTCCGACCGACCCGTCCACGTGCTCACCGAGTCAGGTCGGCTTCGTCTCGGACCAGAGCGTCGCTCCCAGCAGTTTCGTGACCTATAACTCGTCGGTAACGATCTTCGTCTGTGAGGCCTCCACGGAACAGCCGACGACCACCACCACGACCGCGTCGTAGCGGGCGCGTTCACTAGCATTGGGCCCCATGGCAAAGTCGACCTCGAAACCGGGAAGCCGAAAGAACGTGGGTCGTTACGTTCCGCCCGAGGCCCGGGGCAAGGTCACCGCACGGCGTCCGGTCGGCGAGGACCACAGTCCCCGGTGGTACGGATGGCTCATCGTGGCCCTCCTCGGCGTGGGCATGCTGACCATCATCTTGAACTACCTGTCGGTCTTGCCCGGCTCGGTGTCCTCGTGGTATCTCATCGGCGGACTCGTCGTGATGTTCGCCGGTTTCTACCTCGCGACGCGATACAAGTAACGAGCCGGTCCTAGCCCAGGCGCTCGATGATGGTCGCGTTGGCCAGTCCGCCACCTTCGCACATCGTGAGCAGTCCGTAGCGACCGCCGGTGCGCTCGAGCTCGTTCAGTAACGTGGCGCACAGCTTCGCGCCCGACGCGCCGAGCGGGTGACCCAACGCGATCGCGCCGCCGTTCACGTTGACTTTGGAGAGATCGACGTCGAGCTCCTTCTGCCAGGCCAGGACCACGGACGCGAAAGCCTCGTTGATCTCGATGAGGTCGATGTCGTCGAGCGTGAGACCGGCGCGCTCGAGCACCTTCTTGGTGGCGGGGATCGGGCCCGTCAACATCGTGACCGGGTCGACGCCCGCGAGCGCGAAGGAGTGGAACCGAGCGCGCGGCGTGTACCCGAGCTCCTTGGCCTTCTCCTCGCTCATGATCAGCACCGCCGAGGCGCCGTCGGTGATCTGCGAGGAGTTGCCGGCCGTCACTTTGCCGTCCTCTTTGAACGCGGGCTTCAAGTTGGCGAGCGTCGCGACCGAGGAGTCCGCGCGGATGCCTTCGTCGGTGCTCATGAGTTCATCGGTGGCCCGACCCTCGTCGTCACGAACGTAGACCGGGACGATCTCACGCTCGAAGCGACCTTCGGCCGTCGCCTGGGCCGCGCGCCGGTGGCTCTCGGCCGAGAACGCGTCGAGGTCCTCGCGCGAGACGTCCCACTGGTCGGCGATCATCTCGGCGCCGATGCCCTGATTCTTCAGCCCCCCGACCGGCTCGTAGCGAGCGCTGACCCGCGGGCCGAAGGGCCAGCCGGAGTCCTTGCCGACGGACGAACCCATGGTCACGCGCGACATCACTTCGACCCCGGCGGCGATGACGACGTCGTAGGCGCCGGAGATGACGCCCTGCGCGGCGAAGTGCAACGCCTGTTGGGAGGATCCGCACTGGCGGTCGATCGTGGTGGCCGGCACCGACTCGGGCCAACCGGCCGCGAGTACCGCGCTGCGCCCGACGTTGAACGCCTGCTCGCCGACCTGGGAGACGCAGCCCATGATCACGTCGTCGACCAACGCGGGGTTGAGGTTGTTGCGACTGGCGAGGGCCTTCAGCGCCTCCGAGGCGAGGTCCACGGCGTGCCAGTTCTTGAGCTTTCCGTTGCGCTTGCCCCCGGGGGTGCGAACGGCGTCCACGATTACGGCTGTCGGCATTGTCAAACCTTTCGTCGGCGTGGAGCACTGGCCACCGGCGAATCCTACCGGTGGGCGCGGCTAGCGTCGCAGGCGTGAGCGAACGAAAGAGCATGGATCGCTGGCTCGGCGACGGCGGAATGGCGATCATCGGGGCCCTCGGCGGCTCCTTTGAAAGCTACGGCGTCGACGGCGAAGACCTCGGGTGGGTGAGCGGCTCGTTCGCGCCAACCCCGATGGCCTGCAACCCCCACGGCGCGGTCCAGGCCGGTGTCCACTCGGTGATCTTGGACGCGGCGATGAACTTCTGCGTCAACGCCGCGCTCATCGGTCGCGACCGCACCGAGGCGACGATCGAGATGACGACCGAGTTGATGCGTCCGGCGTTGCTCGACACGCACTACGCAGTTCGCGGTGACGTGGTCCGCCTGGCTCGACAGATCGCCTACGCCGAGGCCACGATCTCGAGCGACGAAGGAAAATTAATCAGTCGATCGACCGGCACGTTCCTCGTGCACCGTTCAACGTCGACCTAGATGTGGTCGGCCGGGATCTGACCGAGTCGACCGGCCTCGTAATCCTCGAAGGCCCGCTGCAGTTCGGCCCGGGTGTTCATCACGAACGGACCGTAGGTCGCCACCGGCTCACGGATCGGCTCTCCGCCGAGGATCAGTACTTCGAAGGCGTGGGTGCGCGAGTCCTGGGACTCGTTGGCCGCCAGCACCAGGAAGTCGCCGTCGACGTGCACGGCCATCTCGCCTTCGGCGATAGCGCTGCGGTCGTGACCGACGCTGCCCTGACCGGCGAGCACGTAGGTGAGCGCGTTGTAGGCGGGGTTCCACGGTAGGGAGAGCTGCGCGCCAGGTAGGAGCGACACGTGCGAGATGGCGATCGGCGTGTGGGTCGAGCCCGGTCCGTCGATGCCGCCGAGGGATCCGGCGATGACGCGGATGATGGCGTCGCCGTTCTCGTTGGTCAACAGCGATACCGATTCGGCTTCGATGTCCTGGTAACGCGGATTGGTCATCTTCAGTTTCGCCGGCAGGTTGACCCAGAGCTGAATGCCGTGGAACAGTCCGCCGGAGTCGATCAACGCGTCCGGTGGGCGCTCGATGTGCAAGATGCCCGATCCGGCGGTCATCCACTGCGTCGCACCGTTTTGAATGACGCCACCACCACCGATGGAGTCCTGGTGCAAGAACGTCCCGTCGATCATGTAGGTCACGGTCTCGAATCCGCGGTGCGGGTGCCAGGGCGTGCCCTTGGGCTCGCCCGGTCCGTAGTCGACTTCGCCCATCTGGTCCATGTGGACGAACGGGTCGAGGTCGGCCATGTCGATGCCGGCGAAGGCGCGCCGCACCGGGAAGCCCTCGCCTTCGAGGCCTCGCGGCGCCGACGTGATGGACTTCACGCGACGTGGTCGATCGGTGGTCTCGGGCTTGACGGCCTTGGCTAATTCGAGTGGATTATCTACGGAGATGGCTGGCATTGGACCATATTACGGACGAAACGTGCGACTTTGACGCGCCTCGGAGCTCGCCAAAGTGAGGACGGCGACGACGATGATGGCCGACAGGCCTAGCGCGACGTTGCCCGCGCCCCAGCCCAGTCCGCCCACGATTTTCGGCTTGCCCATGCCGTCGGCGAAGGAGGCGCCCAGGGGTCGCGTGAGGACGTAAGCGATCCAGAAGAATAGGACCGCGTTACGGCGCGTGAACCAGAACGCCAGTGCCGGCACGATGATCAGTCCGGTGAAGAGGAGACCGGATCCGAAGAAACCGAACTTCGCGACGAAGGCCGTGAAGTCACCGACGGCGGTGCCCAGGGCGAAAGCGACCGTCACCGTCACCCAGTAGAAGAGCTCTCGACGCGTCGAGGTGATGCTGTGGATCGACAAGGTGCCTTCCACCCGGAACCACGTCCAGAACACCACCGCCAATACGAGCGCGAAACCGATCGCCGACACGAGGTAGGGAACCTTGAACTCGACGTGCACGACGTCCGCGCACATCGTGCCGAAGACGCTGACCATCACGACGGCGAACCAGTAGATGACGGTCTGGTAGGCGGGCCATCGTAGTTGCCACCAGAGCGCGACGGCGAAGACCACCGCGGCACACACCACGGCCACTCGAGGATCGAAGCGATTGACGAAGTAGTCCGACGTCGCCTCACCCATCGCCGTGGTGAGGATCTTCAGGCCCCAGAACGACGGCGTGATCGTCGGTGGGACTTTGCTCGACCGGAACCTGCGGCGTAAAGAGAGCGCCACGCTCAGTCCTCGTTGATCAGCAGTTGCTCGAGGAACGACGAACGGTCCATGGTGATGAAGAGGGCTTTGGCGCTCGCGACCAAGACGTCGTTGGCGTGCAACGTCGCCTCGACGAAGTGCTTTCGTTCGTCCCGTCGCACCAACCAGGCTCGCGCGACGATCTCCTCCTCGACCGGCGTCGGCGCGTGGTAAGTGATGTCCAATTGCGCGGTGAAAGCCATCGCCCCGTGGATTATGTTCATGAGGCCCATCACTTCGTCCAGCAAGGCGGCGACGACACCACCGTGCGCGCGCCCGGGTGCACCCTCGAAGGCCTTACCCAGCTTGACGCGCATGCACGCGACGTCGCCGTCTCGCCACAGCTGCGCACCGAGGCCCATGGGGTTGGCGGCCCCGGCCACCACGGAATCGGAGAAGAGTTGGCCTTGGCCGATCTCGTCGAAGGTGGGAATCGTCATCGAGAACTCCTCGAGTCGCTCTCGAGACAGTTCGCGCACTCGAGGAGCCGCCGCGCGAACCCGCTCGAGCAGTGTTCGCAGTTTCGCGCTGAGGTCGTCAAACTGATCGTCGCTGAGGTCACGCGCGACGAATTCGTGTCCCAACTCGCGCATCAGCGAGGCGGCCACGATTCGTTGCTCTTCGCTCGTCACTCGCCCGTGTAGTAGTGGTCGGCCGCGGCTAACGCGCGATCGAGGCGCGCCAGACCATCGCGCGCTTCGTCGGCGGTGATGGTGCACGGTGGCACGACGTGGATCCGGTTGTAGTTGGTGAAGATAAGCAGTCCTTCATCGCGACTGGCGGTGACGATGTCGTTCATCGCGGGCGAGCTGGCGCCGTAGGGGGCGAGGGGTTCTTTCGTGGCGCGGTCGGTGACCAGTTCGAGGGCGAAGAAGACACCGAGTCCCCGGACCTCTCCGATGATGCGGTGGTTCGCCGCCATGGCCTCGAGTCCCGGGCGCAGCACCTCGTCGCCGATGCGCTGCGCGTTCTCAACGATGCCTTCGTTCTGCATCGTCTCGATGGTCGCCACGGCCGCGGCGCACGCGAGGGGGTGTCCCGAGTAGGTGAGCCCTCCGGGATAGACGCGTTCGTTGAACGAGGCGCTGATGGCCTCATTGATGATCACGCCGCCCAGTGGCACGTAGCCGGAGTTGACGCCCTTGGCGAAGACCACCAGGTCGGGCTTCACGTCGTGCTGTTGAAACGCGAACCACGATCCGGTGCGACCAAAGCCGCACATGACTTCATCGGCGATGTACACGATGCCGTAGCGATCACAGATCGCGCGAACGCCGGCCAAGAATCCCGGGGGTGGCACCATGATGCCGGCGGTGCCGGGAATCGTCTCGAGCACGATGGCCGCGATGGACGTCGGACCCTCGAATCGAATGGTCTCTTCTAAGTTCTCGAGCGCGCGTTGGCACTCCTCGGTCTCGGTCGTCGCGTGAAAGGCCGATCGGTAGAGGAAGGGGCCGAAGAAATGCACGACGCCGGCGGCGCCGATGTCGTTGGGCCAGCGACGGGGGTCCCCGGTCAGGTTGATGGACGTGGCCGTCGCGCCGTGATAACTGCGGTAGGCCGACATCACCTTGTGTCGACCGGTGTGGAGCCGCGCCAGGCGCACGGCGTGTTCTATCGCTTCGGTGCCGCCGTTGGTGAAGAAGACCTTCGCGGCCCCCTCGAAGGAGCGGTCCAGGATGAGTTCGGCCGCGCGGTACCTTGAGACGTAACCGTGTTGGGGTGCGATGGTGCAGAGCGTGGCGGCTTGCTCTTGGATCGCGCGAACCACGTCCGGGTGCTGGTGACCGATGTTGGTGTTGACCAACTGCGACGAGAGGTCCAAGTACGTCGTGCCGTCCTCGGCGGTGACGTAGACACCCTCGGCGTCCTTCACCATCAGGGGATTGATGCTCGCCTGGGCCGACCAGGAGTGAAAGACCGAAGCCTTCTCTCGTTCACTACTCGTCAGCGTCGACCGATCGTTCGCCATTTCGCCGTCCTTTGCTCAATAAGACGGTAACCCAATCGCCGCGCGAGCCGTTCTGGCTCGGTGCCGGATGCGAACTTAGAGACCACCGTCCCAGAGAGCCATCTCGGTCGAGAAGTCGTCGAGACCCATGGGTCCGAGCACGAGGGCGTGGGCGTGGAAGGCCTTCAAGTCGAACGTGTCTCCCAATCGCTGCTTCGCGGCTTCGCGCGACTCGAGCCAGATTCGCTCGCCCACCTTGTAGGAGATCGCTTGGGCCGGAAGTCCCAGGTAGCGATCGACTTCGGAGACCGACATGGGGTGGTCTTGGATGGCCCACTCCTCGAGCAGCGCGACGGCCATCTCCGCGCTCCAGCGCTTGTTCGAGCAGTCGCCGAGGTCGCCCAAGACGCCCATGTCCGACGGGGCGTCCAGCTCGAGGTGCAGTCCGACGTCGACGACGATGCGCGCCGCCCGAAGGGCCTGATTGGCGAGGTAACCGAGCTCGTCGCCGAGGTCCGAGAAGTAACCGAGCTCGTCCATGAGTCGCTCGGCGTAGAGCGCCCAACCCTCGGCGTACCCACTCGTGATGCCGACCAGGCGGTGGAATCGACTCTGGCGTTCCGACGACAACAGGGCCGTCGCGATTTGCAAGTGGTGGCCCGGGATGGACTCGTGATACCAGGTCGACGCGAAACGCCACCACGAGAACTGCGTCTTGCCCAGCGTGGGGAACCACGTGGTGCCGGGACGACTGAGGTCTTCGCTGGGGTTGATGTAAAACGGCGCCGCGGCCGATCCCTCCGGTGCGAGACGAGCGTCACAGAATCGAATGCGCTCGTCGATGTCGAAGTGCACGCCGTCGAGTTCGTCCGTCGTGCGAGCGGTGAAAGCCTTCAACTTCGTGAGGAGGGCGTCGGTGCCTTCGATCGCCCGCGCGGGGTCGTTGTCGAGCAGATCGGCCACTTCGACCAGGCTCTTGGCGTTCGGCAGCAGTTCGCGCGCTATCTCCCACATCCGTGCGTTGATGCGCTTCAAGTCCTGATAACCCCATTCGTACAGTTCGTGGAGGTCGAGCGTCGCCCCGGACCAGTACGCCGACCACCGTTGGTAGCGCTCTTCGCCGCAGGCCTCTTTCGACGAAGCCTTCGGCGCGAGCTCGGTGCGCATCCACGCCGCGAGTTCGGCGTACGCGGCTTCGGCGTCCTTGGCGGCCGAGCGCAGTCCCGATGTCTCGAGGTCCACCCCCGTCGCTGTTGCCGTGCGCTCGGCGAATTCGCTAAAGGCCCCGGCGGCACAGGTATCGGCTTGATTCGCGACCCCCGTAATGTGGCGTTCGGCGGGCAACTCGTGTTCGGCAGCCGTGATGAGTAACGCGCCGCGCCAGCTGTCGATCGACGCGCGCACGTGGCCCAAACGTCGGGCCACGTTCTTCGCGTTCTCCGGTGTCGTGAGTGGCATCAGTTCGAACACCTGTCGAATTGCCGCTACCGGTGAATTGAGGACCGAAAACGTTCGTCGCTCCTCGTCGGCTTCGAACAGTGCGAGCTGGACGGAGAGACGCTCGCGAATCACCGCCGCCGCAATTCGGTCGATGTCACCGCGTGCGTCGAGCGTCTCGAGGGTCTGAAGATCTCGAATAATCTGCGCCTGGTCGCGACGTCGCTTCTCGACGGAGAAGTCCGGCAAGAGATGGTCGTAACCGGGAATCCCGGCCTCGGTCGCGAAAAGAGGATCGCTCTCGGCGAGTCGATCGACGATTTCGTCGGCGAAGGTGAAGATAGCGGACTGGGAAGTTTGCTCGGACATAAGGGATCCTTTGTATTACGCGATTACCCGCGAAATTGAAATGTACACCGTGTCGTTGCCGGAAGACTTGGCTCGACTCTTCAGTCCTGACGGTCCTCCACGGACATAAACCAGTGCTCGTCAACGCTGAGGGTGCAGTCGGGATCGTCCGAGCACGCGTGCGAGTCGTCGTCCATCACGATCGCGGTGCCGTGGCAGTGCTGAAGGTGGTCTTCGCACATTGTGCACCGAACCTCGGGTGACGCGTACTGCAGCGGTAGTGACATGATTTCAACATAAATCGGTGCTGTGACATGCGAGAAGACGGACGAAAGCCGCGCACACCGTTGAAGATGCCAAGTTTATTGTGAATCGATTGCTACCGATGGTAAATTTTCTCAGTCGGTCTCTTACGCACTTCGTAGAGGAGAAACTACATGGCTCGCGCCACATGGTCAGGTTTTTTGAGCTTCGGGTTGGTGAGCGTCCCCGTTGGTCTGTTTAGCGCCACGTCCGATCAGACGATCCACTTCAACCAGCTCCACAAGAACACCTCGAATCGTGTCCGCTACAAGAAGGTCGACGAAGAGACCGGGGAAGAACTTTCGAGCGAGGACATCGTCAACGGCTATCCCCTCGGCGGCGGCGAGTACGTCGTCGTCACCCGCGAAGAGATGGCCGAAGCGGCGCCCGGCAAGTCCGAACTGATCGAGATCCAAGACTTCGTCGACCTAGAAAAGATCGACCCGATCTTCTTTCGTCAGTCCTACTATCTGGCGCCGAAAGGAAAGGGCGCCGACCGCGCGTACGCGCTCTTGTTGCAAGCCATGCTCGAAACGAAGAAGGTGGGTATCGCGACGCTCGTTCTACGCGACAAGGAGCATCTGGTCGCCATTCGTCCGGCCGAGAAGGTCCTCATGCTCGAAACGATGTTCTTCGAAGACGAGATTCGCGATCCCGAGGAAGAGCTCGATACGCTGCCACCGGTCGGTAACGCGAACGCGCGCGAACTGTTCGTGGCGAAGAAGTTGGTCGACTCGTTGACCGATGAGTGGGACCCAAGCCGCTATAAGAACACCTACCGCCAGCGGGTCGAGGAGCTCGTCGAACAAAAGCGCGCCGGTCACGCGGTCGTCCACGGCTCCGAGGATCGACCGAAGTCGAACGTCATCGACCTGATGGCCGCCTTGCAGGCGTCCATCGATCGATCCACGAAACGACCAGCTCGGGCCGCCGCCAAGGTGACCGGGTCGTCGAAGGGCGCGAGTCTGAAGGTCGCGGATCATCGCGAACGACAGGGGCTCGACGCAATGACCAAGGCCGATCTCCTCGAGCGGGCGAAGCGACTCAAGATCGACGTGAGTTCGAAGATGACCAAAGACGAACTCGTTCGCGTGGTGAGTGAAGCCAAGAGCGCCAAGACCAAGACGAAATAGGGCTGACGAGTTCCATGGCTCGCGCCGATGGCTCTCGAACGACGCCCCCCGCGAAGCTGTCCACGTACCGGGCGAAGAGAGATCCGCAAAAAACTCCTGAACCCATGGGACGGACCGCGAAGACCGCCGCCACTAAGAAATCGCAACTTCCAACGTTCGTCATCCAAGAGCACCACGCGCGAGCACTGCACTGGGACTTTCGCCTGGAACGAGATGGCGTCTTAGTTTCTTGGGCGTTGCCGCGAGGACTCCCCATGGATCCCGACACCAATCACTTGGCGGTCCACGTCGAAGATCACCCGTTGGAGTACGGGAAGTTCGAGGGGACCATTCCCAAGGGTGAATACGGCGCGGGCCACGTCATCATCTGGGACCACGGTACCTACGACACCGAGAAGTGGCGAACCAACGAGGTCATGGTCGTGCTCCACGGCGCTCGCGCCATCGGACGCTATGTCCTCTTTCCTATCGACGAAAAAAATTGGATGATCCATCGAATGGACCCGGCCCCCAAGGACTTCGCGGACATGCCCCAACACGTGAAGCCGATGCTGGCCATGGCCGGAGACCTCCCGACCAGGGACGCCGGCTGGGCCTACGAATTCAAGTGGGACGGCGTGCGCGCCCTCCTCTACGTAGACGGGGGCCGCGTTCGGGCGTTCACGCGCAACGACAAGAGTCTCCTTTCGACCTTTCCCGAGCTGCGCGACATTGGGCTGCACCTGGGTTCGCGCTCCGCGATTCTGGACGGTGAGATCGTGTCCCTGGACGAAGACGGTCGCCCCAACTTCTCGACGCTCTCCAAGCGACTGCACGTCACGTCGAAGTCGGCGATTGAGAAACTGCGGTACTCCAATCCCGCCAGTTTCTTCGCCTTCGATCTGCTCTATCTCGACGGCCGATCAATCGCCGAGTTGCCCTACGACGAGCGTCGTGCGGCGCTCGAATCACTCGAGCTACAAGGCGAGACGTTCGCGACGCCACCGTCCATTACCAACACGGCCGGCTCGAAGGTGATGGACGTCGCCCGTGAGCGTGGCCTCGAAGGCGTGGTCATCAAACGTCGGGACTCTCGTTACGCACCGGGATCACGAAGTGGCAATTGGATCAAGGTGAAGAACTTTCGCACCCAAGAGGTCGTCATCGGCGGATGGACCAAGGGTAAGGGCGAGCGCGACGGCAGTCTGGGGGCGTTGCTGCTAGGTCTTCCTACTGACGAGGGTCTCACCTACGTCGGCAAAGTGGGAACCGGCTTCACGGCCGCGACACGAAAGGATCTACTTCGTCGCTTAGCGCCACTCGCGCGCAAGTCGACGCCGTTCTCGGAGCCGCTGAGTCGTACGGAGACGGCGCTCGCGCATTTCGTGCGCCCGACGCTCGTCGGTGAAGTTCAGTTCGCGGAGTGGACGAACGACGGCAACCTGCGCCAACCGTCCTGGCGCGGACTGCGGACGGACAAGAGCGCGAACGAGGTTGTTCGTGAGACCTGAGCGAGTACTTACCGAAATCGACGGTCGTGAACTGTCGTTGTCGAACCTCGACAAGATCATGTACCCCGATACCGGCTTCATGAAGAGTCAGGTGCTCGACTACTACGCGCGTATCGCCGACGTCATGTTGCCGCATCTGCGCAATCGTCCCACCACGTTTCGGCGGTTTCCTCACGGGGTCGATGGGATGTCGTTCTACGAGAAACACGCGACAGATAAACAACCGGACTGGATTGCCACGATCGAAGTGCCGTCGAAGAGCGGCGAACACGAACCGATTGTCTACACCGCGGTGAGCGACCGACCGACACTGTTGTGGGCCGCGAATCTCGCGGCCATCGAGTTCCACGTGCCGCTGTGGCACGTGGCCAAAGGCAAACCAATACCCGCGCTGCCGGACTATCTCGTCTTCGACCTCGACCCCGGTCCCGGCACGACGGTCGCCGAATGCTGTCGCGTCGCCCAGTGGGTGGGGGAGCGACTCGGTCGCGAGTCACTCTTCGCGAAGACCAGTGGGTCCAAGGGTCTGCAGCTCTACACGCGCGTGCAGCGAATGACGTGGGAAAAGCTGGGCGAACGCGCGCACGAGACCGCCAAAGCAGTTGAGCGGGATCATCGAAGTGACGTGGTATCCACCATGCGAAAGGATCTACGAAACGGCAAGGTCCTCATCGACTGGAGTCAGAACAACTCCTCGAAGACCACTGTGGCGGCGTACTCCCTGCGCGCGCGCCCGGAACCGACGGTTTCGACACCCGTGTCGTGGGCCGAGGTCGACAAATGTGCCAAGTCCGGAAATCCCGAGACCTTACGTTTCGAAACGAAGGACGTGCTGAAACGAGTCGAGAAGTACGGCGACCTGATGGCACCTCTCGTGGCGACGAAGTCAGGCGCGCGGTCGAAGAACTAAGGATTATTCTCGTACTGTGAGCGCGCGACGAATACCCGGTGGCGTGGTGCACAAACTTCCCGGAGACCTGCGCCAGGGATTGATCGCCAACCCCACGGCCTTGGACGCGTGGAACGACATCACTCCACTAGCCCGCAACGAGTTCATCTGCTGGGTGGAGGATGCGAAACAGAAGATCACCAGGGAGCGCCGCATTCGCCGGACCCAGGAGGAATTGGAGGAAGGTCAGCGTCGACCTTGTTGCTGGCCAGGGTGCACGCATCGCCAACGTAACGGAAGCTAAGACGGGGCGAGTTGCGCCAAGACGAGACTGTTCACTGGCCCGATAACTCATGGTGTGGTTTGCAATGAGGCCCGCGCGGCGCGGTCGCGTTCGTTTTGGAAGCCGCTCGCATTACCGGTCCAACGAGGGTTCGCCGAAGCAATAGCGCTCCATCCCTTCGTTGGTGCGTTGGTGCGCAATTAAAAGGGGCCCAATCCCCGGTGAATGGCGCTGCGCCCGATAGCGTTCATTCGCGACGGGTGCAGGGGACATGCATATGCTCATGAAGCGAGCGAAGTCAGTTCTGTCGTTCATCTTTTTCGTCACAACGGCAGTGGCGATAGTCCCGGCCGTGGCGGGCGCTACTGGGGTGAGCCTCCTCACGGACACGTTCACCAACACCACGCTGGCGAACCCGTCGTCGTGGTCGCTTCCCGTCGGCAGCAGCGGAGTATGCCTGACGGCGGGTACCAACACCACGCTGACACCGGTCCCCGACTGCCAGAGTTCAGGCGGTGACGCCAACGGCAGCGGTGCGCTGCGGTTGACGAACAACGCCGGCAACCAAGTGGGAACGATTTTTAGCAACGTTACGCTGCCGACCGCGGACGGGCTGGACGTCACGTGGGACTCGTATCAATACAACGGGACCGGAGCCGACGGAATCTCCTTTGACTTCGCGGCCGCCAACCCGGCCAACCCGGCGCCTCCCACGACCACCGGTCCCAACGGTGGTTCGCTTGGTTACGTCACCGACGGCGGTAACAACGGCATGCCCAACGGCTATCTCGGTTTTGGCGCCGACGTCTACGGGAACTTCGAGAACACTGGGTTCGGTGGCAGCACCTGCACCCAGGTATCTCCCGCGAAACCGGAATCGATGGGCGTTCGCGGCCCGGGCAACGGCACTACCGGGTACTGCCTGCTCGGCCAGAACAACCTCACCTCTCCGCTCACCCTCGACGCAAAGGCCGCGACCTCGCGCACGGGGCTGGCGGTTCCCGAAGAGGCCGTCATCAACTCGACGGGATCGGCCGTAACCGCCAGTGCCTCGGGCGTCTCGGTGCCCGCCGGCGACTATCTGTTCGCCACCGAACCCCTCAGCAGCGGCCTCCCGGGTGGCACCTGGAAGTCAATCATCGGTGCCCTGCCCACCAATCCCGTCGGCGTGCCCGCCGGGTGGCTAGGCACCAACGGGATTCCCCAGGCACTCGCTTTCGGGTGGGCGGCGTCGACCGGTGGTAGCAACGAGTTCCACGACATCAACAACCTGCAGGCGACGAGCCTGGTCGTTGGTCCCGTCCTGTCGCTTACCAACACCGATAGCGGTAGCGGCGTCCTGTTAACGAACTCCAGCGACACCGTGACTCTCACCCCCGGCGTCTCGGCTTCGAGCACGGTGAACGAGACGGACACGGTTACCGTTACCGATACGTTGCCCGCCGGGCTGACCCCCTCCTCGGCGTCCGGCACCGGCTGGACTTGCTCGGTCGCGGGCCACAACGTGTCCTGCACATTGCCGGCCGGCAATGTCGCGCCGGGCGCATCCTTCGCGGCGATCACCATTGACGTGACCGCCTCGGCGACGCCTGGCCCGTTCGCCAATACGGCCAGTGTCAGCTCAACGGACGGCGCCCCGGCGACAGTCACCGATTCGGGAGTCATTGATGCTCTACCCGCCCAGGTGATCAACTTCACCAACACCCCGCCTTCGCCGCTCTACGTGAACGGCACCTACACGGTCACCACCGACGGCGGGGGCGCCTCGGGCAATCCGGTCGTGCTCTTGGTCGACGGCTCGTC
>Ga0208586_1000282_pt1 | contig 19520 bp, 21 predicted proteins | sample NGESurshal072012_6_FD_184471 | JGI IMG/M metagenome (GOLD analysis project Ga0208586, IMG submission 184471) | Arctic peat soil microbial communities from Barrow, Alaska - NGEE Surface sample 53-3 shallow-072012 (SPAdes) | ecosystem: Environmental > Terrestrial > Soil > Wetlands > Peat ... | reverse complement strand
CGATAAGTTCGCCGGGATTGGTTGGTCGCCCGGACCGAACTCGGCCCCCTTGATCGGCGGGGCGTTGGCACACCTCGAGGGAACGATCGCCTTCGTGAGCGCCCAGGGGGACCACGACATTGTGGTGGTGAAAGTTGACTACGTCGCGAGTCACTCGGGCAGCCCACTCGTTTTCTATCGCGGGGGATTCACCGCACTCGACTGAATCGCTGGTTCGGTACGATTTATCCGTGAGTCTCATCACGCTCTCTTCTCAACCGACGAGAATTTCGTGACGCTCGCACTGAAAATCATCGTGCTGATCGTCGTGGTGCTCGTGGTTGCGAGCGCCGTCCTGCGGATTCGCAAACTGCGTCGAGACGAAATAAGAGAGCTCTCACGACCGGTCGAGCGACGACTCGTGAGTCCGCCCCCGTCACCCTACGAACCGTCGAAGGGCTTTCGTCTGCTCGACGGCCCGCTCGAGGAGCAACTTCGTCCTCAACCGGCCCGGCCCCGGCTCGAGGCCGATCACGACTACGTGTTTAGCGAAACGCAGATGCCGGGCGACGAGTCGATCGTTCCCTCGCAACTTCGACACAACGAAAAGTGGGCGCTCTCAAAGTCCGCTCGTCGCTCCGCCAGTGTGACCGGACTGCGTGTCGCAGTCATCGCGATCATCCTCGTCATACTCCTCGGGGCCGTCGGGCTGTACTTGCAACATCACAAGTCGCCCGGCACGAAGCCGCCGACGACCACGACGACAACGAAGCACACGACCAGCAGTTCGGCGGTGACGGACCCGTCGTCGTTCACGCTGGCGTCGGCGCTCGTGTGGTCGCACGTATCGAACTAGACGGCGCCGATTTCGTTGAGCGTCCACGCGAGCACCTGCGCTTCGTCGCGCCACGCGTCGTAGCGACCGGACGGCCCGCCGTGGCCGGCACCCATCTCGGTCTTTAAGTACGCGACGTTGTCGGGACTCTCGTCACGTAGTTTCAGCACCCACTTCGTGGGTTCCCAGAAACCGACGCGCGGGTCATTCAGACCTCCGGTGGCGTAGAGGTGGGGATAGGTTCTCGACGAGCCGTCGTCATTGATCGCCACGACATTGTCGTAGGGGGAGTAGCTCTTCATCGTCCGATAGGCGCTGGCACTGTCGTCGGGGTTGCCCCACTCCTCCCATTCACCCACGGTCAGGGGGAGTGACGAATCGAGCATTGTCGTCAGCGCGTCGACGAACGGTACTTCGGCGACCACGGCTTGGAAGAGTTCCGGTGCCAGGTTCATGACCGCACCCATCAAGAGTCCGCCGGCCGAGCCCCCGCGAATGGCGAGTTGGTTCGGCGTGGTCCAACCGTCGCGCACCAGTGCGCGGCCGACCGACACGAAGTCACTGAACGTCGTGGGCTTCTGGGCCAACTTGCCCATCTCGTACCACGAGCGCCCCATCTCACCACCGCCGCGAATGTGCGCAATGGCGAAGATGACACCCCGGTCTAAGAGCGAGAGGCGTAACGACGAGAAGCCGGGATCGATGGAGATCTCGTAACTCCCGTAGCCGTAGAGCAGGAACGGCGACGCCAATCTCGGACGAAGTTCGTCGCCGTCACCCTCCACCACGTCCTTGCGAGCAACGAGCGAGACCGGAATTCGTTCGCCGTCACTGGCGCTCACCCAGAGCCGCCCCGTCACGTAGTTGGACTCGTCGTAGCCCCCAAGGACCTTTTGCCGTTTGCGCACGAGTGTCTCGCCGGTCGCGATCACGACGTCGGCAACGAAGCGCGGGGTGACGAGTGAGGTGATCAACACCCGAAGTTGCGTGGTGTTGTAGTTGGGATTGGCGGAGAGCACCACGGTGCTCGGACTGGTCGGTCCCTCGACGACTATCGAACGCTCGAGGAGCCCTTCGAAGGGATCTGCGCCACTCGCGGTCGTGACGTACCGCACGGCCGCACAGCCATCGTGTCGTTCGCTGATGGCGAGAAATGTCTTGAAGGCATCAACCCCGTCAAGACGCGAGCCGGGACGCTCGGGTAGGACCTCACGCCACTCTGCGCCGTCAACGCGACGCGCGAGCAGGCGAAAGTCGGTGGCTTCTTCGTTGGTCACCTTCAACCACCACGCCACGCCGGCCACGTCGACGAAGTGCTCGACGCCGTATTCAATGCCCGGACGTCGTGCTTCGAGCAGCGTGAGTGCGGCGGTCGGATCGTCCGCGGCGAGGTACAGGACTTCCGTCGTCATCGATGAACCAAGTTGCACGACGATGACGGCGTCGTCGCGGCTGCGTCCGACTGAAACATTGAACTGTGCGTCATTCTCCTGGAGGATCAGCACGTCGGTGCTTGAGTCGGTGCCCAACTCGTGACGCCAAAGTTGGTACGGACGTTGCGCGTCGTCAACCCGGGTGTAAAAGAAGTGTCGGCCGTCCCTGGCCCACGCAAAGCCGTAGTAGACGTCATCGAGTTCGTCGCCAATGGGCTCTTGACCCGCGAGGGGTCGAAGCGTGACGTGAAAGAGTTCGTCGCCGTCGAAGTCGGTGCCCACGGCGACCCACGCGTCGTCGGGGCTCACATCGAGTACGCCGACCGACAGGTAGTCGCTCTCGCCGGCCTCGAGGTTCTCGTCGAGGACAATCTGCTCACCCGCGAGCGTGCTGGTCGGATCGACGGAAGGTGGCGTGAGTTCACCGGGTGTGGCGCGCACTCGCGAGAAGATCGGATAGTTGAGTCCCTCGCGCGTTCGCTCGAAGTACCACCAGTCGTAGTGCAGCGTCGGTACCGAGATATCAGTCTCTTCGATACGGCTCTTTATTTCGTTAAAGAGTTCGTTTTCGAGGGTCTTTAGATCACTTGTTGACGTGGCCAGAAACTCATTTTCGGCGCGCAGGTGAGCGAGTACTTCCTCACTCTCGCGGTCCATGAGCCAGTAGTAAGGATCGTTGCGGGCGTCACCATGACGAGTGAGCGTGAAGGGACGTTTTGGCACGGACGGGGGAGTAGGCACCGCTCTACTTTGCCTTATTTGTTGACATGTTGGAACCTTGAGTTAGTACTATGGACGTAGGGATTATCCCAAAGGAGCGCGATGGCTATCGACAATCTGGATTTCAGCCGGTATCAACTGGGTTGGTCCGACGATCAAATTCCGGTCTTCAAACCGAAGAAGGGCATCAACGAGGCGATTGTCCGTGAGATGTCGGGTATCAAGAACGAAGAAAAGTGGATGCTCGATTTCCGCCTGAACGCGCTCAAGAAGTTCGAGAAGAAGCCCATGGTGCCGTGGTTCGCCGATCGCATGCCCGACCTCGATTTCAACGACATTTACTACTACATCAAGCCGACGGAAAATCAGGTTGATCGCTGGGAAGACCTGCCCGACGATATCAAGAACACCTACGAGCGACTGGGCATTCCCGAGGCCGAACGCAAGTACTTGGCGGGCGTCACTGCGCAGTACGAGTCCGAAGTGGTCTTTCACCGCAATCGCGAGGACTTAGAGCGCCTCGGTGTCCTCTTTTGCGATATGGATACCGCGATTCGTGAGTACCCCGACCTCGTGCGCAAGTACTTCGGCACGGTCATCCCGCCCAACGACAACAAGTTCGCCGCGCTCAACTCGGCCGTGTGGAGTGGTGGCTCGTTCATCTACGTGCCACCCGGCGTCAATGTCGATCAGCCGCTGCAGGCCTACTTCCGAATCAACACAGAGAACATGGGTCAGTTCGAGCGCACGCTGATCATTGCGGACGAGGGATCCCAGGTCCATTACGTCGAGGGCTGCTCAGCGCCGGTGTACTCGACCGACTCGTTGCACTCGGCGGTCGTTGAACTCGTCGCCCTCCCCGGCGCACGAATCACGTATACAACGATCCAGAATTGGTCGAACAATGTCTACAACCTCGTCACCAAGCGCGCACGCGCTGAGGCCGAGGCCCACGTCGAGTGGATTGACGGCAACATTGGTTCTCGACTGACGATGAAATACCCGTCGGTCTACTTGATGGGTCCCAAGGCCTCGGGCGAGGTACTTTCGGTGGCCTACGCCGGTCCCGGTCAGGTGCAGGACGCCGGTGCGAAGATGGTGCACTGCGCCCCCGAGACCACGTCCACCATCATTTCGAAGTCCATTTCTAAGGACGGCGGACAGACGACGTATCGCGGACTCGTAAAGGTCGAAGAGGGCGCGAAGGGTGCGAAGAGCTTCGTGCGCTGCGACGCGCTGATCCTCGACGAGCAGTCCATCTCAGAGACCAAGCCCTACATGGAGGTCGGCGAGCAGGACGCGTCGATCGGTCACGAGGCAACGGTCTCCAAGATCGGTGACGACCAACTGTTCTATCTAATGAGCCGCGGTCTCACCGAGAGCCAGGCCATGGGCATGATTGTGAACGGCTTCATCGAGCCCGTAACGCGCACGCTGCCAATGGAGTACGCGGTTGAGTGGTCGCGACTTATCGAGTTGCAGATGGAGGGCTCGATTGGTTAACGAGGCGCACGCCACATCGTGTAATACGGTGGGGCACCGTCAATAGGGCGAAGCGTTTCAACCAACTCGTAGCCGAAGCGTCGGTAGTAGGCGACGTTGTCATCGCGTGGCGTCTCGAGGTAACTTCCGACACCTTCGGCGTCTACGTCGGCGAGGGCCCGCTCGAGCAACATCGTGCCGACGCCGCTTCGTTGATCGCTCGGATCGGCGCATAGCACCATGAGGTACCACTGCGCATCCTTGGTGTGTGCGTTGGTGAGCGCAGCCATGTATTTGAAGCCGTCGCTGAACGATTTACCTCGAGGGAACATCGCCCAAATCGATCCCGGCATCTGCGTGAGTTGGACGCCGACCTTGAGGGGGTACCCACCGGTCGTCTGCCACGCGGCGATGCCGACGATCTCGTCGCGTTCATTGCGCACGGTGACGATCCTTCCCTTGGGACCCATGTGCGCGAAGACGGTTCGAAAGTAGATCGGCAGACTCCGTGAGCGCATCTTCTCCGTGGGGAAGAGATACGAGAAGAAGGGGTCGTCGAAAAAAGCCCGTTTCCCGACCTGCGCGGCGAGGGCCAAATCCCTTCCCCCCAGCGGACGTTCGTCAATTCGGTAACTGGGCATTCGACATTCTTAGCCAAGATTGCGGCGAGACGTGGAACAATGGAGGCATGGGAATGCGCGAGGAGTGCAAGCACTTTCAGAGCCGGACCTACAAATCGGGTGAGGTCGCACGTTTTTGCGTGCTCGGGAACGCTCCCGACCAGCCGTGGTCCTGCCCGGAGAACTGTGTCACCTACGAGCGACGACTCGCCGACGTCGGTTGGTCGCACGGTTCACTCGTTGACCGTCCCGTGGAACACGCGCCCGAGACGAGCGCATCCATCGATGAGCGACGAGAACTCCTGGATATGGCGAGTGAGATCGTCAACAATGTCGCGCCCGAGATGTACGACGAGCGTCGCAAGCAACTCGACGAGATCGAGAAGAAGCAGCGCGGCTGGAAGTTCTGGCGCCGCTAGTCGCCGTTGAAAACCGGTGGTCGCTTCTCCACGAAAGCCATCATCGCTTCGCGCAGGTCGTTGCTCTGTAGGTACATCGTGTTCCAACGCGCGACGAACTCAAGACCTTCATGGACCGTTCGACCGTCGTTCGCGCCAAGCACGGCCTTGGTGCCCTGGACCGCCAGCGGCGAGTTCGCCGCAATCTCATCGGCCAGTTCGTTGGCTGCAGCCAACACGTCCTGTGCACTACTTCCGTGGACGGCGTTCACGAGTCCAATGGCGAGCGCGCGACTCGCGTCGATGTCCTTGCCCGTGTAGGCCAGTTCGGCGACGTGGCCGGCGCTGACGATCTTGGGCAATCGTTGCAGCGTCCCGAGGTCGGCAACGATGGCGACCTTGGTCTCACGGATCGAGAATTTCGCGTCAGCAGCACAGAGTCGGATGTCACAGGCGCTCACGAGATCGATGCCGCCGCCGATGCAGTAACCGTGGATGGCGGCGATGACCGGTACGTTGAGGTTGGCAAGGGAAGTAACGGAGTCCTGCATTGCTCGCACCGCTTTGTACGCCACGGCGCTGGTGGCCGCCTTTGACGCCGACGATCTCGGCTCGGCGAAGCCACCACCGAACTCCTTGAGGTCGAGGCCGACGGTGAAGTGCGGGCCCTTCGCCGCGATGATCATCACTCGAATCGACGGGTCGCTCGAGACGGCGGTGGCCGCGAGCGGCAGGTCGCGCCACAGGGCGCTCCCCATCGCGTTACGGGCCTCTTCACGGTCGAGCCACAGCGTGGCGACGTGTTCGTTCACTTCAAGTGTCAAAACGTCAGAAGAAAATCCCACGTGCGCTCCTTCATTAAGTGGCAATGAGCCTAGGTCGCCCTCGGCCAAGGAAATGGTCCCGCCCAGTAGGATGCCTTGGCCCAACTTTCTATGAAACTCTTCGCTGATTCAGCCACTTCCTTCATTGCCGAGCGACCCGATGCGGACGCTCGCCAACTGGCCTGGTCGGCCTTTGAGGCGGCGGGACTGCCCACCACGAGCGACGAAGTCTGGCGCTACGCACCACTCAAGGACTTCGTCCTCGACAACTTCGAAGTCGTCGGTGAACCAACAAATCGAACTGACTCGGCCTTCGCGCAACAGCTCTGTGATCGAGCTGGCCTCGTCGTGCGTGTGGTGGACGGGTTTTGTGTCTCAACGGGCCAAGCAGTCGATGGTGTGAACGTGGAGATTGTGGAGTCCTCGACGTCACTCGCCGGGGACTCGCTGGCCAGTCGGTACGAAAGTGACACGTTCGCGATCTTGAACGGCGCGTTGGCCCCGGCCACGACGGTCATTTCGGTTGCCCCGGACACGAACGTCGCTGAGCCGATCGTCGTGTTGAACGTCTCGAATGCCACGTCATCGTTTTCGCGCACGCAGATTGTCCTCGGCCGCGGCGCGAGCGCCACGATCGTCGAGTACTTCGAAGGTGGGGCCGGCGCACTGGTCGTTCCGCTGAGCGAGTACCAGGTCGACGACAACGCGTCACTGCAACTGATCACGTACCAGCGACTCGATCAGACCGCGTGGCATGTCGCACGAACGACCGGCTTCCTCGCTCGCGACGCTCGGCTCCGCCAAGCGGTCGTCGGCATCGGCGCCCACTACAACCGTTCTCGCAATGACGCCGAGATGCGCGGCGCCGGCTCGGAAAACGAACTGCGCACCACGTTCCTCGGCTCGGGCGATCAGGTTCACGACTTTCGTACCCACCAGATGCATACCGGAGCTCGCTCACGCTCAACGCTCCTGTCCAAAGGGGCCGTCGCCGACCGCTCTCGCTCGGTCTACACCGGCCTGATTGAAATCGAGAAAGGTGCGAAACGCACCGACGCACGTCAGACCAATCACAATCTTCTGTTGTCCCCGGCGGCGCACGCCGACAGCGTTCCCAATCTCGATATTCGAGAGAACGACGTCATGTGCGCCCACGCGTCGAGCGTGGGACCACTCGACGAACTCCAACGCTGGTACCTCGAATCACGCGGGGTGAGTCGCGAGGACGCGGAACGACTCATGATCCAGGGGTTCTTCTACGAGATGCTGGCCAATTTACCCCCTCAGCTGGCCGAACTCGTCGAGCGCGACGTGACGTCGGTACTGGCCGCGGTAAATGTGGTGACGCCATGAGGACGGTCGCAATTGGTGAGCTGAGCGACTACGAAAGTGGTGTCCCGCGCCAACTTCGGGTGGAGGACCGAGTCCTCGTCGTCATTCGTATTGAGGACGACGTGTACATACTGGACGATCGCTGCAGCCATGAGGACTTCAGCTTGGCCGAGGGCGATGTGAACTGCGACACGCTGGAGATTGAATGCGCTCGTCACGGCGCAATGTTCCGCTTAAAGGATGGCGAGCCAATATCGTTTCCCGCGACGCGTCCGGTGGCGCACTACGACGTTCGAAACTTTGATGGGCACCTGGAAGTGGTGCTGCCGTGACCTCGACGTTGAAGATCGAAGGTTTGCGCGTCGAGGTCGCGGGCAAGGAAGTCCTCCAGGGCTTTGACCTTGAAATGCACACGGGCGAAGTGCACGTCATTATGGGACCAAACGGATCGGGCAAGTCGACGCTGGCGCACGCGCTCGCTGGTCACCCCGGCTACAAAGTCCTCGACGGTTCGGTGCAGATTGACGGCGTCGAACTCTTGACGATGTCGCCGACCGATCGGGCTCGACACGGACTCCTGCTCGCAATGCAACAGCCGATGGAGGTGCCGGGTGTTCGCCCGATCGACGTGCTGGTCGCCGCCGGCGTAGATCCGACGAACCTTCGTGCGCGAATGCGCGAAGAGGCCGAACGCGTCGAGCTACGTCCCGAAATCCTTGACCGTTTCGTCAACGTCGACCTCTCGGGTGGAGAGCGTAAACGCGCCGAGATGGTCCAGTTCGCGCTCCTTCGTCCGAAGTTCGCGGTGCTCGATGAAATCGACTCCGGTCTGGACGTCGATGCGTTAGGTGCCGTCGCGCGACGACTTTCGCTTGCGACGAGCGAGTGGGCGTGCGGTCTGCTTGCAATCACGCACTTCAAGCGTCTGCTTCAGGAGTTGACGCCGACCGCAATTCACGTCCTCAGCGGCGGTCGCGTGGTCGCCACCGGTGGCCCGGAACTGTCCGAAGTACTCGAGCGAGATGGCTACGAACCGTTTCGCGCGACGCTCGCTTGAACCGTTTCATTGAACGTCAACGGATAAACTCGACTGGTGTCTGACAGCGGGAACGGCTCCTCCTCAGGGCCAACAGACGGGTCGCGCGCGTCACGACGACGAGCTCTTGCGAACGAACAGCGCCTCGTGGCGCTCGGCGCAGCCGTCGATCGACAGAACGGCAATGCGCCGAAGCGTCACCGCCGTCCCCGTCGACGAGGCCGCGCCTGGATTATCGCCGGCATTGCGGTCGTCGTCATCGTCGTAGGTGTCGTCGGCGGCGGCTACATCTACGCGAACTACCAGTTCGACAAGATTCCCAAGATCACCGTCAAGGGCGAGGTGAAGCCCATCTCGGGCAAACCGTTCAACATCCTGATGATTGGCTCGGACTCTCGTGCGGGACTGACTGGACTCGTGGCACGACAGACCGGTGCCACGGCCGGCGCGGCGGGCGGACAACGCAGTGACGTCGTGAAGATTGTGCACGTCGATCCTGCGTTGGGCACCATCTCCATGCTGTCGATTCCTCGCGACACCATGACCACGTTGCTCGCAAATCAAAACCTCTATGGCAAGTTCAATCGCATCAACGTCAACTTCGGCAATGGACCCTCACTTCTCGCCCAAACAATCACCGCGAACTTTGGTATTCCAATTAATGACACGATCGTCGTGAGCTTCGCCGGCATGATCAACGCCGCGGACACCATTGGTGGCGTGTACCTCGATTTCCCCTACCCGGCGCGCGACGCGTTCTCCGGCCTGAAGATCACGCGCACCGGCTGTCAACAGATCACTGGCTTTGAGGCACTCGCCGTGGTTCGCAGTCGCCACTACGAGTGGTTCGAGAACGGCGTGTGGAATTCGGATGTGACGAGTGACTTCGGACGAATCTGGCGACAGAATGTCTTCCTACGCGGAATGGTCGCACGCGCCAAGGGGCTGTACAACCCACTGACCATCAACGCATTCCTATCCAAATTGCCCCAAGGGATTGCCCTCGACAACAACTTCTCCCTGAACGAGCTGATTGGTCTCGCGGTCAAGTTCCACTCCATCAATCCCGCCGCGATTCAGACCGTCACCATGCCCGACGTCCCGGGCGTCTACCACGGCCAGGACGTCGAGTTCGTCCAAGAGCCCGAGGCTCAGCGGGCCCTCGTGAAGATCTTCGGTGACCAGTTATTGACGCCGACGAACCCGCCGCCCAACGCGACACTGGCGACGCCGCTTCCGCCACACATTGCCGTGCCCACGACGACGACCACGCTGAAGCACGTCACCACGACCACCAAGCGCGTCGGACCAGCGGCGACCACGACGACCACGACGACGATTGCACCTGAGGGTGACCAATTCTTTGACCCGAAGGTCTGCACTCCGTAACGCAACGCACTAACGTCGATGCAGCTTCTGGACGTTGACGTATCGAAGCGCACAAGTCAGTTAGGCGACTTCGTCGAGTCCTTGAATCATCGTGTTCCACGACAGGGTGGCGCACTTAATGCGCACCGGGAACTTGACGACGCCCTGGAGGGCGGCGAGTTCGCCCAATGCGCGCAGGTCCACCTTGGCCGGTTCATCGTCGTGGGCCAACGTCGACTCATGCACCGTCATTAGTTCTTTGAATGCGGCAATGATCTCGCGAACCTGCTCTAGTGGTTTGCCCTTCACGGCGGCACTCATCAGCGACGCCGACGACTGTGAAATCGAACAACCGGTTCCGGTCATTTTGATATTCTTTAAGACGTTGTCCTCAATGTCGAGGTAGACCACGATCTCGTCGCCGCAGAGTGGATTGAATCCCTCGACGCGGATTGCCGGCGGTGACTCGAGCTCACCGCGGTTTCGCGGCGAGCGGTAGTGATCGAGAATGATTTCGCGATAGAGGTCGTCCAGATTCGACATGGCCCTAACCGAACATCTTCACCGCGTGACTGAGCGCTTCGAGCAGCACGTCGGTGTCCTTCGTAAGTGAGTAGGGACCGTATGAAGCGCGCACCGTGGCGGCGAGACCGAAGCGGCGCATGAGCGGCTTGGCGCAGTGGTGGCCCGGTCGAACGCACACCCCGAACTGATCCAGTACCTGGGCGACGTCATGTGGGTGGACGCCCTCCACATCGAGACTTATGACGCCTCCGCGCTCGGTCATGTCCGGTGGTCCAATGACGTGAACGCGGCCATCGAACTCGAGGTTGAGTCGTGTCAATGCGTCCGCGGCGAGGGCGTGCTCGTGGCGCACGACGTTGGAGAGTCCGAGGCCTTCGAGGTACAGGACGGCCGCGCCGAGTCCGACCGCCTCGGCAATGGGCGGCGTGCCGGCTTCGAAACCCGTGGGGCCGTCGGCCGCGACGTAGCCGTCAAGGCGAACGTCGGCAATCATGCCGCCGCCGCCGAGGAACGGTGGCATGGAGGCCAGGATGTCCTCGCGCGTCCAGAAGACGCCGATGCCAGTGGGCCCGAGCATCTTGTGGCCAGTGAAGATGAGAAAGTCAACGTCGAGTGCGCCGACGTCAGTTGGCGAGTGGGCCACCGACTGCGCTCCGTCAACGGCAATCAGCGCGCCGTTGCGGTGCGCGACACGGGCGAGCTCGTTGATGGGGTTAATAGTGCCGAGCACATTCGACATGCCGGTGACCGAGAGGAGTTTGACACCCTTCATCAATTCGTCGAGATTGGAAAGATCGAGTCGATAGTCGTCGGTCACAGGAATGAACCGGACTTCAACACCGGTCTGCTCGCGCAGCTGGAACCACGGCACAATGTTGGCGTGGTGCTCCATCTCGGTGACGAGCACGACGTCGCCCGACGTCAGGTTCGCCGAACCCCAGGACTTCGCGAGGAGGTTGAAGGACTCCGTTGCGTTCTTGGTGAAGACGATCTCGCCGGCCCCGCCCGGTGCGTTGACGAAGCGCGCGACGTGTTCGCGGGCTCCTTCATACGCGGCGGTCGCCTCACTGGCGGTCTGGTAGACCGCGCGGTGCACGTTGGCGTGACGCAGTTGGTAGTAGCGACTCATGGCGTCGATGACGGCATTGGGTTGCAGCGACGTCGACGAGGTATCGAGATAGGTGATCGGGTGGTCGAAGATTCGTCGGTTCAACTGGGGGATATCGGCGCGAACGCGTTTCGCGTTGAAGGCGGTCATGTCATCGCCGGACGCCAGGCGTCGTAACCCTCGAGCTCAATGCGCTGGGCCAACTGCGCGTCGCCCGAGTGCACAATCTGGCCGTCAACCAAGATGTGCACCTGGTCGGGCTCGATCTCCTCGAGCAGTTTCACGTAGTGAGTCACGACGACCGCACCCATTTTCGGATGCTCGCTACGAACGGTCCGCACTCCGTTTGCGACGACGCGCAATGCGTCGATGTCGAGTCCGGAGTCGGTCTCGTCGAGGAACGCAATGTCCGGCTCTAAGAGCGCCATTTGCAGTACTTCATTGCGCTTGCGCTCGCCACCAGAAAAGCCGTCGTTGAGGTGTCGCTCGGCGAAGGCCGGGTCCATGCCAAGTCGATCCATCCACTCGGCGAGGTCGAGGCGAACTTCGAGAATGCTCAACTCCTGGAGGTTCTTGCGCGCCGCGATGGCTTGGCGAAGGAACTGAACAACCGAGACGCCACCGATTGCTTCGGGGTACTGGAAGGCGAGGAAGATACCGGCGCGCCCGCGCGCGTCGGGCGTCCATTTGGCGATGTTTTCGCCCCGTAGGAGAATCTCGCCGTTGGTGACCGTATAGCCGGGGTGACCCATGACGATGTTTGCGATGGTGGACTTACCGGCCCCATTGGGCCCCATGAGTGCATGTACTTCACCCTCATTGACGACCAGGTCGACCCCACGCAGAATTGGGGTGCCCTCTGCTTCGGCGTGAAGATTGCGAAGTTCTAGTAGTGGCGTTGGCACGGGGACGAGCCTAACGGTCAGCGTCAAATGCCCTGTCGGCTCTCGGGCGCGATGCAGGACCCCTGTCGGACCTCCGCGCTCGGTTGGGAGTACCGAGCGAATGCGTCACGTCTGCGCTCATCGATTGGCGAGAGAGGATGTTGTATTGCTCTTTTGGGGTATCCATCGGACTGATACTCGCTTGACAGGTAAAGCGATGTGGCGTCAGATCCAATAGCGACGGAAAGCTACACCATCTTCGTCGAACGCAATTTTCTCAAGAACTCCGCCGCACCGTTCAATGACTTTGATGGAACCCACGTTGGAATCATCACAGGTGACAAGGACATCGGTCACGCCTTCGTTTCGGACGATCACGATTGACTGTCTCAGAATTGCGGTCGCGTAGCCCCTCCCACGAAAAGCCGAAATTACGTCGTAACCAATGTGTCCGCCTCGGACGACGAGAAAATCATTCAGTTCAAATCGGATCGACGCTCGACCCACGAGTTGCCCGTCCACTTCGGCCGCGAGAAAGGCCGCACGAGTTCGATTCTCTGGAAGGTCAATCCCTCGTCGATAGCGTTCCATTAGGGCGATCCATTCCGCCCACGGCACGCGTGGGTCGAAATCGAAGGGGAGAAAATCGAACCCAGAGCCCTCGAACTCTGCCCTAGCGGCAAGTGCGGGAGCTTCGTCGGCGGGGCCGAATGGTCGCAGGATGAGTGACATGTAGGAACACTAACTTTGCGACGCTCTGCATCATCTGCACCATGGTCGTGCTGATGCGGACTCCGGGTGACTCACGTTTGGCGGCAGTGAGATGGATTTCCCATTCACCTCTTCACTACCAGCCGCGCGCGACCCATTCGTCGAGGTGTGGGCGCTCGGCGCCGAGCGTCGACTCGGCGCCGTGGCCGGGCCAGATCGTCGTGTCGGCATCGAACACGTTGAAGATTCGCTCCTCGATTGACGTAATAATCGTGGCGAAGTCGCCGCCTTCGAATGTCGTGTTCCCCGGACCACCGGGGAAGAGCGTGTCGCCGGTGAACAGCATCGGAGTGTCTTCGAGTGCGAAGGAGATGCTGCCCGGCGTGTGACCGGGCGTGTGCAGCGTACGCAGGCGCAGGTCACCGACTTCGTGGACCACATCATCGTCAAGCAGGTGGTCGTAGCTTGGCAACATTGCGGCATCTTCGCTTCGTACCCAGACGTCGATACCGGCGGCACGGACCTGTTCGACCGCACCAATGTGATCCCAGTGCCCGTGGGTCTCCAGTACCGAGGTGACACCAAGACGGGTGGCGACGCGTAGCAAACGGTCGTGTTCGTTGGCGGCGTCGAGCAACGTCGCCTCACCGGTTCGCCGACAGCGCACGACGTACACGTTGTTCTCGACCGGTCCTACGACGAATCGATGCACCTCGGCCTTGGCGTCGGACCAGACCAGTTCTACGTTGTCCATACCAAAGAATGCCACTCTGATGCACCCTTGTGGGGTTGAGTATTGTCGCAGTGACCGGCTTTACTGACCGGTAGGCGATAAAGGACTGCGATGAACTTTGGATTCAGTGAAGAGCAAGAAGAGTTACGCAAGATGGTCAAGCGCTTCCTGGAAGAGAAGTCCCCTGAATCAGAGGTCCGGCGCCTCATGGCAACGACCGAGGGCTACGACGCCGCGGTGTGGGACCAGATGGCCAAGGAGCTCGCCCTCCAAGGACTCGGCATCCCCGAGGAGTTTGGCGGCCAGGGCTTTGGCCCCGTCGAGCTCTACGTGGTCTTTGAAGAGATGGGCGCCGCCCTCTTCTGTTCGCCCTATTTCTCGACCGTCGCACTCGCCGCGAACGCGGTCCTCTTCGTCGGTACTGACGCCGACAAAACTGCCTACCTCCCCGGGATTGCGTCAGGCGCCACAATCGCCACCGTGGCCCTCACCGACGACGCCGGCCTGTGGGACCTCACGAAGACCTCAACGACCGCGAAGGCATCGGGTGACGGTTTCGTCCTGAGCGGCGTGCGCAACTACGTCACCGACGGCAACACATCGTCGCTGCTCTTCGTTCCCGCAATGACCGCCAAGGGGCTCTCCCTCTTCGCCGTGCACGGCGACGCGAGTGGCGTCACTCGAGAAGCACTGCCCACGATGGACCAAACGCGCAAGCAGAGCCGCATTGAGTTCAAGGACGTTCCCGCCACGCTCGTGGGCGTCGAGGGCGAAGCACTCGCCGGACTCGAGACAACGCTCCAGGTGGCCGCCGCGGCCCTCGCCGCTGAGCAGGTCGGCGGGGCACAGCGCGTCCTCAACAATTCGGTCGAGTATGCGAAGAACCGCGTGCAGTTCGGTCGACCGATCGGCTCGTTCCAGGCCATAAAGCACAAGTGCGCGGACATGCTCCTCGACGTGGAGTCGGCGAAGTCGGCCGCGTACTACGCCGCCTGGGCCGCACAGGAGCGCAACGAAGAGTTGGCGATCGCTGCGAGTCTCGCGAAGTCATTCTGCTCCGAGGCGTACTTTCACTGCGCGGCGGAGAACATTCAGATCCACGGTGGCATTGGCTTCACCTGGGAGCACCACGCGCACCTGTACTTCAAGCGAGCGAAGAGTTCCGAACTGTTCCTAGGCGACCCCGCCTACCACCGCGAACTTCTGGCTCAGCGCCTGGGCATTTAGCGTCGCGTGCTCGCCCACGAGCAACTGAAGAGCGGTAACTCGCTCCTCGACCTTCGAATCGCCACGCCGGGTGCGCGACCAGTCGCGAGTCACGCGCTCATCATCGTGCACGGACTTCCGCGCGCGATGGGCATGGGACGACAGGCGGCCGGTCTTCTCCCCGAACTGGCCGAACACCTGGCGACTGAGTCGGGATGGATGGTCGCGACCGGCACCCTCTCTGGGGTGGGCGGCAGCACCGGGACCTTCTCCGCGTCACAGTGGATGGATGACCTGCGCCAAATCCTCGACCGAGTGAATCAGGGCGAACGACGAATCTCGCTCGCCGGTTTCGGATTCGGTGGCGCGTTGGCGCTACGCATCGCCGCCGATGACGAGCGCATCCGCGGCGTCGCGACGTTCGCGACACCGGCGCATCTCGAACCGTGGTGTGGCGGCGCCGACGAGTTTCGACGAGCGGTCCAGGTCGCTGGAGTGGTGGGCGACGAGAAGGACCTCCTGCCAGCGGAGCAATTGCGTGACGACGTCTTCGCCATCGACCCCTTGGTTTCGATTGCCAACGTGCCGCCTCGTCGGCTCATGGTCGGCCACGGGACGGAGGACACGGAAATCCCGCACTCCGACGCCCGCGACCTCGTCGCGGCCGCCGAGGGACGGGCCGAACTTCGTTTGATCCAAGGCGCCGGTCATCAACTCCGTGCCGACCCGCGAATGGTGGCAACGCTTCTAGGTTGGCTCGATCGCCACCGTTGAAAGCGCGTCGTCGAGCGCGCGTCGAAGGGCGCGCGCACTCTCCTGGGGAGTGGCCGACTGCGTGAGCGCTCGCACCACCACGAAATGGCGAAGTCCGGACTCGACCAAGGTCGCAATGTTGTCGGCCGTCACGCCACCGGTCACGAAGACCGGCCGGTCACTTCGAGCCTGGCACTCCAACGCGTACGCAGGTCCCGTCCCCGAACGTCCCGGTTTGGTGGGCGTGGCCACGATCGGTCCCGCACTGAAGTAGGTCGCTGATTGATCGAGCGCGCTATCGAACTCCTGGCGCGAGTGCGTGGAGAGTCCCACGATCGCTTCAGGGCCCAGCAACTCGCGACAACGTCCGACCGCGACATCCTCTTGGCCAACGTGCACCCCGTCGGCACCGACCGCCAGGGCCAGTTCGGGGGAGTCGTTCATGATGAAGGGCACGTCAAAGTCGCGACAGATTGGCACCATGAGTCTGGCGGTGGCGGCCCGGACCTCGTCGTCGAGATCCTTTTCGCGGAGTTGGACCACGTCGACGCCACCACGCAGGACCGCCGGTAGGAACGCGGCCATGTCCTCTCGATGTGCCACGCACAGATAGAGATGGTGATTCAAGAGGGGATACACGGTCTAACACTAGAAGTCCTCGTCCAACTCCCTACGGGGATTGACGGACTAGTGCAGAATAGAAGGATGCAGATTCCCGCCAAGGCCGATTACGCCATTCGCGCGCTCCTCACCCTGGCGGCGAGTGACGTGTCGGTGAGCGCTGAGCATCTCGCCCTCGAACAAGAACTTCCGGCCAAGTTCCTCGGCGCCATTCTCTCAGACCTTCGTCGCGGCGGATTGGTCACCAGTCAGCGCGGTCCCGAAGGCGGGTTCAAACTGGCGCACGACCCCGATCAGATCACCATCGCCGACATCCTTCGCGTGGTGAGTGGCCCCATGGCCGGTGTGCGCGGGATGCGCCCCGAGACGCTCATCTACGAGGGCGACGCGAAATACCTTCGCGAAGTGTGGATTGCGGTGCGAGGCGCCCTACGCGAAGTTCTTGAGCACGTCACACTCGGTCAAGTACTGCGCGGCGAACTACCCGACACGGTGACGCGATTCACCACCGATTCAGATTCGTGGGTCACCCGCACTCCATGAAGCAGATTCATACCGACGGGGCCTGCCGCGGCAACCCCGGACCGGGTGGCTGGGCCTGGGCGAGTGGCGCGAACGAGTTTGGGAGCGGCGCCGCGCCCCACACGACAAACCAGCGAATGGAGGTTCTCGCGGTCATCGAGGCCTTGCGCGAGAATCCCGAGAGCCCACTAGAAATCGTGAGCGACTCCTCCTACGTTGTCAAGTGCTTCAACGAAAAGTGGCACGTCGGGTGGCTTCGACGTGGCTGGAAGAACTCCCAGGGAAAACCGGTCGCCAATCGCGATCTGTGGGAAGAGCTCTTCGCGCTCGTTCTCGAGGGAGGGCGCGACATTCATTTTTCGTGGGTGAAGGGTCACTCCGGTGACGTCATGAACGAGTTTGTCGACGTGCTGGCAACTCAGGCCGCGGACTCCCAGCGAGGACGTCACTCGTAACCCAACGAGCGTTGGTGGCCGCATTCGCTCACGGTCGGAAACATTAGGATTCCCCAGGGGGTCATTCACTACGAGATTGAAGGATAGACCGTGACTAACGAGGTCCAGCAGTTCGATGTTGTGGTAATCGGAGGAGGACCCGGAGGCTACGCAGCCGCCCTCTACGGCGCGTCCGCGGGGCTCAACATCGCGATCGTCGAGCGTGACAAGGTCGGTGGCACTTGCCTGCACCGTGGTTGCGTCCCCGCCAAGGAGTTCCTCGAGACGGCCCACGTACGTCGCACCGTCGAACACGCCAGCGAGTTCGGCATCAACGTCACCGAGGGTGACGTCAACTTCGCCACCAGCCAGAACCGCAAGAACGAAATCGTCGACCGTCTCTTCAAGGGACTCTCGGGCCTACTCAAGGGCCGCAAAGTCACCGTCTTTTCTGGGACCGGACGGCTCGAAGCCGACGGGACGGTCAGCGTCGTCGACGGCGATGACGCCAGCGTCGTCGCCAAGGCCACGAACGTGATCCTCGCCGCGGGTTCGGTACCGAGGACGCTGCCCGGTTTCGACGTTGACGGGACAATTGTCGTCACCTCTGACGAGTTCCTCGACCTCAGTGCACTGCCCGCGACCGCGGCGGTCATCGGTGGAGGCGCCATTGGTTGTGAGTTCGCATCACTACTGTCCGACATGGGCACCAAAGTCACCGTGCTCGAGGCATTGCCTTCGATTCTCGCTGGCTGTGACACGGAAGTCGCGAGCGTGGTCGCACGATCATTCAAGAAGCGTGGCATTGAGATTCGCACGGGCGCCAACATCACTGGCCATACGCCAAAGAAGGGCGCGACGACGATCACTGTCGAAGGCGGTGATGACGTCAAGGTCGACATGGTCGTGATGTCAGTGGGAAGGCGTCCGCGTACCGAGGGACTCCTCGCCGAGGGAACCGGCGTGGAGATCAACGACCGCGGCTTCGTGGTGGCGGACCCGCTCATGCGCACGGCCAACCCCCACGTGTACGCCGTTGGTGACGTCGTGGCCGGGACGCCACAGCTCGCGCACGTTGGCTTCGCCGAGGCGATAGTGGCGATCAAGACGATTCTCGGAGAGTCAACGGTGCCCGTCGACTACGACCGCGTACCGTGGGCCATCTACTCGAACCCCGAGGTCGCGTTCTGTGGACTCACCGAAGCGAGCGCGAAGGAAAAGGGCTACGACGTCGTCGTGAAGAAGGACCCCTACGGCGGCAACAGTCGCGCACAGATCATTGGCGAGACCGAGGGAGTCGTGAAAATCATCGCCGAGAAGCGCGCCGATGGATCTGCCGGTCAGATTCTCGGGGTGCACATGGCCGGTCCGTGGGTGACTGAACAGCTCGGCGCTGGTTACTTCGCCGTCAACTGGGAGGCGACCGCCGAAGAGGCCGCAGCCTTGATCCAGCCGCACCCGTCACTTTCCGAGACCTTTGGTGAAACGCTTATCGCCTTGGCCGGTCGAGGTCTACACGTTGGTTGACGTCACGCTCCCGTCGCTGGGTGAGTCGGTCACTGAAGGAATAATCACCCAGTGGTTCAAGAAAGTGGGCGACAGCGTCGCGCGCGACGAACCGCTGTTCGAGGTGTCGACCGACAAAGTTGACTCAGAGATGCCGTCGCCAGCGGCGGGCGTACTCACAGAAATCCTGGCAGAAGAGGGCGATACTGTCGAGACGGGTTCTCGCGTCGCCGTCATTGACGACTCGGGAACTGCACCCAAAACCGAGGCGGCGCAGAAAGCTGACGTCCCCGCACCCGCTCAACGGGTCGACAACGTCACCGCCTCAACGACAGCGCCCGCGGGCCCGTTGGGCGACACCGTCAACGGCGTTGTCGTGTCGCCCGTCGTGCGACGAATCCTGAGCGACGGCGGCGTCGAAGCGTCAACGTTGCAGGGAACGGGGCCGGGCGGTTCGATCACTCGGCGTGACGCCGAGCGAGCGGTCTTG
>Ga0208586_1000281_pt1 | contig 19551 bp, 20 predicted proteins | sample NGESurshal072012_6_FD_184471 | JGI IMG/M metagenome (GOLD analysis project Ga0208586, IMG submission 184471) | Arctic peat soil microbial communities from Barrow, Alaska - NGEE Surface sample 53-3 shallow-072012 (SPAdes) | ecosystem: Environmental > Terrestrial > Soil > Wetlands > Peat ... | reverse complement strand
GGCGCACCGCGCGGGCGCGGACGTCAACCCAGTGCACCGAGCCGTCGGGCCAGATGTTGCGGTATTCGAAATTATAGTCCTGGCCGGATCTGATCGAGCGGTCGAGCGCCCGTTGCCGCCGTGCGCGGTCCTCGGGGTGTACCGCCGCGAGCAGGTCCTGGTACGAAAACGGATCCTGCGGCTGGCGGCCGAAGAATGTCTTGCAGGTGCCCGAGGCTTCGAGTTCGAGCTCCGGAAGGTGCAATTCGAGCGCGCCGAGATGGCTGGCGTTCAATGCCGTCTGCAGCAGGCCTTCGCTTTCGGTGAGGTCTTCCAGAGTGACCCGGGTCTGGTATTGGCGGCGGCGGCCTCTGATCGCGGAGGCGACAATGCTCACCAGCGTGGTCGGGTGAAACGGGCACTCGATGAAGGTGACGTTGCCGAGAATCTGCCCGAGCTGGGCGGCGTCCGGATTTCGCTGGGGGCCGCCGCCCTGATGGGTGAGCAGCACGATCGGAAAATCCGACCATGGCGGCTGGCCGTTGAGCCAGTTGACGAGGCCGCGCAGATCCGCGGTCTTGATCGCCTCGTCGGCGATCACGGCAAGGCCAGCGCCGCTCTCGATCTCGTGGATCATGGCCGCGAGGTCGGCGCACACATTGGCGACGTAGCCGGCTTCCCGGATCAGCGCGGCGGCGATCGCGGCGTCCCGCCCCGTCGGCGCGAGAATGACGGCGCGCTCGGACGATGCGCCCGGTTTCACGAACCCTGCCCTTCCAGCAGCGGCCTCGCGCCGCCGACAAAGGTCGGCACGCCCCGCAGCACGCCATCGAAATTGTCGAGCGGCGCGCCGATGATGAGACCGCGCCGGTCGATGCGATATTCCCCTATCGCCGACTCTTGCACGCCGGTACGTTTCTTGATGATGGAAATCGCGCGTTTGACGCTTCCCGCTGCCTCGGAGTAACGCAACAGGATCATTGGGTCGGCGGACGTTTCGACGGCATTCATGGGACCCCCCTAACCCGGACCAAACCTTTGTGGCCCCAAACGGTTCCAAAAATGTGGAACTGTCTTGGCGGAAAGACTTCGGGCCGCCGCGCGCCAGGCCGCGGCCAGCGGCTGGAAGTCGGCCGGTTCCGTGGCATTCGGCGTTCGCCCCCCGGGGCGGACCAGTCGTTGCCGTCACCGCGGTTCGATCACCAGGCTTTGCACCGCGCGTCCGAAATAGCCGCGCTGGTCGGCCAGCCGCGCCATGGCGAGGCCGGCGCCGTCGGGACCGATCCAGGATTCCGCATCGAGCAGGATCCACGCCCCGACCGGCGGCCGGGCCATGCTGACGGTGAGGTCGGCATTGATGAAGGTCCATTTCCGGAAATCCAGCACGGCTGAGGTGCCGTTGCAGAAATCCGCGGCAACCACCGCGCGCATGGCCTGCGAGACCTGAGCCCCCTCGACCAGCGGACGGTCGACCCGGTACCAGATTGCGCCCGGACCGGGCACGCCAAACCGGCCGCGGGCCGCGCGCATGGAAATTCCCGTGACAAAAGGGCTGCCGGAAAAATCCGGCTGCTCGACCCGCGCCTGATCGGGCCCCGGCAGTTCGACCGGCAACTCCGCCACTTCCGGCGGCAGCGCCAGCGCCCGGGTCTTGACCTTGAGCACGGTCGCGCCGACCACAACGAGATTCCCCGCCCGCAGCCTGACCGCGCAAAGCTGGATCTTGCGGCCCTCGCGCAGCACTTCGGTTTCAATCGTCAACGGCGCGATCGGCACCGGCCGCATCAGGTCGATGGTGATGCGCGCGATGGTCATCGGCGCCGGCGTCGGGATCGCTTCGGCCGCCCACACCACGAGCGCCGCCGGCGCCGAGCCGTGCTGCATGTCGGGCGCCCACGGACCGGCGGCATCGGGACTAGTGAGGACGCGGTTGCCGTCGACGCGATAGATGGCGTCCATCAGCACGCTCGCATCATCGCGGCCGGGGCCGAACAGGTGTGGCGGAGCATCACAGCGCCGGGTCGACCGCTTCGGCATATTCCTGTCTGAACCGCGCGATCAGTTCGGCGGCCGGCACGATCTTGCCGACGCTGCCGACCCCCTGTCCGCTGCCCCAGATTTCCTTCCAGGCCTTCGGCTTGGCGCGCTCGCCGGAGGCGTCGGTGCCAAAGCTCATTTTCGTGGCGTCGGACTCCGGAAGATTGTCGGGGTCCATTCCGGCCGCGACGATCGACGGCTTCAGGTAATTGCCATGCACGCCGGTGAACAGGTTGGAATAGACGATATCCTCCGCCGTCGAGGTGGTGATCATCTGCTTGTAGCCCTCCGCCGCATTGGCCTCGGAGGTGGCGATGAAGGCGGAGCCGATATAGGCGAAGTCGGCGCCGAGCAGCCGCGCGGCGCGGATCGCGCGGCCGTTGCCGATCGCGCCCGACAGCGCGATCGGTCCATCGAACCATTGCCGGGTCTCGGCCACGAAGGCGAACGGCGAAATCTCGCCGGCATGGCCGCCGGCGCCGGCCGAGACCAGGATCAGGCCGTCGGCGCCCTTCTCGATCGCCTTGTGGGCGAATTTCTGATTGATGACGTCGTGGAAGACGATGCCGCCCCAGCGATGCGCCGCCTGATTGAGCTCTTCGCGCGCGCCGAGCGAGGTGATGATGATCGGCACCCGGTGCTTCTCGCACAGCGCCAGATCCTGCTCGAGCCGATTGTTCGACCGATGCACGATCTGGTTCACCGCGAACGGCGCCGACGGCCGCTCGGGATGCGCCTGGTCATATGCCGCAAGTTCCTGCCTGATCCGCGTCAGCCATTCGTCGAGCAGCGCCGGCGGCCGCGCGTTCAGCGCCGGAAACGATCCGACGATTCCCGCCTTGCACTGCGCGATCACGAGATCGGGCACGGAGATGATGAACAGCGGTGCACCGATCACCGGAATCGACAGGCGGCCCTTGAACAAGGCAGGCATGGACATTCGCAAAGATCCTTCTGGTTATTTCGCAGTAACGGCGAGGCCTCGGTTTTAAGGATGCCCGACATCATACCAAGAAGGCAATCGCGACCAGAAAGCGGTGCTACTGGCACAGCGCGCTGGTAACATAGGTGTCGGTCCGGCAATCGCCCGGCTTTCGGGTCCGGCCCGGGATCAGCACCTTGGCCGAGCAGGTCTCGGCCGAGTCGGAGGCAAGGCTTTTGCCCTCCTTGAAACCCTTGGCCTGGCATAATCTATTGGATGCGGCCTTGCAGTCCGGCGCGCCGTTGGCCGACACCGGGCAGATCATGCGCCCGGTGACGATCAAAGGCCTGGTCAGGCGCGAGAAGGTGTCGGCCGCATCCCTGGCGCGGGCGTTGATGTCGTCGATGGTCTCACTCGGACTTTTCAGCGTTGGCAGCTTTTCGAACATCTTGCCGATTTGGTTGATCAGGCCGGGATTTTCCTCCCGCGCGGGTGCTGCGGGCGCGCCTTGCGGCGGCGCCGGCTGGTCCGGTGCGGCCGGTCCGCTCTGGGCAGTTGGTGCGGGCGGCGGCACGGCCTGCGGCCACGCGGCACCGATGGCAGCCGCCAGCATTAGCAGCGCCGCGCCCGCGGTCGCAGCCGCCGTGCGGACTCGCGCGATGAAATGAGGCGATCGGTCAGGCATGTGATGAGCGTAACCCGAAGCCGCCGGCTGGCAAAGCCGCCCGGAATGCCTTCACAGCATCCGAAACGCGATGACGAAGCCGAGCACGAGCACGCCGACGCCGATCGCCACCCACAGCGCCAGATGCCGCTCGATCCTGACCCGGATCCATTCGCCGTAGCGATTGAGCAGGACCGCGACGATAAAGAACCGCAGGCCGCGGGCAATGATCGAGCACAGCACGAACAGCCAGACATTGTAGCCGGCAAAGCCGGAGGCGATGGTCACGAGCTTGTAGGGGATCGGCGTCAGGCCCTTGCCGATGATGATCAACGCGCCCCATTGCGCATAGGAAGCCCGGAAGCCCTCCACCTTGTCGGCAAGGCCATAAAGGTTGATCAGCCAGTGCCCGACCGAATCATACAGCAGCGCGCCGATGGCATAGCCGAGCATGCCGCCCAGCACCGACATCGCGGTGCAGATGCCGGCATAGAGCCAGGCCCGCTGCGGCCGCGCCAGCGACATCGGGATCAGCATCACATCGGGCGGCACCGGGAAGAACGAGCTTTCGGCGAACGCCACCGCTCCCATGATCCAGAGCGCATAGGGCTTGTGGGCGGCGTCAATGCACCAGTCGTAAATTCGTCTCAGCATGGCGCGATGAACCACCATGACGCGGATTTGTCCATGCTGGCAAAAGGAGAAAACCGGAAAGTGTCAGTGGCGTTCGCGAAGACCGCGGCCAGCGAGCGCGACAATTGGTCGCCGCGCCACCCGCGACGGCGATGCCTTCGGCATTTTCACCGCCGATTTCGGCAGCTTCTCGGCGATTCCGAGCAGGTGCTCGCGCCGCTCCATCTCGCGCCAGACGTCGTCCGGCTCGACGCCGGCCGCCGCCCACAAAACCGTGAGATTGTAGAGAAGATCGGCGCTCTCGCGCACCACCGCATCCGGCTTGCCGTTAACCGCGTCGATCACGACTTCGATGGCTTCCTCGGCGAGTTTCTTCGCCATTTTGGACGGGCCGCGCTGAAACAGCCGGGCGGTCCGCGAAACCGCCGGATCGAGATCCTTCGCCGCGATCACCGCAACGTAGAGCCGCTCGAGCGAATCATTCATCCTTCCATACTTAATCCAAACTCATCGCCAGCGTGTTAACGGCCGGCTGAAAAAACCATGAATCGGCCGGCCGGCAGGCGGCCGGGTCCGCGCCGCGGGCCGCAAACGGGCGAGCGGCGGCCAGATCGCCAGGCCGGGCGCTATATCTCCGCGGCGTTCCCTGCTTAGAATGGCCGCCGGAAAAGCTTCGTTCCGCGGGCCCCCGGCATGTCCCTGCTTCGCCTTTACGCGCGCGTCCTCGAACTGCTCGGCAAGGAGGCGCGGCTGGGCTGGATTCTGGCCGGCGCCAACCTGCTGCTGGCCGGCGCGCAATTTGCCGACCCGGTGCTGTTCGGGCGCATCGTCGACGTGCTCTCCGGAAAGCCCGCCTCCGGCCCGCTCGGCTCATCATCGGCCTGGCCGCTGCTGGCGGCCTGGGCGGCGTTCGGGTTGTTCACCATCGGCTGCAGCGCCGCGGTCGCGCTGCATGCCGATCGGCTCGCTCACCGCCAGCGCCAGGCGGTGCTGACCAATTATTTCGAGCACATCATGCAATTGCCGCTGACCTTTCACACCGGCACCCATTCCGGCCGCCTGATGAAGGTGATGCTGAACGGCACCGACTCGCTGTGGCGGCTGTGGCTCGGATTCTTCCGCGAGCATTTCGCCGCGATCCTGTCGCTGGTGGTGCTGCTGCCGCTCGCGCTCTACATCAACTGGCGGCTGGCGATCCTGCTGTTCGTGCTGTGCGTGGTATTCACGGTGCTGACCACGCTGGTGGTGCGCAAGACCTACGGCATGCAAAGCGAGGTCGAGGCGCATTACAGCGACCTCTCCGCACGCGCCTCCGACGCGCTCGGCAATGTCGCGCTGGTGCAGAGCTTCGTGCGCATCGATGCCGAGGTGCAGGGCCTGCGCTTCGTCGCCGACAGGCTGCTGGCGGTGCAGATGCCGGTGCTGTCGTGGTGGGCGCTGGTCACCGTCATCACCCGGGCCTCGACCACCATCACCGTGCTCGCGATCTTCGCCGTCGGCATCGTGCTGCACCAGGAGGGTCTCACCACAATCGGCGAGATCGTGATGTTCGTGAGCTTCGCCACCATGCTGATCCAGCGGCTCGAACAGGTGGTCGGCTTCGTCAACAGCGTGTTCATGGAGGCGCCGCGGCTGCAGGAATTCTTCAACGTGCTCGATGCCGTGCCCGCGGTCCGCGACCGGCCGGATGCGATCGATCCCGGACGTCTCGCCGGCCTTGTCGAATTCCACGACGTCTCGTTTTCCTATGACGGCAAGCGGCCCGCGGTCGAAGACCTTTCGTTTACCGCCCTGCCCGGCCAGACCATCGCGCTGGTCGGCCCGACCGGCGCCGGCAAATCGACCGCCATCGCGCTGCTGCACCGCGCCTTCGATCCGCAGTCGGGCTTCATCCGAATCGACGGCATGGATATCCGCGGCCTGACGCTGACGGCGCTGCGGCGGAACATCGGCGTCGTGTTTCAGGAGGCGCTGCTGTTCAATCGCTCGATCGCCGACAATCTGCGGGTCGGCAGGCCCGACGCGACCGAACGGGAAATGCGGATCGCGGCGGACCGCGCCCAGGCGCTCGAATTCATCGAGCGCAGCGATCTGAAATTCGACAGCAATGTCGGCGAGCGCGGCCGGATGTTGTCCGGCGGCGAGCGGCAGCGGCTGTCGATCGCACGCGCGCTACTCAAGGATCCGCCGATCCTGATCCTCGACGAGGCGACCAGTGCGCTCGATGCCGTGACCGAAGCGAGGGTCAATGCCGCACTCGACGAAGTGATGAAGGGACGTACCAGTTTCGTGATCGCCCACCGGCTTTCCACCATTCGCAATGCCACGCGCATCCTGTTGTTCGACAGCGGACGCGTGATCGAAAGCGGAACCTTTGATGAACTGGTCGCGAAAGGCGGCCGTTTCGCGGAACTTGCACGCGCTCAGTTCATGATTCACGACAAGCCGGGCGCGATGCTGAAGAATTGAGCGTCAACAGAAGTCGGCGCATTTCGTCCACGATTTGATTGCACAAGGTCTGTTCCGGGCGAGCAAGCCGGTATAGGTTCGAACCGCAATAGCCGACGGTGCCGGACATGCCTGAAACCCGAACCTCACATGCCAGCACCTCCTGTTCGGAGGCGCGTCTCAAAGACCGGAATCGGATTGTGCAATTTGTTCTTCCGCTGCTTCGCAAGTCATCGCTGACCTGGGTCGTGCTCGCCGCGGCCCTCGCCGTGCTGGCGCCGCGTCATGTCCATGCGGAGGCACTGCTGCTGATCGAGGCCGATAGCGGCAAGGTCCTGCAGGCGGAAAACGCCACCATGCCGTGGTATCCCGCATCGGTGACCAAGCTGATGACGGCCTATGTCACGCTGAAGGCGGTCAAGGATGGACGCATTACGCTCGATACCCTGCTCAACGTGTCGCCGGCCGCGGCGTCGCAGTCGCCGTCGAAGATGGGCTTCCGGCCGGGCACCCAGGTCACCGTCGACAACGCGCTCAAGATGATGCTGGTGAAGTCGGCCAACGACATGGCCGTGGTGCTCGCCGAAGGCGTCGGCGGTTCGATCGACGGCTTTTCGGCCATGATGAACGGGACCGCGCAACGGCTCGGCATGACGCAAACGAGCTATGTCAATCCAAACGGCCTGCCCGCCGACGGCCAGATCACCTCGGCGCGCGATCTGGCGATCCTCGCGCGTGCGATCATTCGCGACCTGCCGGAATACGAATATTTCGTTCACATTCCCTCGATCCGCTATGGCCGCAGGGTCACGCAGAATTTCAACAAGCTGATCGGCCGCTATCCCGGCGCCGACGGCTTCAAGACCGGCTTCATCTGCGCATCCGGCTACAATTTGGTGGCGTCGGCCACCCGCGACGGCAAGCGGCTGATTGCGGTGGTGCTGGGTGCGTCGTCCGGCACGATGCGCGCGGTCAGGGCGGCCCAACTGCTCGACCGCGGCTTTGCCAACAACACCTTGTCGTGGCTGCGGCCCTCGCTCGGCACGGTCGACAATCTGGCGCCGATCGATGCCTCGCCGCCCAACCTGCGCGACGAGATGTGCGGCGGCAAGCACAAGCATCCGTCCAGCGATGAGGACGAGGAAACGGTTGCCGGCAATGCCGGCTCCTCGAGCGGTGGCGAGAACGGCGTGACGTTTTTCGCCGCCGGGCTGCAGCCGCCGGTGACGAAACCGGCCGAGTTGCTGGCAGGGCCGGCGGCCCCATCGGAGCCGATCCAGGTCTATACCGGCCCGACCAGAACCGGCGCCGCGCTGATTGCCGCGGTCGCCGCCGACAGCGAGAAGCAGGCGCCACGGCATCGCGGAAAAAAGAAGCCGCAGATGGCGGCTAAAAAGCCGGACAACGCGGCCGCGCCGAAAGCCGCAGCCGAGGATAGCGGCAAGGACGGCGGAAAGGACGCCAAGACCCAAACTGCAGCCAAACCCGCCGCGGTCCGGCACGCCAATGCCAAGCCCGATGCCGCGCCCAAGGCCGACGAAAAGGCAGCCGCCGCAACCGCCAAGCCGGCAAAACCCAAGGCAACGGCGAAGGCAACGGCGAAGGCAACGGCCAAGCGCTCGACCAGACCCGCCCCGAAGAGCACGGGCGATGCCGCGCCCGCCAATCGAAAGACCACCACGCCACGGACTTAAAATCGGTTTTTCCGGTCACGGATTGTGACCGCGCGCGCCGCCGCTTGCCATCGGCCGTCGCCTTGCTCAATACTGCCGACAACAAGGCCTCCCCATTCCAAAAGACGGGGCCGTAGAGCGGAGGGGAAATACCATGGAGCGGATCTGGCTCAAGCAATATCCGGCCGGCGTGCCCGCCGATATCGATGTCACCCAATACGCCTCGCTCGTCGAGTTGCTGGAAGAAAGCTTTGCGAAGTTTCGCGACCGCAAGGCCTTCATCTGCATGGACAAGTCGATCAGCTACCGCGATCTCGACGAGATGTCGGCTGCGCTTGCGGCATATCTGCAAAGCAGGGGCCTGAAAAAGGGCGCCCGCGTCGCGCTGATGATGCCGAACGTCCTGCAATATCCGATATCGACCGCCGCGGTGCTGCGCGCGGGCTATGCGGTGGTGAACGTCAACCCGCTCTACACCCCGCGCGAACTCGAACACCAGCTCAAGGATTCCGGCGCCGAGGCGGTCATCGTGCTGGAGAATTTCGCCACCACCGTGCAGAAGGTGATCGCCAACACCGCGGTGAAGCACGTCATCGTCGGCAGCATGGGCGATCTGCTTGGCTTGAAGGGCATGATCGTCAATCTGGTGGTGCGGCGGGTCAAGAAAATGGTGCCGGCCTATTCGATACCGGGCGCCGTGCTGTTCAATGACGCGGTGACGACCGGCCGCGCCATGAAGCTGAACAAGCCGAAGCTCGCGCCGGACGATGTCGCCTTCCTGCAGTATACCGGCGGCACCACCGGCGTCTCCAAGGGCGCGACGCTGCTTCATCGCAACATCCTCGCCAACGTGCTGCAGAACGATGCCTGGCTGCAGCCGGCGCTGAAGAAACCGCCGCATGTCGACCAGTTGTTCATCGTCTGCGCGCTGCCGCTCTACCACATCTTCGCGCTGACCGCGTGCTTCCTGCTGGCGATGCGCGCCGGTGGCGTCAATCTCCTGATTCCCAACCCGCGTGACATGCCGGGCTTCATCAAGGAACTTGCGAAATACCAGGTCAACAGCTTCCCGGCGGTCAACACGCTTTACAACGGGCTGCTGCATACGCCCGGCTTCGACAAGCTCGACTTCTCCAAGCTGAAGACGTCGTTCGGCGGCGGCATGGCGACCCAGAAAGCGGTTGCGGAAGCCTGGCTGAAGACCACCGGCTGTGCGCTGTCGGAGGGCTACGGCCTTTCGGAAACCTCGCCGACGCTGACCTGCAATCCCGCCGATACCGACCGCTTCTCCGGCTCGATCGGCATTCCCGTGCCCTCGACCTGGCTCTCAATCCGCGACGACGACGGCAACGAGGTGCCGCTCGGCGAGCCCGGTGAAATCTGCGCCAAGGGCCCGCAGGTAATGGCCGGCTACTGGAACAGGCAGGAAGAGACCGCCAATGTGATGACACCGGACGGCTACTTCCGCACCGGCGACATCGGCGTGATGAGCCCGGACGGCTTTACCAAGATCGTCGATCGCAAGAAGGACATGATCCTGGTGTCGGGCTTCAACGTCTATCCCAACGAGATCGAGGAAGTGATCGCGAGCCATCCCGGCGTGCTGGAATCCGCCGTGATCGGCGTCCCCGACCCGCGCTCGGGCGAGGCTGTCAAGGCGTTCATCGTGAAGAAGGACCCGAACGTCACCGCCGAAGACATCATCAAGTTCTGCGCGACGCAGCTCACCAACTACAAGGTCCCGAAACAGATCGAATTCCGCACCGACCTGCCCAAGACCAATGTCGGCAAGATCCTGCGCCGCGCACTCCGCGATGAAAAGAAAGCCGCGGCGGCCTGAGTCATTCCGGGGCGCGCGGAGCGCGAGCCCGGAATCCATACTCACGATCGTGGTTATGGATTCCGGGCCTGCGCCAAGCGGCGCATCCCGGAATGACGGAGCGGTGGGGCGGTTTCCACGCAGCCGAAAAATGGTCTAAGACACGTCCGCACATTTAAGGAGAATTGACGATGACGATCAAAGTTGGCGACAAGCTGCCCGAGGCCAAATTTCGCGTGATGACGGCGGAAGGCCCGCAGGTCAAGACCACCGATGACATCTTCAAGGGCAAGAAGGTCGCACTGTTCGCGGTGCCCGGCGCCTATACCGGCACCTGCCACAAGATGCATCTGCCGAGCATTTTCCTCAACGCCTACGCCATCAAGGGCAAGGGCGTGAACACGATCGCGATCGTTTCGGTCAATGACGCCTTTGTCATGAACGCGTGGAAGCGCGACACCGACCAGCGCGATGAGGCGGTGTTCCTCGCCGACGGCAACGCCGAATTCACCAAGGCCATCGGCATGGAGCTCGACGCGTCCGGCAACGGCCTCGGCATCCGCTCGCATCGTTACTCGATGCTGGTCGATGACGGCGTGGTCAAGAAACTCAACCGCGAGCCGGCGCCCGGCAAGGTCGAGGTTTCCGGCGGCGACACCCTGCTCGGACAGCTGTAAGTTCCTGTCATTGCGCCTCCAGCGGCCTCGTGGTTCGAGACGCGCGGCGTGGCCGCGCTCCTCACCATGAGGGTCTAACAAAACCCCTTTGCCCAGGAAGAAGACCTCATCCTGAGGAGCGCGCCTGCGCCCGTCTCGAAGGATGAAGCCACGGGTCCGGGGCTCAACGCTGCAGCCGCGCCATCGCGACGCCGTCGCGCGCCAGTTGATCGGCGCGTTCGTTTTCGTCATGGCCGGCGTGGCCCTTGACCCAGTGCCAGCGTATCTCGTGCGGCTTCAAGGCGGCATCGAGCCGCTGCCACAGTTCGACATTCTTGACCGGCTTCCTGTCGGCGGTGCGCCAGCCGTTCCGCTTCCAGCCATGGATCCAGCCGGTGATGCCCTGACGGACATATTGGCTGTCGGTGAAGACATCGACCGCGCACGGCTTTTTCAGGGATTCCAGCGCCGAGATCGCCGCCATCAACTCCATGCGGTTGTTGGTGGTATGCCCCTCGCCGCCCTTCAATTCCTTCTCGACGTCGCCGTACTTGAGGATCGCGCCCCAGCCGCCGGGCCCGGGATTGCCCGAGCAAGCGCCGTCGGTGAAAATCCGGACCTGCGGCAGCCTCGCATCGCTCACGCCGCAAATCCCGGATGGGCGACGCCGTAATCGCGCAAGCTGGCGACGCCCTGCTGAAAGCGCAGCTTGCGGACATATTCGAGCGGGTCCTTCGGCTTGACCAGCGCGCCCGCCGGCACGTTGAGAAAATCGACCAGGCGCGTCAGCAGGAAGCGCAGCGCAGCGCCCCGCGCCAATAGCGGCAGGGCGTCCTGCTCGGCCGCGGACATCTTGCGTTCGCGGCCATAGCCGTTGAGCAGCGCACCCGCCTTGGTGACGTTGAAGGAATGATCCGGTTCGAAGCACCACGCGTTCAGGCAGATCGCGACGTCGTAGGCGAGGACGTCGTTGCAGGAAAACGGAAAGTCGATCAGTCCCGACAATTTGTCGCCGAGGAAGAAGACGTTGTCGGGAAACAGGTCGGCATGGATGACGCCAACCGGCAGCCCGGCGGGCCAGCATGCCTCGAGATGATCGAGTTCGCGCCCGATGAAGTCGTGCAAGCCGGCCTGGACGCCGTCGGCGCGCGGCGCCGCCAGATCGAACAGCGGCCGCCAGCCCCTGACCGACAGCGGGTTTTCCCGGAACAACGGAAAGTCGCGGCCGGCGAGATGCATGCTGGCGAGCGCATGACCGACGCCGGCGCAATGCGCCGCGTTCGGCCGCCGCGGCCACACCCCTTCAAGGAAATTGATGATCGCCGCGGGCCGTCCCGCCAGCGTGCTGTAGACTTCGCCGTTGCGGTTCCTGGCCGGCTGCGGGCAACGGACGCCGCGCTCGGCGAGGTGCGCCATCAGCGACAGGAAATAGGGCAGATCATCCACCGCCACGCGCTTTTCATACAGCGTGAGGATGAAGGCGCCGCGGCTCGTATGCAACAGGAAGTTGGAATTCTCGACGCCCTCGGCGATGCCCTTGTAGGACAGCAATTCACCGATCTCATAGTGCGTCAGGAATTCCGCAAGATCCTCGGCGGCAACGTCGGTGTAAACCGCCATGAGGGGTCACTCGGCCGCGTCTGGCCGCAACGAGCGCGGCAACGGAAAGAATTCGTTCTCTTCCGCGGCCGACACCGTCTCCACATGCAACTCGTAGCGCTCGGCGAATGCGCCCATGATCTCTTCGACGATCACTTCGGGCGCCGAGGCGCCGGCGGTAATGCCGAGGCTCTTGATGCCCTCGAATCGCGCCCAGTCGAGATCGCCGGCGCGCTGCGCCAGCACCGCGATCGCGCAGCCTTCGCGTTCGGCGACCTCGCGCAGCCGCTGCGAGTTCGAGGAGTTCGGCGCGCCGACCACGATCAAGGCATCGACCACCGGCGCGACCTTCTTCACCGCAAGCTGCCGGTTGGTGGTGGCGTAGCAGATGTCTTCCTTGTGCGGGCCCGAGATGTTCGGGAAGCGAGTCTTCAGCATGGCGACGATTTCGGCGGTGTCGTCGATCGAAAGCGTGGTCTGGGTGACGAAGGCAAGATTGTTGGGATCCTTCGGCGTGAAGGTCGCGGCATCATGTGCGGTTTCGATCAGCGTTACCGCGCCCGCCGGCAACTGCCCCAGCGTGCCGACTACTTCCGGATGGTGGGAATGCCCGATCAGGAGGATTTCGCGGCCGCGCTTGAAATGGATCGCCGCCTCGCGGTGCACCTTGGTAACCAGCGGACAGGTGGCGTCGAGCGAGAAGAAATTGCGGGCCCGGGCATCGGCTGGAACCGACTTGGGAACCCCGTGGGCCGAGAACACCACCGGGGCATTGGTGTTGTCCGGGATCTCGGCGAGTTCCTCGACGAAAATCGCGCCCTTGGTCCTCAGGCTGTCGACGACATAGCGGTTGTGGACGATCTCGTGGCGGACATAGACCGGAGCGCCATAGATCGTGAGGGCCCGCTCCACCGTATCGATCGCCCGCACCACCCCGGCACAGAAGCCGCGCGGCGAACAAAGCACGATTCTCAGGGCTGGTCTGGTTTGCATGGGAACGATCTCGGACCGAATCACCCCTCGCCGGCGGGCGGGGAACGGTCAATTCGAATAACGAATTGGGACTGGTTTCCGGCGCTGTCAAGGCCGTTTATCAGGCCATTGCGCGGTTAGCCCGGGACGGCTTATATAGGGCGTAATTCCCGTCATCGCTGATGACCACGGCTTCGCCTCCAAAACAGGTGGGCGAAGCACAAAGGAGATTTGCCATGAGCAATGCACCGCTGATGCCAAAGGCGACGGCCGTGTGGCTGGTCGACAACACCGCGCTGACCTTCGATCAGGTAGCGGATTTCACCAAAATGCACCCACTTGAGGTCCGCGCCATCGCCGACGGCGACGCCGCCCAGGGTATCAAGGGCATGGACCCGATTTCAACCGGGCAGCTCACCCGCGACGAGATCGAAAAGGGCGAGAAGGACCCGAACTACCGCCTCAGGCTCGAGGAAAGCAAGGTCACGCTGCCGGCCCAGGCCAAGAAGAAGGGACCGCGCTACACGCCGGTGTCACGCCGCCACGAGCGGCCGAGCGCGATCCTGTGGCTGGTGCGCAACCATCCCGAACTGAAGGACGCGCAGATCATGCGGCTGGTCGGCACCACCAAGACCACCATTGCCAGTGTCCGCGACCGTACCCACTGGAACGCCTCGACGCTGACGCCGATGGATCCGGTGACGCTCGGGCTCTGCTCGCAGATCGAGCTCGATTTCGAGGTGCAGCGCGCAGCCAAGGAAAAGCCGGCCGATACCGCCTATGGCGGCGCCACCCTGCTGCCGGCCTCCGAGACCACCCGCAAGGAACCGGAGATCGAGCCGACCGAGAAGCAGCGCGACGACCTCAACGTCGACGCCGTGTTCGCCAAACTGAAGACCATCGGCGGCAAGAAGCCGGACGAGGAATGAGGGCCTGCGGGCCCTTCGTCATGCTTGGTCAGTCGCTTGCTGCCCATGCTTCGAGACGCTCGCGATGCTCGCTCCTCAGCATGAGGTTGTTGTGTTTCAACAAGTAAAACCTCATTCTGAGGAGGCCGCGAGGCGGCCGTCTCGAAGGATGGGCCGCAATACCGATTTGTGATTCCGGGTACTACCCGAGTTCGATCTCGTCGGCGATTTCGTGCGCGAGGCTGACGCCGCCGACGGTGAGAACCATTTTCGCCGGCAGCTTTTCATGACCCTTGAGGCGGCCGGTCTCGATCGCCTCGCGCACCGCCTTCTCGATCTCGCGCTGCGAGCTGACGCCGACCTTCTTGAGGAATTTGCGCACACTGGTGTTGAAGACATCTTCGTTCACGGCGGGCTCCTTTGCTTACGGATGATCCGGATGGTTCAGCATGTATTCGCCGAGGTCGCGCTGGCGGCGATCGGCGCGCGTGGTGGCGTTGCTGCGCTGGACATCGCGATCCTTGCGGCAGGCGATGTATTCCGACGAGCCGGCCTGGACATTGTTGGCGCGGCAGAACGCGTCGTCGTCCTCGCCGAGACTTGACACCGAATTCTGGCGCGCCGCGCAGCCGGAAAGCACCAGCGCGGCGAATGCCAGAGCGATCAGATGTGTCGACTTCATGCAACGGTCTTTCGTGCCTCATGGTGAGGAGCCCGCGCAGCGGGCGTCTCGAACCATGCGAGGGAGGTCCCGTGCCAACTCTCATCCTTCGAGACGCGCGCAGGGGCGCGCTGCTCAGGACAAGGGCCGGAAAAATAAGGCCTGGTCAAGGAGGTCGTCGTCATAGCCGTCCCTGCAACGCTTCGCCGATCTCATCCAGCACCTTCGGGTCCTCGATGGTCGCGGGCATCGACCACGGATCGCCGTCGGCGATCTTCTTGATGGTGCCGCGCAGGATTTTTCCCGACCGGGTCTTCGGCAGCCGGCCGACCGTGATCGCGAGCTTGAACGCCGCGACCGGGCCGAGCTTGTCGCGCACCAGCGCCACCACGTCCTTCTCCACTTCGGCGGGCGGGCGCGCAACCCCGGCCTTGAGCACCAGGAAGCCGCAGGGCACCTCGCCCTTGATGGCGTCCTTGATGCCGAGCACGGCACATTCGGCGACATCGGGATGCGAGGCGAGAATCTCTTCCATGCCGCCGGTGGAGAGCCGGTGACCGGCGACATTGATGATGTCGTCGGTGCGGCCCATGACAAAGATGTAGCCATCCTTGTCCTTGTAGCCGGCGTCGGAGGTTTTGTAGTAGCCGGGGAATTCGTTGAAATAGGCCTCCCGGCAGCGCTCGTCCTGCTCCCACAGGGTCGGCAGGCAGCCCGGCGGCATCGGCAGCTTGATCACGATCGATCCCATGGCGTCCGCCGGCAGCGGCTTTGCCGCTTCATCGACCACGTCGACCTGATAGCCCGGCATCACCACTGTCGGCGAGCCGTGCTTGACCGGCAGCGCTCCCAGCCCGACCGGATTGCCGGCGATGCACCAGCCGGTTTCGGTCTGCCACCAGTGATCGATCACCGGTACCTTCAATTGCCGCTCGGCCCATTCCACCGTGGGCGGATCGGCGCGCTCGCCGGCGAGGAACAGGGTACGGAATTTCGACAGATCGTATTGGCGGATGAACTTGCCGTCGGGGTCTTCCTTGCGGATGGCGCGGAAGGCGGTCGGCGCGGTGAAGAACGCCACCGCTCCGTGCGCGGATATCACCCGCCAGAACGCACCGGCATCCGGCGTGCCGATCGGCTTGCCCTCATACATGATCGAGGTCGCGCCATGGATCAGCGGCCCGTAGACGATGTAGCTGTGGCCGACCACCCAGCCGATGTCGGAGCCACACCACCAGACTTCCCCAGGCGCGACACCATAGAGGTTGAACATCGACCATTTCAGCGCCACCAGATGTCCGCCATTGTCGCGCACCACGCCCTTGGGCTTGCCGGTGGTGCCCGAGGTGTAGAGGATATAGAGCGGGTCGGTGGCCTTGACCGGGACGCAGGCGGCGGATTTTTTCGCTGCGATGGCTTTGGCGCGGAGCGTGGCCCAGTCGTGATCGCGGCCGGCGATGAGATCGCAGCCCTGCTGCGGTCGCTGCAGGATGATGCAGGCCTGCGGCTTGGTGCTGGAGAGGGCGATCGCCTCGTCGAGCAGCGGCTTGTACTGCACGATGCGGCCGGACTCGAGCCCGCAGCTCGCCGAGAAGATCAGTTTCGGCTTGGCGTCCTCGATCCGGGTCGCGAGTTCCTTCGCTGCGAAGCCTCCGAACACCACGCTGTGCACCGCGCCGATCCGCGCGCAGGCCAGCATCGCGACCACGGCCTCCGGCACCATCGGCATATAGAGGATGACGCGGTCCCCCCTGGTGACGCCGAAATCCTGCATGATTGCGGCGAGCGTCTGCACCTCGTGCAGCAACTCGGCATAGGTGAATTTGCGGATGCTGCCCGCCAGCGGCGAATCGTGGATCAGCGCCAGCTGATCGGCGCGTCCGCCGGCGACGTGACGATCGAGCGCATTGTAGCAGGTGTTGACCACGGCGCCGGTGAACCAGCGGCCGTAAAGTCCGAGCGAGGGATCGAAGATTTTCCTCGCAGGCTCGACCCAGTCGATGTCGCGCGCGGCCTCGCTCCAAAAGCCTTCGGGATCCCGCAGCGAGCGGGCGTAGACCTCGTGATATTTGCTGGCGTTCTGGATGTTCATGGCGCTTCTCCCGACGCCCCCTTCGTCCCCGTCATGCCCGCGCCCGGCGCGGGCATCCACGTCTTCTGGCGCAGCGGCGAAAGCCAGACGTGATGGCCGGGACAGGCCCGGCCATGACGATGAGGCACCCGCCATTGTCGCGAGCTACGGCGATTATTCAAGGCGAAAAGCGACCGCCGGGCGCCGGCAAGCTAGCTCACCTTCAGCGTGATCCCGCCATCGACCACGAGTTCGATGCCGGTGACATATTTCGATTCGTCGGAGGCGAGATACAGCGCGGCGTTGGCGACGTCCCAAGCGTCTCCCATGTGCCCCATCGGCACCTGGGCGTCCCGCGCGCGCCACATCGCCTCGACATCGCCCTTGGCATAGCTCGCGGCGAGGCCGGCGGAGTGCTCGACCATCGGCGTTTTCATCAAGCCGGGCAAGATGGCGTTGACGCGGATATTTTTGGGCGCGTATTCGACCGCCGTCGTGCGCGTCATCTGGTTCATGGCGGCCTTGGTCGTGGCGTAGGTGACATAGGATATTCCGAGATGGCGAATCGAGGCGATCGACGAGATATTGATGATCGAGCCGCCGCCCTGCCGCGCCATCACCGGAATGACGTGCTTCATGGCGAGAAAGGCGCTTTTGAGATTGACTGCGAACACCCGGTCCCAGTCCGCCTCCGCCACCTCGACCACCGATCCCATTTCGGCGATGCCGACATTGTTGTCGAGCACATCGATGCGGCCGTGGGTCTTGAGGCACGCCGCCACCATCGCCTCGACGTCGCCGGCGCGGGACGCGTCGGCGGTGAACGCGGCCGCCTTGCCGCCTTCCGCTGCGATGATCTTCGCGGTCTCTGCCGCGGCCGTGCCGTTGCGGTCGACGCAGAACACCTGCGCGCCCTCGCGCGCAAACGTCACCGCGGTCGCCTTGCCATTGCCCCAGCCCGGTCCGATCGACCCCGCGCCGACCACCAAGGCTATTTTCCCCTTGAGCCGATCCATCCATTTTTTTCCTTTTTGCTTCGCAACCGATCGTAGCCCGGATGCAGCACAGCGCAATCCGGGACTGGCGATGCGGGCGAAGACCCGGGCTTCATCCTTCGAGACGCATCGCTTCGCGATGCTCCTCTGGATGAGGTCGAACAGCCCTTCAAGACGAGGTCTATCAGACCCTCATGGTGAGGAGCCGCGCAGTTGTGCGGCGTCTCGAACCACGAGGCCACCGACGATGACGGGGATAGGCTGTAACGCCGTCATTTGCAGCGCCACTTCGGGCATCGGCGGCATGAACCGACCCCCCGGGATATCGCGCCGACTACTGAAACTTCATGTCGAGGCATTTTGAAATATCGGAGCCGAGGCCCGAGCTGATGGTGATGCAGCCGCGCACTTTCTGGGCCGTGGTGTCGCTGGCCCAGATCGCGTAGCCGCCAGGACCGAAAAACGAATTGGTGTTGGGCGCCTCGGTTTCGCTGGCGTCGAAGGCGTAGTGGGAATCGGTTTCGAAGATGCGGGGCCTCTTGATGCAGCCGCCGTCGGTCTGGACGTTGATCACTTCCTTGTTGTCGCGCGTCAGCGCGAGGCTGACGGTGCACCTGAAATATTCCGAAGTCTTGGTATTGAAGACATACGCATAGGATTTGCAGGTCGCGGTATTGAGCTTCCCAGCGCTCAAGCCCCGGCTGCAGGCAATGCGCTGGTTCTGGCTAAGCTGGAATTCATCGGCGCGGGCGACGGGAACCAGCGTCACCAACGACAGCGCGACGCCAAGACAAATTTTCATGACGAGGTTCATCCGAATCATCCCTATGGCCTATTTCGCGAACATGGATTCTAGACTGAAACTGGAAGATAGTCGCGACGCCGCGATCGGGAAATCACAAAGTCGCAGGAAATTCCTGCTGCGACCAATGGACTGGTTGTATTGACCGGATCATGGCGTTCGTGATTTGTTCAAGACATTGGCGCGCCGGCCGCCGGGAGAACGATGATGACGAGATTTTCAGGCAAAACCCTTGTAGTGGCAGCCGCGCTGACCGCGCTGACGACATCGGCGCTGGCGCAAGCCGCAGCCCCGACGCCCTGGGTGCTGGCGCCGGACATGGGCTACGGCTACGGCAAGGACGGCAAGACGTTTTCCTACAAGATGGGCACCAACAATGCGGGCCTGCTGTTGAAGGGCGCCAAGAAGGTGCCCAAGGGTACGCTGTTCTTCATCGGCCAGAACGGCCAGCTCTATATGAGAACCGGATCGTATCTCGAAGGCGACGGCCAGTTCATGTTCGGCTCGGACCAGTGATTTCAAAGCGGGGCGTGCGCAATTTCCACCTCAATGGCTTCATCCTTCGAGACGCATCGCGTCGCGATGCTCCTCAGGATGAGGTCTCAGATCCTCATGGTGAGGAGCGCGCCTTTGCGCGTCTCGAACCATGAGGCCTCGGGAGAAGCAACAATGATTCGAGTGAACCGGGAAAGGCTTTAGAACGCCGCGGCGA
>Ga0208586_1000280_pt1 | contig 19565 bp, 13 predicted proteins | sample NGESurshal072012_6_FD_184471 | JGI IMG/M metagenome (GOLD analysis project Ga0208586, IMG submission 184471) | Arctic peat soil microbial communities from Barrow, Alaska - NGEE Surface sample 53-3 shallow-072012 (SPAdes) | ecosystem: Environmental > Terrestrial > Soil > Wetlands > Peat ... | reverse complement strand
TTGCCTTCGGCGCCCTCTCGCCGGCCACTTTCTACAACGCGACGAGCAACACGCTGTACTTCAATCCGACCCATTCGGGAGAATTTACGGTGACCGCCAGCTCGAGCGACGCCGCCAGCGGGATCGCCGGCTATACCTTCAGTCCCCTGGCAGCCAACGGCTTTGCAGAAACGCAGACCGGCGGACAGAACGTGTACGCATTCGGGGTCTCGGCAACAGCGCCCTCGACCCAGCCGACCGCGATCGCGACCAACGGCGTGGGCAACGTCTCGCCGAGCGCCGGCTACAACCTGCTGGCCGACTCAAGCGTCCCGACCGGCGGCGCTCTGACGGTCAACAGCGTCGCCGCCAGCGCGGCGGGCACGTCCAGCTTCGTCAAAACGACCAGCTTCACGATCGGCACGCGCACTGACTACAACGCGGACACCGGCTCGGGCCTGGCCTCCTCGGTCCTGACCCGCGCCGCCGCGACACTCAGCAAAAACACCTGTGGCAGCTACGGCACGCCGGTGACGATCACCGGCAATCCGGCCCAGAGCGGGCTCACCGAAGGCTGCTACCTGTACACGCTGACCGGCACCGACAAGGTGGGCAACACGGCGAGCCTCTCGACAACGGTCAAGCTCGACGCCACGCCGCCGGCGGCGACTGTGAGCGTCCCTGCCGACACGAATGGGGCCGTGGCTGTCACCTTCAGCGCCACAGACGCCGGCTCGGGCGTCAACACGGCCACCGCCCAGCTCAAGCGGGCCACCGCCACCTACACGGCCTCAAGCGATGCTTGCGGCGCCTATGGCGCGTTCGCCAACGTGGGAGCAGCCGGGGCAAGTTCGCCATTCAGCGATACGACAGCCACCACGGGACACTGTTACGAGTACGAGTACGCGGTCTCCGACCTGGCCGGCAATGCGACGACTTCGGCGATCGTGGCGGTCAAGGTCAATTCGACCAAGCCCTCACTCACCGCGATATCGGACACCACTCCGGGCGCCACCGCCGGTTTGCCGCAGGTGGGCGACGTGATCACGCTCCAGTTCAGCGATACGCTCGCCGCCACGAGCATCCCTGGCAGCGTGACTTTGACCTATACGCGCTCGGTCCTCGGCTCAACAACCCTGGCGGTCAGCGGCCTTGGCTTGGGCACGTGGAGCGCCGGCGACTCGGTGTTGACGCCCTACAGCAAATCGGGCGGCACGAGCGCCGTCGTCACCGCGACAACACTTGTGAGCACGACCACGGTCAAGCTGACCGTCAGCGCGATCAGCGACCCGAGCAAAAACCTCACAGCCGGGGGACCGGGCAGCGTGAGCGGCACGTTGAACGCGGCCGTCAAGGACGTGTTCGGCAACACCGCGAGCACCACCAGCTTCACGACCAGCAGCATCAAGCTCTTCTGAGCCTCACCTTCAAGCTCTTCTGAGCCTCACCTTCAAGCTCTTCTGAGCCTCACCTTCAAGCCCTTCTGAGCCTCACCTTCAAGCCCTTCTGAGCCTCACCTTCAAGTCCTTCGGAGCGCCTCATCATCAAGCTCTTCTGAGTGGCCTCACCTGACAGCCGCCGCCCGGCGGGGTCGCTCGAGGGAGCGCCGCGTGAGGAACAGGCCGCCCGGATCGTTGCTTGGATGATGCTTGTCGCGTCCTTGCCCACCCCGGCGACCGGACGCCCCGCTGCGCCCGGCGCGGCGATGGGCGTCTTGAGGCGCTTGACCTTGACCATGCTCGCGGTCCTGGCGTGCCTGCTGGGAGTGTGCGGGGTTGCTGTGGCGCTGCCGACACCCCCCGGCGCAACCCCCGGCGCGCCTGCGGTCGCGGTCAGCCAGGGCTCAGCCGCGACGCCCGCTAGCACCACGGGTCGTCTTGGGGGCCTTGCGGAATACACCCAGCAGTGGGCCCAAACGCCTTCCGGCGCCATCCCCAACCTGAGCGATGCGCGCGCGACTGCCACCGACCTGCTGAGCCAGGCGAGGACCGCGGGCAGCTCTGCCGAGCTGCGCTCACTCGCGCCGGGGCTGCGCTACCTGGGTTGGCTTTTGGCTTTGCACCCGACAAGCCTCGCGCAGAAGGCGGCACTTGCCCAAGAAGCCAACTGGAGCGCAACCGAACTGACAAACGAGGCCAAACGCGGCAACGGTCCCCTCGGCGCTGCCGCGACGTCGCTCGAGGAGATACGAGAGGCCTCCTTCCGGGCGCGCTGGCAGCTGATGCTCGGCGATCGCCAAGCCGCGACACTCGCGGCGAACGAAGCCCAGCAGAGCTTCGATCGTGTGCTCGCACCCAAGCTCGGGCCCGCGAGTCCGGCCGCTCGGGCGCTCGCCCAAGCCACCTCCGCGGCCCGTAGTGGCGACGAACAAGCTTTCGCCCGTGCGCGGGGCAGCGCGATCGCGGCGACCACGACAGCCGCCTACGAGCTGACGCTGCGCACGTTGGGTGAAGGCCACGCCGCCTTGGGGCGCGAATGGGCGGCCGTGCGCGACTTGGGCCCAAGCGCCGGTCAGAGCACCGTCCAAGACAACGCGGTGCAAGCTGCGCAGGAACTCGCCGCAAAAAAGATCACGCCCGCCGAGGGAGCGCTGGCGGTACGCCGTGACGAGCTCGACTTCTTCCAACGCCGCACCCTGGCGCTGGTTCAGCAGGCGACCCTCGCCGGCTATCTCGGACTCAGCGCCGCACAGCTCGAAGCGGCGGCCCTGGCCTCCGCCTACTGGCAAGTGCTCTCCCCCATTTACGCGCAATCGCTCGGCTCCGCCCAAGCCACCCAGGCCGCCACCGCGTTCGCCACGCTGCTCTCTGCCACCCCCAGCACCTCGCCAACCGCTGCCTCCTCGCCCGGCACCTCGCCGCCAACCGCTGCCTCCTCGCCCGGCACCTCGCCGCCAGCCGCTGCCTCCTCGCCCGGCACCTCGCCGCCAGCCGCTGCCTCCTCGTCCAGTACATCGGCGGCCGTGACAGCGCGCTTTGGCCTGCAGAGCGCCGACAACACCGCCTTGGCTGCCCTCGGGGCGTTCGTGGCGGCGCCGCCCACGGCGATCGAACAGCGCAAGCGCGTTCAGCAGCTGGTCGAAGCCATGCGCTTTACGATCGCGCGTCAATGCGGCCGTACCGAGCCGCTTCCGCTCAACGGTGAGCCTCAGGGAACCGTCTCAGGAGCACCCGCCGTAACACGGCTGATCAACGAGCTGCGCCCCAGCCTCAACGCTGCCAACGCCGCTCGTCTGACACAGGCCGCCGGCGTGCTCACCGCACTGCCCGGTGCATATGGGATCAGCGGCGAGGAGAGCTCGCCCAAGACCTACCGAGAGAGCTCAGGCGTGCAGGCAGCCTGCAACCTCGCGACGGCCGACATCAGCGCCGTCTTCCCGGCCGCCTGGAGCCGGCATGGCGACAACGCCGATTTCGAACGGATCGATCAGCTATTGCATCGAGCCCAGCTGGCCGCCGAACACGGCGAATGGTCGGCTGCGGGCGGGGTCGCCCGCGAAGCCTACGCAATCTTCGATCTCACCCCGGAGCAGCGCTTGCTCGCGGTCGCCCCGGGGCTCGCTTACCACATCGAGTCTCTGTTCTGGAACGGAGGCACGGGAGATCCGTCGTTGTTCGAAGTGCTTGCGGACCACGCCTCTCCTACCTCTTTGCGCGGCGCCCAAGCAGCCCTGGAAGGTGGGCTTGACCAGGCCGAGGTTGTGCTCGAAGCCTCCCACAGCGCCACCGCGGTGGCGGTCAACAGCGGGATCGTGGTGTTTCGCGAGGGCCTTGAGGCGCTGCTCATAGTCGCCGCATTGAGCGCCGGTTTCGTGACCGCGGGCAGCCATTGGCGCCGACCGGCGATCACGGGAGCCATCGCAGCGGTGCCGGCCACGCTGCTCACCTGGGCGCTCTCCAGCGCGATCCTCAAATCTCTCGCCGGCTACAGCCTGCAACTTCAGGCGGTCTTGGATGTGGCGGCGCTGGCGGTGCTCCTGATCATGCTCGCCTGGTTCTTTCAGAAGTTCTGCTGGACCCGTTTCGTGGCCAGAGAGCAGGCGCGCCACCGCAAGGTCATGGGCGCCACCAAACTAGCCGGGATCGTTGCGCCTTCGGTAGGGCTGTTCGCGCTCGGCTTCACCGTCATCTATCGCGAGGGCTTTGAGACCGTGCTCTATCTACAAGCCTTGCGCGAGCAGGCGGGTGGCGGCGCGGTGATCGAGGGTGTCTTGGTGGGCACCGCGTTCACCGCGGCCATCGCTGTGCTGATGCTGCGTCTGCGACGGCGCCTGCCCTATCGCGGCGTGGTGGTGGGCACAGCGACCCTGATCGGCATCCTCACGGTCGTCATGGTCGGGCAGGCGATGCGCGCGCTACAGGCGGTCGGCTGGCTTGCGATCACACCGGTTCACTTCGAACTGCCAGTGTGGGCGGGACAGTGGCTTGGGCTCTACCCCTCCATGCAGACCCTTTTCGCCCAGCTGGCCTGCGCGATCGCAATCCCACTGGCCGCGGTGCTCTCCGAATGGATGCGCACCCGCCGCTTGGAACGGCGCGTGGCGACCGCACGCGAGCGGGCCGCGGCCAAGCGCGCTGCCAACGCCACCGCCAGACGTTTGGCCACGGGCGATCAGGCCAAGCAAAAGACGGGCGCCCCGGCTTAGCTCGGGCACCCCGATTGAATTTGCCGACTCCAAACTCAGCGAATATGACAGTGGCGTCGAAGTAGTCGCCCAAGCCTGAGTCGGCAAGCTCTCGCGCTGAAGACAAGAGGCGCTGTTCTAACGCTCTCGACTTTGATTATGTCTGACACAATTGCTAAACTGGACGGTCCCAACGTGCGGTTCGCGCGATCTGCGACCCGCCATCGCATCTCAAAGGACCGCATCCGCCATGTCATCGCCAACTACCGTATCCGCTTCCAGGAGCCGCCCCAGGAGGGACTTGGGCAGCGATCGGTCCGCATCGTCTTCCTTGGCACTGACGCCAATGGCCAGGAGCTTGAGGTGATGGCAGTCGAGCTTGAGAGCGGTGACCTATATGTGATCCACGCGATGCCACTACGTAAGAAGTACAGGACCAGATACGAGGAAGGACGATGACCAAGATAAGGACCGCCGGAGGCGACGAACTCTCAGAGCAGGACATAGAGGCGCTGGCGGATGAGGCCGAACGCGGCTACGACCTGGACAAGGCGATCAGGGTCACGGTCGGGCGACCGCCGCTCGGCACAAAGGGGACCTCTCCGCGCGTGCAGATTCGTGTCGACCCCGATCTCGCCAAGGCTCTGCGTGCCCGTGCCCGCAAGGAGCACCGGTCCGTCAGCGAGATCGCGCGCACCGCGCTACGCGAATACGTAGACCGCGCCGCCTCACCGCGGGCGGGCTAACCGGGCAGCGGAATACGGTCGAGAAGGCCTCGCGCGTAGTAGGCACAAGCCCCCCCGATCGGCTCTAGCGAGAGCCCTTTGCGCGGGTGGCTCGGCTCAGGACAAACGCCCTCGAGCGCCGTCCTCAAGGTCGCCCCCACCGCGCTCCAGTGACGCTCACCGGCGAGTCGCTGACCGGCCGCTCGGGCCTCAGACAGGGCGACGGGATCATCGGCTAGCGCGAGCAATGCCGTCGCCAGCGCATCGGGGGTGGGCTCCTCTAGCAGCGTGGCAAAGCCGCCGGCTCCCAGTTCCTCGGCGGTCTGATCGCCTCGGCCGAGCACGCAGGGGAGCTCGGCCGCGAGATAGTCCATGTAGCGTGCGCGCGCGGCGAGTCGCGCCTCAGCCGCGTGGCGGTGGAGGGTCACGCCGATGTCGGCCTCGCGTAGATAGTCATAGCGCTGCTCGTAGGGGATCCACTCGTCGTAGAAGAAGACCGTACGCCCGAGCACGCCCAACCGCTTCGCCAGCGCACGCATTTCCTCGGTCGCGTCGAAGCGACGCTCGGCGCTCTTGTTCGGCGGTCGCCCTGCCGTGATCACCAGCTTCACGTCGGGACGCTCGGCAGCCATGCGCGCGAAGGCGCGCAGGGGCGTCTCGGCGTCGAGCCAGCGCCACACGCTTCCCCACCACAGCACGAGCGTGTCGTCCTCGGCGATCTGGGGGAAGCGCTCGTGCAACGGGCGGCGCCCTGAAACAGGCGGCGGATCGGGGATGCCGAAGGGCACGACCACCGGGTCGAGGTGCTCCGCGTGGCTAGAGGCCGGCTCTCCGGCGCTGCGCAAGAGCTCGGTGCGCTGGTGCTGGCCGGCGCACAGCACCACATCGGCATGACGTAGTTGGAGCGCTTGGATGGCGGCACGAGCCCGTAGCTCACGTGCCCGCTCACGCCCTGCCTGCAGCGTGGCGAGCTCCTGCTCGTGCGGGTCATAGAGGTCTGCGACCGCGGTGAACCGGTGCAGCTGACGCAAGGCCAGCAGATATGGAGGAAGGCACGCGCCAAGCACCATGTCTTGGCGCATCGCCTCACGCAAGAGCCTCCGTCGAGTGAACGGGACCACGGGAATGCCGTCCCGCTCGCCGTGTTGCGAGCGTTGCGCGGCGAGCGTGACCTCGTGGTCAACGCTCAAGGCCTTGGCGAACTCCAAGGCCCGAATCTCGGGGCCGACCAGGCGCTCGCCGAGCTCGCCCGGGGCGAGCACGAGCACGCGCCGGCGCCTGGAGGCGCTCACGAGGACGGCGCGCTCGCCAGCGCTCGCTGCCGCGCTCGCGCCGGCTCGAGCGCGCTTTCGCGCGCGGGTCGCACATTGCCCTGCGGCCCAGCCGCGGCGATCGTCGTCAACGCGGCCACCAGGAAGAACATGTAAGGGGCCTGCGGGAAGGAGAGGGCATCGAACAGGGCGCTCACCACCAGGAAGGCGACGCAGCCGGCCGAGGATGCGAGGGCCAAGGAGGAGACGGTCGGGTCTCGTCCACGGATCGCGCGGCGCGCAAGCACGATCGGGGCGAGGATCATCCCCAGATAGGCGAGCAGTCCCGCGAATCCCACCTCCCAGATCTCATCGATGTACTCGTCGTCGTTGATCCTGAACTGGTCCGGTCGATCTTGGTTGAGCGTGCCAAAGCCACGCCCGACCACCGGATGGGCATAGACATCGGGCGCCACATTGGTGAAATCGCCTAGGCGATGGGTGGTGGAGCTGCTCTGCAAGCCGGCGGTGGGCGTGAAGATCGTGCCTAGCGACCCTGGAGAGGCGAAATGGACCATGCCGACCAGCGCCACCAGGCCGATCGGGGCGAGCCGAAGGATGGCGCGGGGCCTGTAGATGCCGAAGTAGATGACGACCGCGATCGGCACCAGCAAAGCCGTCTTGCGGTCGGTCGAGGAAGCCGCCACCAGCATCAAGGTGAAAGCCAGCGCATTCAACCACCACTGTCGTCGTGAAGTCGCATCCAAGATGCGCACTAGCGCGAAGGGCATCACGACGATCATCATCGTGGTGGCGGCGAGGCCGTGGAGTGTTGGCCCAAAGACCGCAACGCGCCCGTCACTGCCGAGTTCCGGATGGATGTTGGTCGGCGATGAGGCTACATTGGCGATTGGTTTCAGGAGAATGCCACTCCAGGTGTAAAACGCGTTGTAGCCGATCTGTCGCTCGATGACCATGCCAAAGGCCGTTACGGTGGCAAGCCCGATCAGGAAGGTCGTGAACCCGCGCAAGTCCTCGAAGCGCAGAGCGGTGAGGGTGAACCACGCGAGCACCAGGAAGGAGCCCAGCAAACTGAAGCGCTTGAATGCCAGTTCGAGCTCACCTAGGTTGATGATGCGCCCGGCGTTGAGCAAGACGCTCGCGATCGCGACCGCGAGAAATACACAGACCGCACCCGCGAACAGCTTCGATCGGCGTGTGCGCAGGAAAGCCCGCTGATCGCCGCCAAGCACTATCCATGCGAGCACCATCATCACGATCGCGAAGCGATCGATCTGCGATCCGACCGGCATGTGCACCTTTAGTTCGGTCGAGTCGACCGGAACTAGGAACAACATTGCTATGAACCCCGCCAGCATCCAAGGTAGCGGACGGCGGGTATGCGGAAAGGCGTCTCGGCTCGCCTCCTGGGCGCCTCCCTCTTGGGCGTCTCCCCTGCCGAGGCCCTCAGCACTCGCTCTCTTGCGCTTGGGTAGCTCGCGGACAGACGCTGGGGAGGCGCCAAGCTCGATGAGCGTTGCGCCTGCCCCGGCCACGGTCACGACCCGCTGGCGCGCCATCGGCCGTGCAGCTCGGCCGATCCGGCCGCGGCGTGCACAGGCTCAGCGCTTGGCGCTTTGCCGTTCGCGCCACCGCGCTCGGCGGTCTCGCGAGCGGTGCGGTCGTGCCTGAGGACGATCTGGGTTTCCTCGTAGTCGCGATCTTCGGCTTCCTGGTCCATGGCCGCCGAGACGCCACCACTGGCGCGCCAGCTCTCACGGAAGCGCCTCGTGACCAGTAGAAGCACGCACCAAAGCACGAACACGGCTATGAACACCATCACCGCAAGCGCCTTGCTGATCCCGCCGTCGACCACTCCGCCGTTGGCCTGACCCAGCTGACGGATGACGATCCTGGACTGCTGGGCGATGTGGTCGGCATCCTCGAGCGAGCCGACATATTGCTCGAGGCTCGCGACCGAGGCGTCCGCCAAGGCGATCGCCAGCTTGGTGCTCGGAGCCTGGGCGTAGATCCCGATCGTCGGAAGGTTGGGATCGCTGTTGAAGTTCAAGCGATAGGGCGTCGTTTCGCCGGTGATCTCTACATTGCGCTGCACCGCCGTGGGCTCCTGCACGATGCGGGGCACCTCGGGGTCGACGGGGCCGGCTGCGTAGATCTGGCTGCCTTCGAGCCCGACACGCTGGCCGATCAGATTGAGCACGGTCGGACTGGCCATGAAGTTGGCGTACACGGTGGCCCGCGACTGCAACGGTTCGAAGGACTGCGAGAGGTTGCCGAGCACCGAAGACGAGGTGTCCACGAACACACGCGTACTGGCGCTGGAGTACTGCAGGGAACGCGGCTTGAGAGACGCGCCGTCGAGGCGATACACGCTGAGGACAGCTGCAAGCGCGGCCACTAGGACGCCGATCGCCAACGCAACCTTGCGCCGTGCAAGCTCCCTGATTACAAGTGCAAACTCCATCTGGCTCGATCCTTCCGTTACTGAGGCCGGTTGAACAAGCAACGCACTTACCGCCGCGCTTTTTTTGCGGGCCCCGCCCTGCCCTCAACTTGTCTTAACGAAAGGAACACGAGGCCCGTCGACTATTCGGAGCCATCCTGGTGCGAGAAACGATCTCCGTGGCCCAAGAAACGATCTCTGCTGGGTGCGAGAAACATCTCTGCGGCGCAAGACACGATCTTTGCTGGGTGCGAGAAACGATCTCTGCGGACGTTGCTTTGGTGATGGGCACGGATGTAAACCAGGAGCGCACTGGGCACGACTTCGATCTGAGCGTCATCGTTGTGACCCACAACCGCGCCGAGCTTGCGCTCCTGACGCTGCGCTCGGCGCAAGGTGCAATCGAGGACCTGGATGTCCAGTGGATCGTCGTTGACAGCGGCTCCAGCGACGGAACGCCCGAGACGATCGAAGCGGCCTACCCGGCGATGACCGTTTTGCGCGCGCAGAACATCGGCTTCGCGGCCGCCAACAATCGCGGCTTGCCGCTTGTGCGCGGTCGTTATGTGCTGCTGCTCAACCCGGATGTGGAGACCGTGTCGGGCACTTTTGATGAGCTTCTGGGACGGCTCGACGCGCGGCCGGAGGTCGGCATGGCCAGCGTGATCCAGACCACTCCGCAAGGAGATTTGGAGCGTTCGATCCGGCGTTTCCCCTCTCCTTGGCTCGCCTTGGGCGAAGCGCTCGGCGCACAGCGCGTGGCGTCACTGGATCGCTGGGGCGAGGAGGAGTCGCGCGACGAGCGCTATCGGGCAGAAGCTTCGGCAGATTGGCTGGTCGGCGCCTTCCTGGTTGCCCGTACACAAGCACTGGAGGAGGTGGGACCGCTCGACGAGCGCTTCTTTTTGTACTCCGAGGAGACCGACTGGTGCTACCGCTTCCGTCGCGCCGGCTGGGAGGTGGCTCACGTGCCCGCTATGACCGTGATCCACCACACAAGCCGCAATCCCCGTCCTGACTTGGCGGCGCAGATGAGCTACGCGAAGGTGCTGTTTGCGCGCAAGCACTACGGCAGGGTGCGCGCTGGAGCGATTCGTCTCTCGCTCGCGCTGCGCCACGCTCTACGCGCCGGCGCCGCCGCGACGCTTGCAAGGGTGCGACCTGGTTGGAGCGAGCATGCAGTTGCCGAACGCAAGGCGCTTGCTGTGATCCTCGGCCGCTCAGAGCCTCCGTTCCTGGCCAAGGCCGGTCAGAGCCGCCGTCCCTAGTCAAGGCCGGTCAGGGCCGCCGTTCCTAGTCAAGGCGGCCAAGCCGCCGTTGCCGGCCAAGACGACTCAGCCGAGACGCTCGTAGACTTCGATCAAGGTCTGCTCAGAGCGCTCCCAACTTAGCTCCAGGGCACGCTCGCGGGCCAACCGGCCGAGCTTGAGGCGGCGCTCACCGTCATGGGCCAGCCCGGCGATCAACTCGACGAATTCGTGGCGGTCGCCATTTGCGGCGTAGAGTGCGGCGTCGCCCGCGGTGCGGCGGGTCTCGCGCAGGTCAAAGGCCACCACGGGGCGCCCGCAACCCAGGTACTCGGCGATCTTGATCATGGTCGAGCCTTCGTTGAGCTCTGTGGCTGGGGCGGGATCGAGGGCTATGTCGGCACTCGCGATCAGGCCTGCGACCTGCTCGTGGGGGACCTGTCCGGTGAAGGCGATTCGCTTGTCCAAGCCCATGCTGTGGCAGCGCTCCACGAGCTCTGCGCGGGCGGCACCTTCCCCGACGACGGTCAGGTGGGCGGTGGCGAGCTCCGGGGCGCCCAGGATCTCGGGCAGGTCGAGCACCCCGTCTTGAACGTCGAGGGTTCCTACATATACAAGCTTCGGCGCGGCCAGCTCTCCAGGACGACCGGCCGGCGGGTCGGGGAACTCGGCGAAGCGCGGCCCGTTGCGCACGACCGTGACTTCGGGCGACTTCGAGCGCGGGCTCCGCGCATGCGCGAGCTCGCGCTGGGTCTCGTTGGTGACAATTACTTGGTCGGCGCTACCGATGGCCATCCGTTGCGCGGCTCTGAGCACGCTCGAACCGGCTGAGGAGCCGAACTTCGCTTCCAGCAGCTCGGGTCCCGAATCGTGCATGTCATAGACGACCTTGCCACCGGCGATCCGCATCGCTACTGCAGCTAGGGCGAGCGTGTCGGGGGGGCCGTTGAAGTGCAGGGTGCGGGCACCCCGCAAGATGGCACTCAGCGAGCGTCCGAGCAGCTGGGCGTGAGCAACGCCGTACTCCAGCGCATAGGACCAGGCCGAGCGGTTGGCCCACACGGTGCGGTAGCGACGTACATCCACTCCGCGCACTTGCTCGCGCGCAGTCTGCTGGGGGCCTCGGGGCGCTACCACGGTTACTTTGTGTCCGGCGCCCGCCAGAGCCTCGGCCTCGTTTCGCACGCGCGTGTCTTGCGGATAGGTGAAGTTCTCGAGCAGCACCACGATCTGCTGCGGTCGGCTCGTCCTTTGCAGGGTCATGTTCGATCAACGAAAGCCCGTGCAGGGGACTTGCGCGCGGGGGACTTGCATGAAGGGGCCACGCATGAAGGGACCTTGTGCGAAGGGACTTGTGCGCATCTCGGCAAGCCCGGAGAGCGGTGGGCATTCGCGCAGCATGCAAGGCTAGGGGGGTATCCCTCGTTTTGTAGGGGTGCCAGTGCAAACTCACCCGAGTGCGACCGTGGAGCCCAAGATCGAGGCCCCCAACCGGCCGCATGACCCAACGATCGAAGATCGGCCCCGCCGCATCGGCGTGATCGCTGACGGCGCCGAGACAGACTCACCACTTGGCGCCGAAGCAGACTCACCACTTGCTCCGGGGCACCTTCGAACGCTTGCGGCGCTGGAGCGAATATTCCCGGTCCGGTTCGAGCACATTCGATCGGACGCCCCGAACGGACTCGACGGCCTTCTGGTGCTGGGAGGAGGAGCCTTCGCGCGGGACGCGCGCCGATGGGGCCTGCCAAAGCTCGTTCTCTGCACAGACGACCCACGCGACCTTGTTCGTGCTCTTAGGCCAAACCCCGGCTCACACCAGGCGGAGGACCCAACCCTCCCACCGAGCGGGATGAGAACGGTCGAGCTCTCCGGCGATCCCGCGCTCGCAAAGCCGCTGCGAGGACGCGCCATCCAAGAGCAAGCCTCGCCTTCACAGCCACTGCAGATCGAGGGCGGAGGCGTGACGCTCGCCCACTTCGAAGGTAGACCGGTGTGGTGGCGTCGGGGCGAGGGAATCGAGACCACAGAGATGAGCGCCTACCCGCTCGCACACCTGGATCGTGGTGAGGCCTTGCGCGAGCACCTGCGGGCGGGCCGCTTCATGGGCCTGCTGCCCTTGGTGAGTTTCATCTCGCGACTGCTCGGAGAGGGCGGCTGGACGCTGCCGCCCCTGCGCGCCTGCTTCGTGGTGGACGATCCCAACTTGCATTGGACTTCCTATGGGTTCCTCGACTATGCGGAGCTGATCGAGCACGCCACGCGTCACGGCTATCACATGGGGTTTGCAACGGTTCCCCTCGACGGCTGGCTGATCAAGCGCAAGGCGGCCGCGCTGCTGGCCGGCAACCGCTCGGTACTCTCGCTGGCGGTCCACGGCAACGATCACATAGCGCGCGAGCTCGCCCGTCGTAGCACCGACACAGAAGCCGAGGCAGCGATCGCGCAAGGCTTGCGGCGCGTGAGCGCCCTGGAGCGCCGCTCGGGCGTGCAGGTCGAGCATGTTCTCGTGCCGCCGCACGGCGCATGCTCTGAGGCGGTGCTTCGCGCCGCCTTCAGGCTGGGAGGCGAAGCGGCGTGCATTAGTCGCCCTTACCCTTGGCTTGACGAACAGCCGGCCCCCACTCCGCTGGCAGGCTGGCATCCCGCGGATCTGGTGGCCGGCGGCCTGCCGGTACTCCCACGACATCCGCTGAGCGCCTCACGCGAGGACCTGGCGCTGCGGGCACTATTGGGACATCCTCTGATCCTTTACGGGCATCACGTGGACTTCGCGGACGGCCTCGACGTGCTGGCACAAGCCGCAAGCGAGATCGGCTCCCTGGGGGAGGTCCAATGGGGCTCGCTTGGATGGATCGCACGCGGCAACTACTCGACGCGACGTTTGGGGGACACGCTGCTGGTCAAGATGCACTCTCGCCGCATCACGGTTGAGGTGCCGGCCGGGGTGAGCTCATTGCGCGTGCTCATGGATGAGCCGGTAGGGGGCGCGGCCGGACATCGATTGGCCCACCCAAGCGGGGATGTCGGCATCGCCTTCGAACACGAGACCGGCGTCTCAGAGCCACTCGTGGTCGTGGGGCCCGGGAGCGTCGACTTGGCACTGAGAGCAGACAGGCCGCTCGATCCCGGCGCGATCGCCTCACCCGCGATCCACCCTTGGCCGTTGCTCAGGCGCGCCTTGGTGGAGACGCGCGATCGCATCCAACCACTGCTGCGGATTTCTTCCTAGCCACAAGCCACAAGCTGATCGATGCCCCTGAACCCTTCACACAAAAGTTCCCGGGAACCGAAGACGTTTAACGGGGGATGACCGAAATGCTGCCGGCAGAGCAGGCACACTGCACGCGCCAGGAGCAAGCAGACAAGGGGCGCCGACGAATCCTGATCGCGGTTCACAGCGCCAAGTTGGGCGGAGCCGAGCGGATGGCCTTGTTGGAGGCCGAATACCTTAAGGCTCGCTTCGAGCTGCTGCTCTCCGTGCCCGAAGGGCCCATGCGAGAGCCTTTCGCCGAACAGGGCGAGCTCGTCGCCTGGACCGAGACGCTGCCTCTGTGGGGAGCCTCGGCGGCGCGCTGGAGCCGTAGCTGTCTGCGCACACTGTGGGACGCAGCCGCGATGGCAAGATTGATACGCCGCCGCGAAGTCGAGCTTGTACTCACCAACAGCTCTGTGTGCGTGGCCCCCGTGCTTGCCGCAAGACTCGCCCGCGTACCTGTCGTGGTACACGCACGCGACGTGCCCAAGTCACGACTCGCCCCCCTTGTGATGGCCGTACAGGGAAAGCTTGCAAGCACGGTGATCGTGATCACCGACGGACTCGTACGGTACTTCCGCGCGGGTAGCCGCACCCGGATCGCCCGCATTCCCGATGGGATCGTGATCCCCGAGCTTGCGCCTATTCGGCAATGCAGCTCCTTTGGCTCGCCGCTGAAACTGTGCTTGGTGGGTGCCTTGGACCCTCGCAAGGGTCAAGACCTGGCCATCGCCGCGCTGGCTGAGCTGCGCCGGCGCGGCCAAGTCGCAAGCCTGGAGCTGGTGGGACGCGAACTGGACGAGGACTTCGCACGTTCGCTACGGGCGCAAGCCGATCGCTTGGGCGTGGGTGACGCGGTGAGCTTCCAGGGCGAGGTGGACGGCATCGGCGCCCATCTGCAGAGCGCCGACATCGTGATCGCCCCCTCGCGCGGCGAGTGGACACCGCTCGTCTTGATGGAGGCGCTCGCACACGGCAAGCCGGTCGTGGCCGCCCGCGTCGGGGGAGTCTCAGACGTCGTCCATGACCACGAATCGGGCCTGTTGGTGGCGCCTGAGAGCCCCACAGAGCTGGCGAACGCGATCGTCGAGCTCAGCAGGGACCCCGCCGAGGCAGCAGCCATGGCAAGACGAGGACGTGCTCACGTCCTCGCCCAATTCGGCATCGAGCGCACCTTGGAGGGGCTGCAGAGCGAGATCTATCGCCTCCTGGACGAGGAGTCTGCGCTTCTCAGACGCGAGCCACGACCTCTGCAGCCCGTTCTTTAGAGATGAAGGCCAAGGGTGTCATTGTCGTTCCACCGACGGATCGTCTGATCGGATCGTGGCTTGACCCCTCGCATGCGACGGCGCTACAGCACATCGCCAACCGCCCGATCGTCTGCCACGTGCTCGACGCACTCGTGAGCGCCGGGATCGAGGAGGCCGTCGTGGTTACTCCTCCCGATGTGGCCCCCGAGATCGAGAGCTGTCTCGCCAAGGACCGGCCGGCGGGTATCGAAACTCAACAGTTCATCCACGATTACAGCGTCGAGCCGGCCGGCGCCTTGGAGCGAGTCGCCGAGCTGATCGGCCAGTCTCCGACGGTCGTACATCGCGCGAACGGACTACTTGGGCAACCGATCGCCCCCCTGCTCGAGATGATCGACGAGCGATCGGCAGACATGGTGCTGCTCGTAGCGCAGGGCACGCGCAGCACCGAACGCCTGACTCCGGCATCGCAACGGATGCTGCACATCGCCGAGATCGACCCAGCCAAGCCGGCGCTTGGCATTGCTGGAGTGTGCGTGCTCGCTCCCGGCGCCCTAAGACACATCAAGGCAGTCAAGTGGTCGGCCCAAGGACTGGAGCTCGGAGCGATGGCCGAAGGGCTCGCCGAAGACGGCGGCAGCATACACGTGCGCACCGTGCGCACCTGGCGCAGCTTCGCCGGCCAAGCCGTCGATCTGCTGGACATGAACAGGGCGGTGCTCGACACGCTGGAGGAGCACGCCACCCCGGCCGAGAGCGACGGCAACCGCTTCGAGGGTCGCGTTCTCATCGACCCGACGGCTTCGGTCACCTCGAGCGTGATCTGCGGGCCCGTGATCGTCGGGCCCGGTGCCCACATCGCCGATTCCTATGTCGGCCCACACACCGCGATCGGCGAAGACGTACACGTCGAATGTGCCGAGATCGAGCGCTCGATCGTGCTCGCCGGCGCAAGGATCCAACACGTGGGCGGACGCCTGGTCGCAAGCTTGGTGGGCCGGGAGGCACGCATCTTCAGAGACTTCTCCGTGCCTCGCGCGATCCGCCTGCAGGTTGGAGACGGCGACGAGGTCGCGCTCTGCTGAGCTTGATCGCCTCACCACCGTGGGGCGGTCCAGGCCGCGCTTGTCGCACTCCTCCACAGGCGCTGGTCGCGTGTGGGATCGGATTGCTGCTTGCGCTCGCGCTTACGGCCTGCGCGGGCAACGCCCCGATCCCCGCCGGCGAGGTGAGCGGGAAAGGATGCAGCGCGACCTTGAGCCCTGCCCAGAACGTCGCCGGAGCGCTCTCCTCGGCTCAGGCCGGGGCCGTCATCTGCCTGCAAAGCGGCACCTATCCTGCGCTCAAACTGACAGGCGTTCAACCGAGCGGGTATGTGACCCTGCGCTCGGCAAGCGCTCGCGGCGCGACCCTCGCCGGAATCGAAGCGCAGAGCGTGGCATTCCTGCGTCTGGAAAACCTGACCGTACGCGGCCAGGTCGCTTTGGTAGAAGAAGCACACGATGTCCAGCTCGTCGGCAACGACATCGGCAAGGGCACGTGTGGGGTCTACCTATACGCCTGGTCTGGGCATTCCATCAGCGACATCGCTCTTACGCGCAACGACATCCACGACCTGAACTTCACCGGCCCCGAAGGGGTATGCAGCGGTTATGGGATCGAGGCGGTGGGAGGCGTCCATGACGTGACGGTGAGCGCCAACACAATCGCACGCGTGGCCAACGACTACGTCCAGCTCGGCGGAGGCAGCAACTGGACGGTCGCCCATAACCTGTTTTTGGGGCCTTCCCTGCGCTACGGTCACGAAGCCGTCCATCAAGACTTGTGGCAGGTATTCGGGGGCGGCTCGAATCTGCGCTTCGAAGACAACGTGGCGCGTAACACCGCGACGCAGGAGTCGTTGCTGTTTCAGCTCGGCACTTACCACAACGTGACCATCTCCAACAACCTGTTCGACCACGACTCGTCCGGCTACTCGGTCGAGCTGTTCCAGATCGAAGGCTTGAAGTTCACCTACAACACATTTGTGGGTTCTCATTGGGGCGTCATCTTTCGCGCCGACGATCCCGAAACGGGGCCCGGCCGAGGCTATGTGGTCGAACACAACATCTTTGGTGGGACCTCCGGCGGAACCCCCGACGTCAGCGAGTGGCAGGCCTTCGGAACCTATGACTACAACGTCTCCACTGACGGTTCGGCAAGCGGCCCGCACAGTCTGCGCCACTGGCACGCACGGTGGGCAAACGAAGTCGATTTCAAGCCGCTTTGCGTGCCATTCGCGGCCGGCTATGGGCCCACAAGTTCAACCGCTCACGCGACGTTTAGTAGGCGATGGCACAACGGCTGCTCGTAGTCTCCCCGGTCCGCAACGAGGCCGCCCACATCGAGCGGGTCGGTCTGGCGCTTGCCGCCCAGACCCGACCGCCGGACATGTGGGTGGTGATCGATGACCGCTCGACCGACGAGACCCCTGCAATCCTCGAGCGCTTGGCTGAGCGGATCGACTTCATGGAGGTACTGCAAAGCCCTCCGCCGATCAAACAACAGAGCTCAAAAGACCGTTTGGCGATCGCCGCCGAGGCCCGTGCTTTCAACATCGCCCTCGGAGAGGTGTCTTGGCAGACCTTCACCCACATAGCCAAGCTCGACGGAGACATCGAGCTGCCGCCCGACTACTTTGAGGTGTTGCTGGCCCGCTTTGTCGAGGAACCCGATCTTGGCTTGGCGGGAGGCGTGCTTCGTGAGCCCGAAGGCGATGGCTGGAGTCCGCCGAATGCAGCCAGCGACTATCACGTGAGAGGTGCCCTGAAGTGCTTCACGCGGGAGTGCCTGCAAGCCATCGGCGGGATCCAGGAGCGCTTGGCGTGGGACACGATCGACGAGGTCTATGCCCGCATGAGAGGCTTCAAGACGCGTACGCTGCCCGAGCTGATCGCCTTGCATCACAGGCCTTGCGCAAGCGCGGACGGCATCTTGCGCGGACGGGCCCGTCACGGACGCTGCCTCTACATCGCCCACTACCCGCCTGGCTGGGTGGGCTTGCGAGCCTTCAAGACGGCAACCGAGAAACCAAGAATCCTTTCGGGCTTGGCCTATTTTGGCGGCTACGTTTGGTCTGCCATCACTGGAGTGCAAAGGGTCGAGGACCCCGAGTTTCGGAGATTCATGCGCCGCGAGCTGGGCTCACGCGCACGTCGAGCGGTGCGCATGCGAATACCCGTCGCCCGGGTTTCGATGCAAGCAAACCCAAGATGAACGCCCCGCGACGGCCGCGAGGCGTTCCTCTCGTTGTGGTGGGCCGCCCTTCGGTCGCGCGAAGGGCATGTGGAGCAGCTGGATCTAGGAGCCGAACTGCGCAGCGCCCATGTTTGTCCCGTCGCCGGCGGCGAGGTGTCCGGGCGAGGAGCTCGTGAGCGCCCAACCCGTCCAGGTCGAGGGCTCTGAGCCACCGCCCACATAGGTCGGCTTGCCATTGATCCCGTGCGTGCCGAAGGCCTGACCTTCGACGAGGTTGTATTCCATGGTCCAGCCGCTGCTGGACTGGCCCTCGGTGAGATCCAGGCCGCCGGTCAGCACGTTGTCGGTAATCGTCTCGTTGGCGGCCGTAGCCCCGACGTTGACATGCCCGATCCTGATCATCGCGCCGTGACCGAACGTGTCATGGCTGATCACATCGTGTTCGCCACCACCGATCACGATCTGCCATGGGTATTCGCCGTCGGTGTCGAACACATTGTTGGTGACCGTCATCGGGCTGCCGTTGCCATCAGGCGACATGATCCCGTCGGAGTTCCCATGGAAGTAGTCGCCGGTGACGGTCGTGCCCTTGGCCCCGTAGAACTGGATCGGGTCGACGTGAGCTTTGCAAGAGCCCTCCTTCATGTTTTCAAACACATCATCCGGCCCGATGACCGTGCCCGACCCGCCACCGGTGATGTTCACGCCGTCGGTGCAACCGTTGCGACCAAAGCTCGAGTGCGAGATCACGACACCATTGGTCCCGGAGACGCCTTTGTTCTCGCCGTTGACCTCCAGACGACCCTCGTTGCCACAGCCGCCAGCGCCTTCGCCGATATTGAAGAAGGTGCTGCCTTCGACGAGGATGTCGATGTTCGCGCTGGTCGGCGTCTGGATGCAGAGACCGCTCGTGAAAGCGTCTGCGATCCAGTGGATGTGAGTCGCCGGAGCGCTTGAGCTACCGGCATCGCCACCCGCGATCGTGAGACCTTCGAAGGTCAGGTTCGACGAGGTAGCGACATTGACGAAGCCGAGCACAGCTTGAGACTGGCTCACGCCGCCAGCCGGCTTCACCGTGACCATGCTCGACTTGCTTACCGTCGCGCTGAATTCGCCATAGCTGCCCGCGTTCAGGCAAATCGTGGAGCCCGCAGCAGCGTTCTTGATCGCCGTGGAAAGCCCAGAGCCGATTGTGGTCGTGCAGCCCGTGTTGACCACAACCGCCGCCACTTTGGCCGTAGCCTGCGAAGTCGCGGAGGTCGAGCCACCTTCATTGGTCGCCGTCACAACCACACGAACCGTGTGTTCGACATCGCTTGAGGCGAGCTTATAGGCAGAGCCCGTGGCCCCACCGATATTTGAGCAACCCGCGCCAGAACCATTGCAGTCCTGCCACTGATAGGCGAAGGACGTCGGAGTCCCGGTCCAGCTCCCCGCGGTCGCGGTAAGGGTCTGGCCTTCAGTCGTCGTACCGCTGATCGCGGGCAACACGGTATTCGAGGGCGCCGCGGGAGGCGGGGGCGGAGGCGGCGG
>Ga0208586_1000278_pt1 | contig 19674 bp, 18 predicted proteins | sample NGESurshal072012_6_FD_184471 | JGI IMG/M metagenome (GOLD analysis project Ga0208586, IMG submission 184471) | Arctic peat soil microbial communities from Barrow, Alaska - NGEE Surface sample 53-3 shallow-072012 (SPAdes) | ecosystem: Environmental > Terrestrial > Soil > Wetlands > Peat ... | reverse complement strand
GGCCTCAAGGTCGCGGCCGTCAAGGCTCCGGGCTTCGGCGATCGCCGCAAGGCCATGCTGCAGGACATCGCGGTCCTGACCGGCGGCCAGGCGATCTCGGAAGATCTGGGCATCAAGATGGAGAACGTTACGCTTGCCATGCTCGGTCGCGCCAAGAAGGTGATGATCGACAAGGAGAACACCACCATTGTCAGCGGCGCCGGCAAGAAGGCCGACATCGAGGCGCGCGTGACGCAGATCAAGGCGCAGATCGAGGAGACCACCTCGGACTACGACCGTGAGAAGCTGCAGGAACGTCTCGCCAAGCTCGCGGGCGGCGTCGCAGTGATCCGCGTCGGCGGCGCGACCGAGGTCGAAGTCAAGGAGCGCAAGGACCGCGTTGATGATGCGATGCATGCGACCCGTGCGGCGGTTGAGGAAGGCATCGTTCCGGGCGGCGGCGTCGCTTTGCTCCGTGCCTCCGAGCATCTCAAGGGCCTGCGCACCAAGAACGACGACCAGAAGACCGGCGTCGAGATCGTGCGCAAGGCGCTGTCCTATCCGGCCCGCCAGATCGCGATCAACGCGGGCGAGGACGGCTCTGTCATCGTCGGCAAGATACTCGAGAAAGACCAGTATTCCTACGGCTTCGATTCGCAGACCGGCGAATACGTCAACCTGATCTCAAAAGGTATCATCGATCCGACCAAGGTGGTTCGTGTAGCGATCCAGAACGCAGCCTCGGTAGCGGCTCTACTGATCACCACCGAAGCCATGGTGGCCGAAGTGCCGAAGAAGAACGCCGGCGGCGGCATGCCTCCAGGCGGAGGTATGGGTGGTATGGGCGGGATGGATTACTAAGTCCGGCTGTTCGACGCTCAATAAAAAAGGCCCGGCAGTGATGCCAGGCCTTTTACTGGTCGCAGCATTTACTGAGAAAACTCGCCCAAATTTTTCAGGGGGGTGGCGCAGTGAGGGAGCAAAAAACAATAACCAGAGTTGGCTATCTCTGGTATGTCGCCGTGCACCAGACGAAGGACCTTTCCGTTTCGAAATCCAAATCAGATCGTCTTCGCGATCAGTTGACACTATTGCAAAGAGTTCAGAGGGATAGGTGACGTTGTGGCGAACGAAAGCTCAGAAAATAAAGGTCCTATATTTTTCTTTCCAAGGAGAGCACGTCTATCAACAATGGAAAGCATCCGGACTAAGGACTTTGGTAATGACGCCGCGACAAGATGAGCCCGTATGGTCAAGAAATTGAAACTGCAGGAAAGACGGGCAGTTATCCCGTCCCGGCGTAGCCGCACCGCGTGTCGCCTGCTACGTTTTTTGGGGCGATCAATGGCGCCGATCGCGGATCTGCGGGCAAAAGGGGGAACTTATGGAGTGACCGAAGCGGACCCCGGTTGACCCTCGCAGCCGCGGCACCTACCGCCCGCGCTTGCCTTCTCCGAATCGATGAAATTTTTCGCGGAGCTTCACCATGAGCGATCAGGTCGTCGGCGTTGCGCCTCGCACGGCCTCGCCGGTCCGCCCTTGGTATGTCGTCGCTGCGGTACTCGCTCTGGTAATGATGGTTCGGCGCGCTGTGGACCGGCATCGACCTGTTCATGGGTTTTGTGGTCGGACCGGCGCTCAAGCGGCTACCGCTCGATGCCCGTCGCGCCGTGATCTCGGGGCTGGTCCCGCGAACGCTGTTCCTGATGCCGACGGTCAGCATCATCACCTCGACCACCGGTTGGTTCCTCGCCAAACGAATGGGTTTTCTCGATGTCGGCTACCCGGAGTTCCATTGGGTCATCGCGGCCCTCGTCATCGTGACGATCCTGACTATCCAGGGCACGGGAATCCTGTTGCCGACGAATCTGCGCCTCTATTTCGAGCTGCAGGAGCCGAACCCGGACAGCGCCAAGATCGGGCGCTGGATGCGCTGGTTCGTGGGCGTGGTGGCGATCCAGGGCACGATGCAAGTCGCCATATTCGTGGTCATGGCGAAGTTCGCCACCGGGCTGTAGCGCCCTACCCCACCTCGACCATATCTTCCGGGAACTGTTGCAGCCGCTCGCCGGGCCGCTGGCCTCGATCAGGTAAACACCCACGACATGATGTTGTTGTGGACGTAGGTCGGATGCACGACGATGTTGGTGTCCTCTGGATCGCCCACGGTTTGTCCTTGCGCACCAACGGCCGCTAGTTAGGCCGTGAGATTGCTCCGCGGCGCTCTCGGGGGCACCACGGCCGCCTGATCTGGGATTCCAAAAGCGATGCATGCCTTAGCGGATGACACGCGGTGAGGCTACGCCGGGATGGGATAACTGCCCGTCTTTCCTGCAGTTTCAATTTCTTGACCATACGACTTGCCCGCCGCGTCGATGGCCTCGATTAGGAGCCACCGCCAATCCCCACGGCGGCACCGCCTGGTCCGTTCACTGGCAGCCGGTTCGGACCGCGAATATTCGCGTCAGTGAAGCCGACAAACTTCCACGGGGTCCTGCGCTTCTTCAATAGTTTGGCATTTCGGATTGAACGCAACGCAAATTCGCGCGTGGTCGAGACTCAATTGGCAGGAGTGTCACATCCACCACCGGTGATTGCGGATTTTGCTGAATTCCGATTCGGGGTACGGTTATGGATGGCCTCGACACCGGACGCTCTTCACCAAAACCGCCTCTCCCGCGAGACATCGCCTTATCTGCTGCAGCATCAGCACAATCCGGTCCACTGGTGGCCGTGGGGACCCGACGCGCTTGCGGAGGCGAAGCGAACCAACAAACCGATTCTGCTCTCGGTCGGCTATGCCGCGTGCCATTGGTGCCACGTCATGGCGCATGAGAGCTTTGAGGATGAAGCCACCGCTGCGGCGATGAACGAGTTGTTCGTCTCAATCAAGGTCGATCGCGAGGAACGACCCGACATCGACCAGATCTACATGAACGCATTGCATCTGTTAGGCGAGCAGGGCGGCTGGCCACTGACGATGTTTCTCGCGCCCGATGGCTCGCCGTTCTGGGGCGGCACATATTTTCCGAAGACATCGCAATACGGCCGCGTCGCATTTACCGACGTTTTGCGAGAAGTCGCACGCATCTTTCGCGATGAACCTAACAAGATCGCACAGAACCGGAATTCGCTTGTTGCGAAGCTCGCCGAACGAGCGCGTTCGGATAATCCAGCAAATATCGGCATAACAGAGCTCGACAGTGCGGCGACATCCATTGCGCGTGCGACCGATCCGGTCAATGGGGGCTTGCGCGGCGCGCCCAAATTTCCGCAATGCGCGATGCTTGAATTCTTGTGGCGCGCCGGCGCACGCACCAAAGACGATCGGTTTTTTCTCACCCCCGAGCTTGCGCTGACGCGCATGAGCCAAGGCGGCATCTACGATCATCTTGGCGGCGGTTACGCGCGCTATTCGGTCGACGACAGATGGTTGGTGCCGCATTTCGAGAAGATGCTCTACGACAACGCGCAGATCCTCGACATGCTAGCGCTCGATTATGCGCGAATCAAAAATCCGCTGTTTCGCGAACGCGCGGCCGAGACGGTCGGCTGGCTCCGACGAGAGATGACCACGCCCGAGGGCGGCTTCGCGTCGTCGCTCGATGCCGATTCGGAAGGCGAGGAAGGCAAGTTCTACGTCTGGTCGCTCAAAGAGATCGAACACGCGCTCGGTCCCGCCGATGCTGCGCCTTATTCTGCCGGCGATTCCGCAGCATTTTTTGCTGCAAAATACAATGTCTCCCGCAGCGGGAACTTTGAAAACAGCAATATCCTAAATCGTCTCAATGGCTTGACGGACACCTCCGATGAAGCGGGCCGCCTGGCCATGCTGCGGTCGATGCTGCAGCAGGAGCGCACCAAACGGGTGCGGCCCGGGCTCGACGACAAGGTCTTGGCCGACTGGAACGGGCTGATGATTGCAGCCCTTGCCCACAGCGCGGCTGCCTTCGATGCTCCGGATTGGATAGAACTGGCCCGTACCGCCTTCGACTTCGTCGCGCGGTCCATGACCCAAGACGATCGTCTAGGACATTCCTGGCGCGCCGGACGGCTTCTGATACCCGGACTGGCCTCCGACTATGCCGCGATGATCCGGGCGGCCCTCGCAATATTCGAGGCCACCGGCGAGCAGTCTTACCTCGACTGCGCGCTGACCTGGCAGCATTCGCTGGATGCGCATTACGCCGATGCCGACCATGGCGGCTATTATCTCACGGCGAACGACGCGGAAGGACTGATCGTCCGGCCGCATTCGACCGTCGATGATGCGATTCCGAATCACACAGGTCTGATTGCTCAAAATCTTGTGCGTCTCGCGGTGCTCACTGGCGACGACAATTGCCGCAGCAAGGCCGATGCGCTGTTCACCGTGCTATTGCCGAGCGCCGCTGAAAATGTGTTCGGACATCTGTCGTTGCTCAACGCGCTCGATCTGCATTTGAGCGGTGCGGAAATCGTAGTGGTCGGAGAGGGCGCGCGTACTGACGCACTTCTTGCGACCGCGCGAAAACTTCCCCATGGGACATCTATCGTGTTGCATGCGCTGAGCGCTGATGTGCTTTCAGCCACTCATCCCGCGCGTGCAAAGCTCTATGCCACAACAGATGGCGCGGCGTTTGTCTGTCGCGGACAAAGCTGTTCGTTGCCGGTCACAGAATCGGATGTACTTGTGCAAATGGTTGTCGCCCGCGGCTACGGTCGAACGACTCAATCTCTGATCGGCTGGCCTTTGCGGTCCGACGGATGACTGAAGACTTTCGGACGACATCTTTTTGGTAAAGGTGGTATGGTCCCAGACCTGTGTGTACTGAAAATTCGATTCGGCATAGACGCAGGGAACGGACGGGGCGAGGAAACGAACCGGAGGGATACAAATGGCAACGACAGTTACTTACGGGACGCTGTCCGCGTCCGATCAGCGAGCAAATGGCGGAGATATACCAGTCCATCCAAGATGGAAGCGCTACAGACGAAGACCGGAAGAGATTAAAAAGTCTCCGCGAGCAATACATCGCGCTTAGCAAAGAAGTGGAGGATGTGATGGGGAGGCTGTTGGTCGGAAAACAACTGCCTCACCCGAAATTGGTCTGATGAGGCGAAGGGGAAATGACAGGAACGCCACGACGGCCTTGGACTCCGGAACGGGATAAAGAGCTCCGAGCGCTCGTCCTGAGTGCGAACAGCGTCGCCACTATTGCCAAAGCTCTAAACCGGACCACTTTTGCGGTACGCCGCAGGGCAAACACACTGAGGCTTCCATTGAGAAAGATTGCGATGCTTCGCAGACTGATTTGATCCCTCGCCTGGTCGAGTTGGGGTTGAAGGTGAAACTCTGATGAAGATCCGGCTCCTTCGGGCATCAAAGATCGTCAAAGAGATTGAGTTTGCGGCGGCATTGCCGCCGCTGGAAATTCGCCGAATTTCCATCGATTTGATGTTTGAGAATTTCGAGCGAAATGAAACGCATCTATGGCCGCGCGAGGACGACACGCGCGGTGCCCGTCACGAAGTTCAAGTCATCGCAGACGACGGAAGCCTGCTGAGGACGTTCGACATTCGAGATATCACGAAGGAGTCGGGACTCAAATTTCTGGGCCGAAGAATAGACATGACGGGCTGAAGGCGAAGAAGGGGAAATGACGAACGACGCCCCAGCGAAGCCTATGAAGTGCCCGCGAAAGTGGATTGACCCGGCAAGTGGCGCCGTAGGCACATATTCCGAGCCGTTTCGGAACTTCTGAGTAGCGGAGCCATAAGACGAGGCCGCTTAACTCTACACGCGACGCGCGGATAGTTCAGGCCGCGTGTGTTGCAAGGCGGCTCATTTCCTGTGTCACCAGTTCGCGGTAGGGGCCCCGGCCCTGCATCAGGCGCTCCGGCGAACCGTCTTCGATGATCTTGCCTGCCTTCAGCATTACCACCCGGTCGAAATTGCGCAGCGTGGCGAGGCGATGAGCAATTGCGATCACAGTGCGTCCACGCATCAGACGGCCTAGCGCCTCCCGGATGGCCTCCTCGGACTCGCTGTCGAGCGCAGCGGTGGCTTCATCGAGCAGCAGGATCGGCGCATCCTTTAAGAAAGCGCGCGCGATGGCAATGCGTTGCCGCTGGCCACCTGAGAACTTGACGCCGCGGTCGCCGACCATGGTCGCGAGCCCTTCCGGCAGAGTTTCGACGAAATCGCACCGCGCCGCGATGGCGGCACGCAACACTTCGTCGTCGGTCGCGGTGGGACGGCCGTAGCGGACGTTTTCCATGATCGAACGATGGAACAGCGAGATGTCCTGCGGCACCACCGAGATCGCCTCGCGCAGGCTTTGCTGCGTGATGCGCGAAATGTCCTGACCGTCGATGGTAATAGTGCCGTGCTGCGCGTCGTAGAACCGCTGCAGCAGCACGAACAGGCTGGACTTTCCTCCACCCGACTGGCCACCAGCCCGACCCTTTGCCCCGGTTGCAAACGAAGACTGAATTTGTCGAACACCTTTAGACCGCCGGGATAGCGGAACGAAACGCTGTTGAAGACGATGGCTGCGCCGCTCTTTATCAGCGGCTCGGCTTGCGGATGGTCGCGCAGTTCGTGCGGAAGTAGCAGAGTGGCAATAGCTTCGGTCAACCGGGCGACATGCTGGGTCACATCGACCAGCGCCACGGCGAGATCGCGCGTGGCACTCAAAATGGAAAGTCCCAAGGTACAGACCAGCACGACGTCGCCAGTGGTGGCGCCGCCGCGCTGCCAAAGGGCAATAGCCCAAGCCAGCAGCCCGATGGTCAGTACCACCGTAACCCCGGCATGGATAATGCGCAGCTTTTCAAGATAGCGAAGGCTGCGTCCTCGCGCCCTCAATTCGCGGCTGACGGTGGCATCAAACCGGTTGTGTTCGAAGCTGAGGCCGCAGAAGGCGCGCACCAGCGGCATGTTGTTGATGACATCGACCATTTCGCCGTCGACGGCCGCGGCCTTATTGGCGAAATCGTCGTGCAAAGGCTTGCCGGCGGCCGCCAGGTGAAACATCGCAATGACCATTGCCCCTGCGACTACGATCAATCCGGCGGCCATCGGCATGCTCACGGTGCCGATCAACGCAATCGCCGTAACCGTCGCGATGCACGGCGGCAGTACATTCCAGACGAACATGTTCTCGACGGTGAAAACGGCATTGGATGTGGCCGTAATGCGACTGGTCAGCATTCCTGGCAGCCGATCGGAAAAATAGCTCGGCGCATGGCCGGTCAAATGGCGAAAGATGTCGCTGCGGAGATCACCGGTCACGCCCACAAATGTGGAACTCGCGGTCCAGCTCGCGATGCGCCAAAGGAAATTGTCGGCTGTTATCAGCAACATAAGAAAAATGAATGCCAACCATACGCCGCCGCCGCGCGCGGGGCCCGCCGCCAACCCGTCGACAAGAAATTTGACCCCGTACTGGGTGCCTACCGAACAAGCGACCGCAGCGACAACCGCGGTAAAGATAACGATATGCGATGCAAGCCGTTGATGGAGATAGCGCAGCACGAATGCGAAAGGGCGATTCGCGTATCCTGAAAGATTGTCCATGCGCCTTGCAAAACCCGTTGGAGGAACGACAATCTTCGCCCGGACACATTCCGCTATCGGGTGCCAACGCTGTTTTGAATTTCCCGTCGTGCCGCTATCGCTGCGCGACCATCTTGCAACATTGGCAGGGACAAAATCTGATCAGGCGAGAAGGCATCTGGGAATGCCGTGGAGCGAACGTTTCCGCGTGTGCGAAGTTCCATCCCGGTATATCGATTTCGAACGCGCAGCGTCGCCCGGTGCCGCAAGCCCTCGGTCTACAACATGCATCACGGGTGCCGGAAGAGTTCCTGACTCTGCGGTCAGCAACCCGTTCTTATCTGGCTGTGCTGGGCCGGCGCGCCACGACTTCCCGCAAAATGTGCGGCGCCATTCGAGCGACTAGACATCTTCCCCGGCGCGGCCTTCTGCTCATCGGCGACGCAATCTACCGCTTTAATCCTAATCTACAGCCAAGACATGTGCCTCGAAACTTGGCCATTGCATTTCGATAGGAGCGAGATCGCTCTATCGCGGAGGGTGTACGAAGAGGTAATCCCGCGTCCTAGGCCATCATGCGAACACACAAGAACCTCCCAACGAACAAGCGGGAACCCTGTTTCGAGGCAACCAATGGCGACGCGTGCTATTGGTCCAATGCTAAACAAACAAGGGAAAACTCAAAAATGTCTAATGCAAATCAGAGCAGCTCGAATCAGGATTTCGCGCCACAAAATGGCAAAGAAGTCGATTCAGGGTCCGCGTCAACCAACACCATCCCTGGCAGCTTTCAAGCGATCGCCACTGCTTACGCCGACTACACGAAGAAATCGTTTGAGGACGCAAGGTCGTTTGTTGAGAGGCTCTCAGGCGTAAAGTCGATCGACAAGGCGATTGAAATTCAAACCGAATTCGCGAAGACGGCTTACAAGACCTTCGTAACCGAGTCACAGAAGATCGGCGCGCTATACGGCGATCTCGCCAAGCTGTCCTCCAAGCCATTGGGTAGCTTCGGTGCCAAGATGACGCCGACAAATCTATAAGTCTTAACCCGCGGCGTCAGAGCAAAGTTGCCCTGCTCATCGCGGGATTTTTTCAATGATCATTCAATTCGTCTGGCTTTCCCTTTCTTCAAGCCTCGCACATCACGCTGTTCTCGTAGGACGGCGGTCGCGATGCCGATCGTTTGATGGAACTTTGTGCAAATACTCATCGCACCATCTCGTGACTTTCGGGAACGGCTCCGATAACGGCGTATGCGAAGGGCATGGAGCATTCAAGGAGTGCTCAGCAACACTCCCAGAGCGCAAACAAGCAAAGTGATCAGGCCCACGCTAAGAGCCAACAACAAAAGTAACTGAGACAGAGGCCCGGTTCGCTGCCCGGCCACCCTCAATCGGAGGTAACCATGCCACATTACTATTTTGACGTAAGGAACGGGCGCAGACACGCGGACCCGTTAGGATTGGATTGCCATGATGACAACGGCGCGATTGCAAAGGCGAAGTTTATTGCGACCCAGATCGCTATCGATACCCCCCAGCTCAATCAACGGCATGTCGCTGTTCTAAACGACGCAGGGGCTGAGGTATTTCAGGTGCCTATTCGATCCAAACCGCCCGTTTCCTGAGAGTTGCAGTATGGTTCTGGTGTATGATTGGCGGCCGAGCCTGGCCCGAACCTAATCAAGCGGGCGACGTTGTCTCCAGAAGGAGAGCATTATGAGCTACGCAGTATTCAAGGATGGCGACCGAATAAGCCGCCCCTTTCAAACCGAAGGCGATGCCTGGGATTGCGCAAACGATGCTGGGTTGGTGGAAACTGTTCCGACTGGTGGCGGATCGGTTCAAGTGCTTGATGGTCACTGCACCATTAAGTCTTGCGACTACGCGTTAGTGATGCCTGCCAATTTGGCTTGATCACCCGCTCACCGGCTGCAGGCCCAAAGGACGCCAGAGGTCAGGCACTGAGGCGCTGTTCAGGCCACGATTATTCAAAGGCGCAAAACTCATCCTGCAGGCAACATGGCCGAAGGAATGGATCATCCACACAGATCATTCAGGAACATGGCAGGTTAGCCCGGCATGATCAGTCCTCCCCTCAAACGGCCCGGAAGGGGTTACTCCCCCAAAGAGGGTGCGTAATGATACCTCGCCGAAGGCCACCGCAATTCCCAGGAACCTGATTTCTCAGCATAAGAAGCTCGGGCAGAATGTGTCGGCCAGACCGTCACATAGTGGCGACAATGCGAACTGCCGCTTTTGTTTTGGGGAACGGTGTGGATTCATAGCCGTTGTTACGGCGTTCCCATGAAAGGAAACAACATGACGAACCAAATCCAACCCGGTCAGCAGGATCAAGCACCGGGTCAGAAACCCGGTCAACAACAAGGCGGCGGTCAGAAATCGGGCCAGCAGAATCAGTCTCCCGGCAAAGGTGACAAAAATCCCAAAGAGCCGCTCGATCAGACGAGCAATAGCGATACTTAATTAACACAAACGGCTCGCATCCGCGCGGGCCGTTTCTCAAATTGGAGAAGCGCACAGCGAGGATTAAATTAAAAATCATGTTTACAAAGTAATCGAAATCGTCGGTTCATCCGACACGAGTATCGAAGAAGCAATTCGTACAGCGGTTGCGCAGGCGAGCAAGACCATCAGGAACATGAATTGGTTCGAAGTCATCGAAACACGCGGACACATTGAGAACGGCAAAGTTGGTCATTTCCAAGTTGCGCTCAAGATCGGCTTCACTTTGGAAGGCTAAACGATTTCAGCATCAACGGGCACATTTATCTTTCCGCGCTCAATCCGATCTTCCCAAGGAATGTGACTAGCAACGATACGTTAGACGACTTGAGTTTGTGTCGGCTCGACAATTGGTCAATAGCGTTGCGGCTCTCGACTGCCAGCTTATCGACACTAGTAAGCCTATCTCACGACGCGCGCTCTGCGCGGCCCTAGCGCGATCAATGATAAGCGACAATCGGTCGATTTCGATCAAATTCAGTGGCAAAGGCGGAGCTTCCATTAGCCGCAATGCTGAGAGCATCGGATTTATTGTCACCGAGCTCGTTATCAATTCCCTCAAGCACGCATTCAACGAAACAACAAAGGACGGCGAGATTAACGTTGCCTACGATGTTTCAGGAACGGATTGGCAGCTCGCGGTCGCCGACAATGGCTCCGGTAAGCCTGATGGCGTGTTCGCTCAACCGAAAACCGGACTAAGCGCTTTCCGCTTGATTTGAATCGGGAGGGTTATAGGGGTTCCCTCGGGCGTCCAAATCAGATTCGGTTCCTCCGACGACAACGGCGGGGGTGCGCGATGGCGAAGGGATACTCGAAAGACCTGCGGGAGCGGGTCGTCTCGATCGTCGAGGAAGGAGACAGCGCGCGGGAGGCGGCACGTCTGCTCAACATCGGTGCCTCGACGGCGATTCACTGGATCGAGCGCTGGACGACGACCGGCAGCGTCGAGGCCAAGCCCGGCACCGGCCATAGCCGCTCGCCGCTGAACAAGCATGAGCAATGGCTGCTCAATCTTATCGCCGCGGAGCCTGACCTGACGCTCGATGACATCCGCTTGCGGCTCAGCGGCGCGAAGAAACTCAAGGTTGGAACGAGCTCGATCTGGCGCTTCTACGATCGTCACGAGATCACGTTCAAAAAACTCTGCACGCCGCCGAGCAGGATCGTCCTGATCTTGCGGCTGCGCGCGCCGCGCTGAAAAGCCGAGCAGCCTTCTCTTAAGGCGCCGCGCTTGGTGTTCATTGACGAGACCGCGGTCACGACGAAAATGGTCCGTCACTACGGCCGCAGCCCGCGCGGCGAGCGGCTGGTCGCGAGCGTGGCGCTACGCAACGATGGAAATGTAGTTTGAGCTGTTTATCCGTCAGTGCGCTCAAGTAAAGGGTTACGCTTGTAAGCCAATTGCCAGGTTTCGTGGCGCTTCATCGTGTTGGGGATATCATCAACCGACTCAAACTGGTTAGGGCGAATGGAAACAGGCGTTGCCGCGACTGCTTCTTCAGCATCACAGGCTGCACCACAGATTTGCAACGCGCAATTACGGTGTGTGAGCAGCACGCTTTGGGACCACGTGTTCGGGACAATGCTGCAATAAGGCTGTCTACAACGTGTGGTCGCGCCGCTTCATCGCGCGCTCAAGCGCGCTCGGATTCCTCTGCGTGGGCATGGGCGCCGGTGCAGCGATGTTGATCGCCGTGGGTGCGCTGACTGGCCGCGTCGCCGTCTTAGCTGAGTTTAATGCCGCGCAATGGGCTGCGGGGGCTTACCTCGGCATCGGCGGGGGCGCGGCAGCCTTTATTCTATGGGTCATGGCCCTGGAACGTACGACGCCGACGCTTGTCGCTAACACCATGACAGTGAATCCTATTGCCGCCGGACTTCTGGCGACGCAATTGGTCGGCGAGCCGATCACGCTCAATCTGCTCATCGGTCTGAGCGCGGTCTTTGCCGGTATCTGGATTTCCACAACCGACACCACTACAGTCTCGAAGTCTGGCGCCAAGTACGCTCGTTCCTCCTAGACGTTCCGCTTTGCTTCATTCGGCGAGTTCGCGGCAATTCCTTTCGTGGGCACGGCGGAGACCGCCTGGACTAATGCGAGGCTACCTGCGACAGCGCTTATCGGCAAGTCTTTTGCCGCGCTGTTGAAGGCACATCATTCGCGAAGAAAGCCACTGGCAAACTGCCGTTCTGAGAAACCATCGAAACTAAACGCGCGAAGCGCGAGAAATTCGCTCTCTCAGTGGCCAAGTTGCGCAACTGCGACCGCTGACCAACCGGAACTTCCCGCACAATTTCGAGAAACTCATTTTCTCTATCTATACCAGAGACTTGGTGGCGGAGCAGAGGGGATTCGAACTCCCGATAGCTCCCAAAAATATCTCTTCCAGGGTGCAGAAACTCGAACCGCACCGCTCTCTCGCAAGTGGGGAGGTCGGTCACGCGATGTTTATGGTTTACAGCCCGCCCGAGCGCCATGCCGGATCTATCCAAATTGGTCTATTCGCGAGCCAACCCCAGCGTACCGATCAGCCCTTGGCGAATGAAGGAAGCCAATATGAAACCCAACAAACCAAAACCGCCGGTCAACGTGAACAGAGAAGATTTATATGAGCAGGTCTGGAAAACGCCCCTCTTGCGCCTTGCAGTAGGTACGGAATCAGCGGGACCGGGCTCTCCAAAATCTGCAGCCGCCTCGATGTGCCCTGCCCCCAGCCGGGTACTGGGCAAACTGGAGGCCGGCAAGCCGGTGAAACAGCCGCCGCTTCCGGCCGCTGGCAAGGGGATTTCCCCCCACTGTCTTGATCTCGGCGACGCCCAAACGTTCTCCGCCTCCAAAAATGGCGGCGGATACGACGCTTTCGAAATGGAAACCGCTTTGGGCAACCGGGAGTTCTTCTTAAATAAGCCTCATGGCATCGGCGGCAAAAGCGAGAACATTCCCTAAGGAGCGATGAACAGCGCACCAAACTCGAAGTTACCAGATTTCCGATAGCATCACCCGGAGCGGTAAGTCCGCTGCCAACGCGATCATTGTTGACTCATGGCCATTTTCTGAGAGTTACGGAGCACAAGAATTGATTTGAGCGTCTTTATCGAGCATGCTTAGCGTTTCGCCTTCTTTTTCTTAGTTGGCTTTTTTTGGTGGTTTTCTTAGCGTTCTTTTTTGCAGCTTTCTTTGACTTCTCTGTGAGCGATTTCTTTGCAGGTTTCTTGGCTGACTTCGTCGCGGTCTTTTTCGAAGACTTTTTCCTCGTCTTCTTTGCAGCTGCTTTTTTCGGGGGCATCTTGGATGGTGCCAGTCTTACCGGTACCTTCCGCTTCTTCACTGCAGGTTTAGATAGGATCAACGGCGCTGGGTCGTTCGCTTCTGGGATGTAGACTTGCTCGTTGGTTGTCCGGGCGACTTGCTCGGGTTCGGGTTTCGGGTCCGGTTCCATTGCATATTGCACGGCATCGGATGCCGTCGTCGCGAGGTTTTCGACAACGTCGTTGATCTTATCCACCATCTTCTCAACGAATGATTTTTCCTTGTCGTCGTCCACGGCGCCCTCCACAATTCATATTCCAAGGCTAGACGCTTGGCACCCTCGGAAGAACGCGAAAAGACGTTGAGGATGACCTCACGGTCAAGTTCTACGCACTCGCAGCCAAGGTCATTCAATCCGCCGTGTAATTCGCGCCGGGAGGGGCCAATTTGGTCCATGCCCAACTGATGAGGCCCATAGGCCGCTCCCGGAACGTCGTCCGTATTTTAGCCGCTACGCTGGTGCCCGAACATTGCAGCAGCGGTCACTGCGGCAAACTTTGCAGGTGGAGTCATCTTCTCTCCTCTGCTTAAGGCCAACGAATTGTTGACCCATCGCTAAAGGTGTGCCGTGCTACCCAATCTGTCAAGTAACAGCGCATCGGACTGATCGCGTTCGGCTTGACATCGCACGACCGCCCCAAGAAGAATGCATTCTGCAAGGGCTGAACGCAGGTAATGTTCGGAATTATTGCGCCTGTTAGTTGGTCTGCCGTCCCAGGCAGCATGGCCGTGCTACAATGGGCGTCCACAAGGAAGTGATGGCTCCGAAGTCAGCCCTTGCGGCGCCCAAAGCCCAAGAACTTTTCAAAAAACCGACCTGACGAAACAATTCGAAACCACCAGTACGCAAAGCGGCGGGACTGCATGACGTACACCAAAGTTATTGACTGCTAATCTGGATAGCCTACAGCATTCAAGACATAGAGTCTCTGGCTATCTCTAAGGACCGCACAAAGCGGCCCCATCATAAACAGGGAGAAGATAATGAAACGCATCGAGGAGCCGAAGTTCCGCATCAGCCGCCGCACATTGCTGGCAGGCGCCGCAATCGGCGCCACGCAGGTCGCCGCCCCCTTCGTCATCACCGCGCGGGCCGCGGAAGCCATCAAGATCGGCCTGCTGCTTCCCAAATCAGGTCCCTACGCAGTTCAGGGCGAGACGGGTCAGAACGGCGCGCAGATCGCCGTCGAGGATTTCGGCGGACATGTGCTGGATCGCCCGATCCAGATCGTTTGGCTCGATGAATCCAGCCCGCAATCGACTCAGCAAAACATGCGAAAGTTGATCGAGGAGGAGAAGGTCGTAGCGATCCAGGGTGGCGTATCGAGCGGCGACGTTCTGGCCATCATGCCGGTCGCTGAGCAGGCGAAAATGCTGTTGATGGCAAGCGGCCCCAATGCCACCGAGATTACCGGCAAGAACTGCAACAAATATACGTTTCGCGTCGATCTTCCCAATAAGGTAACCGTGCAAAGCGTGTATCCGCAGCTAAAACAACGCGGCAAGAAGTGGTATTTCATCGTCGCATCGTATGCTTGGGGCATCGACGCCTACAACCAGATGAAGGATGTTCTGGTCAAGGATGGCGGCACCGTGCTCGGATATGATCAGGCGCCGCTCGGAACCACCGACTATAGTTCCTATATTCTCAAGCTGCGCCAGGCCAAGCCGGACGTGCTCTATGTCGGCCTCGGAGGGACCGATCTTACCAATCTCTTGAAGCAGATGCACGAGATCGGCCTGACGGGTCAGATGGCACTGTCCTCGCCGATCGTAAATGATAGCGACCTGTGGGCCGCCGGCCCTGACGCCGCGTTCGGCACCTATCCAAAGCTGTGGAACTACACCGGTCCGCATCTGACCAAGCGCAGCGCCGAATTCGTCGAAGCCTACAGGAAAAAGTATGGCGCGCCGCCGGAAGTCGAGGGCTGGCAGGACTGGTTCGGCGCAACGGCCATCCTGACCGCTATCAAGGAAACCAAGTCGACCGATTCCGCCAAGCTGGTTGCGTTCCTGGAAGAGCACAAGTTCGACGGCTACAAGGATGCGCCGATCGGCTTCCGCAATTTCGACCACCAACTGGTACAGCCGCTGCTGGTGGCGTCGGTGAAGGAAAAGATCACCGACAAATACGACTACTTCAACATCGACAACGAATATCCGAAGGACCTCGCCCAGCTCGAGGCGGCATACGGCAGCCAGGCCGACATCGGCTGTCAATTCAAGAGCTGATTTCAAATCCTTGCTCGATTGACCGGCGAGACGGCCTTGGCCGTCGCGCCGGCCCTCCCCAGCAACAAGCGGGTACGGCATGACCGAGTTAATCATCTCTCAGGTCGTCAATGGGCTTGTGCTTGGCTTTCTATACGTCCTGATCGCGATCGGACTCTCGATCATTTTCGGAATGCTCGGCGTAGTGAACTTCGCGCACGGCGTCTATTTCGCGCTTGGCGCCTATTTGGCCCTCACCCTGCGCGACAGCCTGGGACCGTGGGCAATCGTGCTGGCTCCCCTCGGCGTTGGCATTATTGGCATGCTGATCGAGATGACCCTGATGCGCCCGCTCTACGGCAAGGAGCCGCTGCTCGGCCTGTTCATGACCTTCGGCATCGCTCTCTTCGCCGAAGAACTGATCCGCACCATCTGGGGCGCGGCCGGTCGTCCTTTCAATCCACCGGCCTTTCTGTCTGGTTTCATTGTCTGGGGACCGGTCCTGGTTACGAAGTATCGTTTGTTCGTGCTGGTGATCACCATCATCATCCTCGCAGCTCTATGGCTGTTTTTGCACGGCACACGATACGGCCGCATCATTCGCGCCGGCAGCCGCGATCCTGAAATGGTGAGCATGCTGGGCATCAACCTCAAGAAGGTTTTCACAGCCGTGTTCGGCCTCGGCACCGCGGTCGCGGGCGTCGCCGGCGTGCTGGCCGCACCGCTTTGGAGTGTGGTCCCCTCGATGTCGGAGGCCGCGATCATGCCAGCCTTCGTCGTCGTCACGATCGGCGGGCTTGGCAGCTTTGGAGGCGCCGTGATCAGCGGACTGCTGGTTGGGATATCGGTTGCGTTGTCGATCCAGTTCTGGCCAGCGGCGTCTACCGCCGTGATGTACGCGCTCATGATCGTGGTACTGCTGATCCGGCCGCGCGGATTGCTTGGGGAAAGCTGGGAACGATTCGAATGAATGCGACCCGCAAATCGCTCCTGCACCCGATTTTGGTCGCGGGGATCGTATTCGCCGTGCTGCCTTTTGTATTGCGCCGGATCGGCTCGACGACAACGCTGGGGACGGAGATCGCGATCTACGCTCTCTACGCCCTGGGGTTCAATCTCCTGCTTGGCTATACCGGCCTCGTCTCATTCGGCGCGTCGGCGTTCTTCGGCGCAGCCAGCTACGCCGCCGGCATCGCCGTGCTTCACCTGATCGACAACATGTATTTCTCGATCCTGTTCGGTACGGTGACGGCTGGCGTCCTAGGGCTGGTGATCGGGCTTCTCATCCTGAGGCGACGCGGCATCTATTTCTCGCTGCTCACACTGGCCTTCACGCAGCTGTTCTACGAGATCGCCTTTAAATGGACCGATCTGACCGGCGGTGAAAACGGCCTGCAAGGAATTTCAAGGTCGACTCTCAGCTCTCCTCTGGCCTATCATTATTTCGTGGTTGGCGTCGTGCTGTGCGGTATGTACGTAGTCTGGCGCATCGTCCACTCGCCGTTCGGACGCGTGCTGCAGGCGCTCCGCGACAATGAACAACGCGTCCGCTGCCTGGGATACGACACCAAGCGCATCAAGCTGATCGCGTTCATTATCTCCGCCACGGTGATGGGCCTTGCCGGAAGCTTGCTGACCTTCCTGATCCAGAGCGTTTACGCCGATAACCTCAGTTGGCAGCATGCCGGCGACCCCGTGATGATGACGATCCTGGGCGGCATCCACCACTTCCTCGGACCCACCTGGGGCGCGGTAATCTTCATCATATTGAGTGACCAGTTGAGCTCGCTGACGGAACATTGGTGGCTGTTCTTCGGCGCGATCCTGATTGCCTTCATTCTTCTGTCGCCGGAAGGCATCTCGGGAATCTGGATTCGACTAAGGGGACGCCGGAACTGGACGTTGACGGCGGAAGACATCCCCTCGCCCCCGAAGGACGTCAAGGGCCTGCTCGACCTGGACTCGGGGCCGTCGGCTACCGGAGAGGAGATCGTGCTCAGCGTCGACGGCCTGTCAAAAAGGTTCGGTTCACTGGTCGTCGCCGACAAGGTCAGTTTGAAGGTAGAGGCGCGTACGCTGCACAGCCTGATCGGACCCAACGGCGCTGGCAAGACAACCTTCTTCAACATGTTGACGGGGCTGATGCCGAACGAGGGCGGAACTTTGACGTTCCGAGGCCTCGACATCACCGGCATGCCCGCCCACAAGCGCATCGATGCCGGTCTCGCGCGCTCCTTTCAGATCGTCAGCGTATTCACCAATCTGACGGTGTTCGAAACCGTGCGGGTGGCAGCGCAAGCTCGCTCACCCTATCGCAGTTCGCTGTGGCGCGATGCCTATCGGCTTCCCGACGTTTGCGAAAAGGCTTGGACGCTGCTTGCGACCGTTGGTCTTGTAGACCGTGCCCGAGAGCTTTGTGCAAATTTGGCGCATGGCGAACAACGCCTGCTCGAAATAGCAGTGGCGTTGGCAACCGAACCGGAACTGTTGCTGCTGGACGAACCCTTAGCGGGACTTGGCGACGCCGAGCGCGAACGGATCGCCACTGTGATTCGGAAATTGTCCCGAAGCCATACGGTGCTGTTAATTGAACACGATATTGATCGCGTGCTCGCCCTCTCCGATCGGATCACCGTCCTGCACCAGGGCCATGTGATCGCGGAGGGAGAACCTTCTGCTATCGCCAATGATCCGAAAGTGCTGGAAGCCTATCTTGGCCGGCATGGTACCAAGCGTATCCAGCCGGTCTCGACCGGCGGTGCCCCGATCGAGCGTCCACCGCTGCTAACGCTGAGCGGCGTCGACGCCGGTTATAATGCAAGCCGAATCCTTCATGACATCGACCTCGAAGTATGCGAAGGCGAAGTCGTCGCGCTGCTCGGAAGAAACGGCGTCGGCAAAACAACGACCCTGCAGACCATCATGGGCCTCCTGAAGCCCACCAAGGGAACCATCACATTCGACGGCCGCAATGTCACTTCCCTGTCGCCGGATCGGATCAACCGGCACGGCATCGCCATCGTGCCGGAGGGGCGCCGTATTTTTCCGAACCTGACCGTTGCTGAGAATCTTGCTTTGGCTCAGCGTGAGGGCGGCTGGCCGCTCGAGGACATCTACCAGCTGTTCCCGAAACTGCGCACGCGCCAGGAAGCCCGTGGCGAAAACCTTAGCGGCGGCGAACGACAGATGTTGGCGATCGGGCGCGCATTGTGCGCCCCTCAGCGATTGATCCTGCTCGACGAACCATTCGAAGGTCTTGCACCCTCCGTGGTAGCGGAAGTCCTGGCTGCGATCGAAAAACTGCGCGAAAGAACCAGTATTCTCCTGGTCGAACACAAGGTAGATCTCGTGCTCGACTTTGCAGACAAAGCCTATGTCATGGTCAACGGCGAGATCGTCCACGCGGGTCCGAGTAGCGTGCTTCAGTCCGATCTGGAATTGCAGTCAAAGCTGCTTGGCGTCGGATAAGGAGAGGTCCGCCGATGTCGCTGTGGCCAGTTGCGGACAACCTTTGCCGTGCATTTCCGTCAGGCTTGCACTGGACCGCTGTAAATGTCAGCTCTGCGGTTAACAGCGGTCGTTCGCCGATCGAATGTTATGGAACATCCGCAGTCAGGGCGACCGGAGTTGGCTTCCTCAGATAGCTCCATGCGCGCATTATACGTCGACCGATTTCGAGAATTGTTTTGATGCCACCCTCGCAATCTTCCAGGTGCATCGCCAGGACATGAGCCTTGACGGCGCCGATATCCTTACGATCAGCCGATCGAGATTTTTCTCCTCGACCTTGTCGTAGTCGATGGTGGCGACGTCCTCGAAGCCGGTGCGCGCAAGTCCTTCCGCAATGAAGCCACCGACCCTACCGGCACCGGCCAAACCCACGCGAAGTCTTGCCAGATCCGCCTGCTTGGCGGCTCCCCACGCCGACACCGTCCGGATTTGGGCGGCTGTCGCCTTCGGCGGCGGCGCCAAGCGGTCCATGTAGGTAACCTTCAATCGCTCCCCGTTTTTCTTTGTCGCCACGGCCGCCGCCTTCTTCAGGACCTTCACCTTGCGGTAGACGCACAGCACCTGCGCCATCTTGGCCTTGAACTCCGGGTCCC
>Ga0208586_1000277_pt1 | contig 19679 bp, 20 predicted proteins | sample NGESurshal072012_6_FD_184471 | JGI IMG/M metagenome (GOLD analysis project Ga0208586, IMG submission 184471) | Arctic peat soil microbial communities from Barrow, Alaska - NGEE Surface sample 53-3 shallow-072012 (SPAdes) | ecosystem: Environmental > Terrestrial > Soil > Wetlands > Peat ... | reverse complement strand
TCTTCATGTCCGGCGACGGCGACGGCGACGGCGACGGGGCCGGGGCCGGGGCCACGGTGCGGAGCCTGCTGGCGGGCTTCGGGTGGCCGGACGAGCAGTCGCTTCGCACGCCGGACTTCAACATCCGGCTCGTCACGTGATCATCCGCCCGGCGGGCGGATCTGGATGAGGACAAGGAGCAGTGCCATGACCGAGAGCCCGGCGCCGTCTCAGCACCCGGCGATCCCGCCGGACGACCCGCAGCGCCAGCTGGCCGTCGCCCGGCCGGACAGCGACCAGGCGCTTCCGCACGTGGGATTGGTAGGTGACACCTACACCATCCTGCTGAGCGGCGAAGACACCGCCGGCCGGTACACCCTCATCGACATGCTCGTGCCGCCCGGTGGCGGTCCCCCTCCGCACCGCCATGACTTCGAGGAAATGTTCAGCGTGCTCGAAGGCGAGGTCGAGCTCACCTTCCGCGGCGAACGCTCGGTCGCCCGGGCCGGCGAGACCGTCAACGTGCCGGCCAACGCCCCGCATGCCTTCAGGAACGCCTCCGGCCACCCCGTGCGGCTGCTGTGCATGTGCGCGCCGTCCGGGCAGGAGGAGTTCTTCCTCGAAGTCGGCCAGACGGTCGGCAGCCGGACCGAGCCGCCGCCCGAGCTCGACGACGAGGCGCAGGCGGCGTTCATCGCCAAGTCCCAGGCCCTGGCCCCGCAGTACCGCACGGAACTGCTGCCGCCGCCTGGGCGGTGAGTATCCCCGCGGCCGCCGCGACTAGTCCGACCGGCGTGAGAACGTCAGCAGCGGCTGAAAGTCTCCGTCGGTGTCTGCGGCCTGAAGGGCCGCGATGTAATCCCGGCGCACGGTACCCGGTTCAGCCAGAGACGTTCCTCCCCAGGTAAATCGCGAACCGCCGAGCGCCACGATGAGGGCATCCGAGGCGAGCCGTGACCATCGGCCGTTGCCGTTGGGAAATGGGTGGATGGCCACCAGCCGGTAGCCGAACCGGATGGCGCACTCGTCGTTGCCGTAGCGCGCCGCGCTGGTGTCGCTGAGCCACGCGCTCGCATCAGCTTCGAGATCGCGCATGTCGATGCGGACCTGCCAGTACGGCACGCCCAGGTTCCGGTCAGTAGTCCGGTAATGGCCGGCCCACGACCACACCTGGTCATACATTCTCCGGTGCAGGCGCTTCAGCCATGCTTCGCGCGTCACTAACTCCGGCTGGAGCCGGCGTCGGGAGAGGAACAGCCAGGACATGGCCCGGCTGATGTTCTCCGCCTCCGCGCGGTTCAGCTCATCGCGGGTGAGTACCGGCAGCCACAGGCCCTGGCCCTCCTCATCGGTGAGCGGCGTGCCGTCGGCGGGCTCAGCGAGCTGGCCGGTCATGAGGACCCTCGCTCCACAGCCCGCCACGGTCGAGTAGCTGCTCAGTGAGCTCGTTCTCCATCTCCTGCGCCTGTCCCGTGGCCTGGCCCTCGAGGCTCATGGTCTGCTCTACGGCCGCCACCTGCCAGTGGGCGAGTTCACGGGCCCGGTCCCGCACGACGGTCGTCAGCGGTCGGCGCGGGACGAGCAGGTAGACGAGATCACACTCCAGGGCATCGGCGGCCCGGCGCAGCGTATCCAGCCGGATCCGGTCCGCGGCCTCCGACTGCTCCAGCCGGGTCACGGCTCCCGCTGTGGTACCCATCCGCGCAGCGAGTGCGGCTGCGCTCATGCCCAGCGCTTCACGGATGGCGCGAACCCAGCCGCGCGGCGGACGCGGGAAGTCCCTGAGCTGCTGCCACTCATTGAAGTGCCCGTCGAGCAGCCTCCGGCTGCGAACAGACACCGCGTTGGAGACTCGAGGCACGAGAACACCGCAATCGTGAACTACAGCTCAGCATCGGCATGTTGATTTGTGTACTGCAGTTCAATATGAACCTAGCTTATCATGAGCTATAGCTCACTGTGAGTGCTTGTCATCGTGGACTATGGTTCACCAGTGCCGGGGCTGGGCAGCGTGGCCTGCCTCGTCCGGTGGCCGGGCGTGTGGCTGTCCGCGTCGCACGCGATGGAGGCGACGGCGAGGTCGGCGATCTGCTGGGACAGGGCCGCAGCGCTGTCTCGTCCGGCGCCGGAGTACCAGAGGTGCAGGGAGTTGACCATGCCGAGGATGGCGGCCCCGGCGGTCCGCGGGTCGGTGTCCGGGCAGGCAAGCCCATCCCGCTGGGCGGCGCGGATCAATTCCCGGAAAGCCGATTCATAGGCGTCCCGCTGGGCGTTGAGGGCCTCGACCCGCCCGGGCCCGAGGGCGCGGAAGTCGTGGAAATAGATGATCCACCGGGCGCGGTTCCCGAGCGCCTGGCGGGCGTGAGCCTTCGTCAGCAACCCGATCTTGTGCAACGGGCCCATCTCAAGGCGGCTGACGCGTTCCATCGTCTCGCGTCCCTGCTCGTGCATATCCCGCAGGATTTCGTAAAGCAGATCTTCCTTGGTCTCGATGTAGTAGTACAGGCTGCCGTTCTGGACGCCGACCTCGTCGGCTATATCGCGGACCGTCGTGGCCGCATATCCCTTCCGCAGGAATATGCGCTCGGCCGCGGCCACGATCTCGTCCCAGCGCTGCTGGCGGCGCGCGGTGGACGGGCGGGTATCACCGGCTAGCGGACTGGGCGTCACGTCAGCATCCTCCCGCAGGCGGTTGCCCATGATCATCTGTTTGGCTAGCCTACTTCCACCAAGCGCTTGCTCGAAAGCTGGCGGCCGAGCCTGCGGGCTTCCGTCCGGCCGCCGTCGGGAGCGAGCCGGAGCGCGCGGAGAGCCGGAGCGCGCGGAAGCGAGGACGCCGAATGCCGCAGATCCGTGGGCCGCTGACCTATCAGACGGGGTTCGGCAACGAACTGGAGAGTGAGGCGGAAGCGGGGGTCCTGCCGCATGGCCGGAACAGCCCGCAGCAGCCGGCCCGGGGGCTGGTCAGCGAGCTCATCTCAGGAACGACGTTCACCGCCCCGCGGGCGCTGAACCGGCGCACCTACGTGTTCCGGGCGATGCCGTCGGTGGTTCACGGGCGGTACCAGCCGACCGAGGTGAAAACCTTCGACACGCCCCCGTTCACGCAGCCGCCGAACCCGAACCAGATGCGGTGGGACCCCTTCGGCATCCCCGCCGCGGAGCAGGACTTCCTCGACGGCATGTTCACGATCTGCGGCAACGGCTCGCCGAACGCGCAGTCCGGTACCGCGCTGCACGTCTACCGGGCCACGGTGCCGATGACCGACCGGTTCTTCCTGGACGCCGACGGGGAGCTGCTGGTCATGCCGGATACCGGCACGCTGCTGATCGCCACGGAGCTGGGGCGGCTGCAAGTGGCGCCAGGGGAACTCGCCCTGATCCCCCGGGGAATCAAGTTCCGGGTCGAGCTCCCCGAGGGACCCAGCCGGGGCTTCGTCTGCGAGAACTACGGGCTGCCCTTCCGGCTGCCCGAGTTGGGCCTGATCGGCTCCAACGGCCTCGCCAACGCGGTGGACTTCCACGTCCCCGACGCCTGGTACGAGATCGAGGAGAAGCCCTGCACCCTGGTGCAGAAGTTCTGCGGGTCGTTCTGGGAGGCCCGCCTCGATCATTCGCCGCTCGACGTGGTCGCGTGGCGGGGGAATCACGTGCCCGCCAAGTTCAATATGTACGACTTCGTCGCACTGGGCACCGCGACCGTTGATCACCCGGACCCGTCGATCTTCTGTGCGCTGTCGTCTCCTTCTGATCCGGTGCTGGGCGGCAACGCTGACTTCATGGTGCTGCCGCCCCGCTGGGCCGTCGCCGAGGACACGTTCCGGCCGCCCGGGTTCCACCGGAACTGCGTGGCGGAGTACCTGGGCATCATCACCGGCAAGCACGAGGGCAAATCCGCGTCGGGGCTGCGGCCCGGCGGGGCCAGCCTGCACAACAACTGGGCGGCGCACGGGCCGGACGTCGAGACGTTCGAGCTGGCCCGCTCGGTGGAGCTGCCGCCCCGCAAGATCGAGGACTCACTGGTCTTCATGATCGAATCGAGGCAGCCGCTCCAGGTCGCCGACGCGGCGCTGTCCGCGCCCGAGTTCCAGCGTGATTACCAAGATCACTGGCAGGGCTTCGTCCGGCGATTTCCCGGAACGAACGCATGACCTCAGCTGGTGCCGCCGAGATCGAGCCCGAATGGGTTCACCTCGCCTACCAGGCGACGTCCGCGCTGCGCGAGGTGTACGGGTACGCCGGGCGCCAGGGCAGCGTCAACCTGGAGGGCATCCGGTTCCGGTCCCGCGGCCGGACGTCCGGCACGCTGCTCATCTACATGCACCCGGCGTCAACCCTCCAGCTGCTCCCCGTCCCCCGGGCCATGGCGGCCGCTGGCGTCGACGTCCTGTGCGCGGGCAGCCGTTACGCGCGCAACGACACCCCGCTGATCATGGAGATGGCGGCCCTCGACCTCGGTGCATACGTCCGCCATGCCCGCGAGATCTGGGGTTACCGCACAGTCGTGCTCGCGGGATGGTCGGGGGGTGGCTCGCTGTCGGTCTTCTACCAGAGCCTCGCCGAGGCGCCGGGGCTCACCCGCACGCCCGCGGGCGACCCGGTTGACCTGTCCGGCCTGCTGCCCGCCGATGCCGTGATCTACCACGCCGCGCACCTGTCCCGGGCCGTCGTGCTGAGCGAGTTCATTGACCCGTCCGTGCTGGACGAGAGCAACCCCGACGTCCGCGACGTCGAGCTCGATCTCTACGATCCCCGCAACCCCCACCAGCCTCCGTACAGCCCGGAGTACGTCGCGCGGTTCCGTGCCGCGCAGCTGGCCCGGGTCCGGCGGCGCAGCGTCTACGTCCGCGAAGTGCTGGACCAGGTCCGGGCGAAAGAGGGCCCCGCGGCCGAACGCGGCCTGCTCACCCACCGCACCCTCGCCGATCCCCGGTGGGTGGACGCCACGATCGAACCCAATGACCGAACGCCGGGGTGGTGTTTCATGGGGAAACCGCAGGAGGCGAACCTGAGCCCGGCGGGGGTGGCCCGCTACTCCGCCTTGCGCGCCTGGCTGTCGCAATGGTCGATCGACGACACGAATGCGCGGGCGGACCAGAACATCACCAGCGTGCACGTCCCCCTGCTGGCCATCGAGAACTCCGCCGACGACGCCGTCCCGGCCGCGCATGTCTCACAGGTGTTCCGTGCGTCGCCCGCCGCGGTGAAGGACTACGTGCTCATCAAGGGGGCCAACCACTACTACGCGGACCAGCCTGGGCTCCTGCACGACGCGGTCAGCCAGACCATGGACTGGCTACGGCGGAATGGCCTGGCGAGCTGAAGCGGGCCTGCCGGCCGCAGTGACGGCGACGTCCCGGCGCTAGGGCCGGGACGGGGTGATTGACTGCGCGTGGTGGAAGACGTTGCGCGGGTCCCAGTGGGCTTTGACCGCCTGCAGCGCCGGATAGTTCGCCTTGTAGTAGAGGGCCGGCCAGCTGGGCGGCAGGTCAACGTCGGGATAGTTGATGAAGCAGCCGTCGGTCACCCGGTTGGAGGCTGGGACACCGCCGCTGGCCGCGTACACGCTGGCGTAGAAACGGTTGATCCAGCGCAGGTTGACCTCGTCCTCCCCGGGTGAGGTCCAGTAGGTCTGGTACTGCAGCTTCATGATCGAGGATCGCTGCGCGACCGCGGTGGCGTCCGCCGGCGGCACGTTGACCTGGCATCCGTAGGAGTCGACCTGCAGCAAAGCCTGCGGATTGGCGTAGTGAACGTCGGTCAGCGCGCGGTAGATGGCCCGGATCTGGTCCTCGGGGAACCCGGTCTTCATATACGCGGACTTGTACTTGCCGCGCTGGTTCGGCCCGGACCCGTTGAGGGTCTGGGTGGCCTGCAGCCAGGGCAGGGTCTCGGTGGTCGTCGATCCGCCCGGCACCCCCCGGGTGATCTGAGCCAGGAAGGCAGGCAGCAGGCCGAACGCGGGCCCGGCAGCCTGCGTGGTCAACGAGATCTGGCCCGCCGAGTGATGGTAGAGGTGGAGCAGCGAGAACAGGCCCGCGAAGGGGCTCGACGGCGAACTGTTTGCTTCCATGAAACGCCCGTAGTTGCGCAGCAGCGTGGCGAAGGCCTCGGCGGTCAGGCCGGACCACGGCCAGCTCGTGAACGCCAGGCGCACCTGCGCAGGCGGGCTGGGCAGCCGGGCGAAGTAGTACGCGGTGACGATGCCGAAGTTGCCCCCGCCGCCGCCGGTGTGCGCCCACAGCAGCCGCCCGGTCTCCGGGTCGCCTTTCCTGGCCCGCACCAGCCGGGCCCGGCCGCGGCGGTCGACGCAGACCACGTCCACGGCCGCCAGGTAGTCCACGGTCAGGCCGTGCAGCCTGGACAGGAGCCCGTAGCCGCCGCCCACAATGTGACCACCCGCCCCGACCGAGTAACACGACCCGCCGGGCAGGCTGAGGTTGTAGTCCTTGAACAGGGTCTCGTACACGTTCCAGAGGGTGGCGCCCCCTTCCACGCGCACCTGGCCAGCCGGGTCCAGGTGCACGCCCTGCATCCCGCTCATGTCGATGATGACGCCGCCGTGGTTCCCGGACGAGAAGTTCTCGTAGCAGTGCCCGCCGCCGCGCACGGTGATCCGCAGCCCCGCGTCGTACGCCCGCTGGACGGCCGCGACGGTCTCCCGTGCGTTCCTGACCACCTGGATATACGCCGGGGTGCCGACCCACCGCCGGTTGAAGCCCATGCGCATGGTGGCGTACCGGGGGTCCGCAGGGTAGATCCGCCGGAGGCCGTGGAATGCGGGCGCGGCCTGATCGGCAGGCCCCTGGAGACCCACCGCGGTCCCGGGCAGGGTGAGGGCGCCGGCGCCGGCCAGGAGGCCTCCGCCGACGGAGAGAAATCCGCGCCGCCCCAGGCCGGGGCGGAACTCGGTACCGGGTCCGGGCCCCCCGCTGGGTACCTGCATCGCCGCCGCTCCTCCGTGGTGGATTCAACGCATTGGTACGGTGCCTGATCAGGGCGCCCGGATTAACGTGACGCGATTATTGCCCGCGGACTGCATTCAAGCGATCACCAAATAAATAGGGCCAGTCCGGCTAGGGTGGGGAAATAGCGCGTTAGTTTCCGCGCCTGCGCTGGGCGCTGCGGCGCGGGCAACGCCGCTGCCGCATGGCCACTCTGGCTAGGGGCCGGTCCGCATCGCGAGGGGATATGGTGCCATGGTGCTTGATCTGAGCCGCCTCGACCTCAGTGAGATCGCCGAGGCGCTAGCCGATCAGACCGACTACGAACACCGGTGGCTGATCCACCCCGAGACCGGGGAAGTCGTTTTCTGGACGTCCGACACCGGGATCGACGGCCGGACCCCGGTTGATCTCGAGGAACTGGACCTGATCTGCATCGATCCACTGCCGTCCTATGTCTGGTACCAGGACATGGCTGATTTCGCCGAGCAGGTCAGCGACGAGCCGGCGGCGCGGAGGCTGGCGCGGGCTATCGCTGGTAAGGGTGCTTTCCGCCGGTTCAAAGACGAGCTCCACCAGGAGTATCCGGAGCTGCTGCCCGCGTGGCAGGCCTTCCGGGAGGCCAGGGCCTGCTGCCGAGCGGTCGAGTGGCTCGCCGATCACTCGCTCGTCGACCGGGACGCGGCCATGCGGTTCCTCGACGGGCACCGCGAACCCAGCGTGCCCTGAAACCACGCCGCTCAGGCTGAAGGGCTGGCGCCGGTGACCGGCCAGGCAGAGTCGGGAAACCCGACGGCGGAACCACGGACGGACCGTTATCTGGAAGGTCTTCCGGTCAGCTGCCTGCGTGGGCTCCGGCTCCGTCGTTGCCCCGGCTGGTCACCAGCGCGATCGCGGCACCAGCCAGCGCGACCAGTGCGGCCACCAGGAAGGCCGCGTGCATCCCGCTCACGAACGTGGTGTGGCTGATCTGGGTGATCACCGCGGCGACCCGGTGAGCGCGGGCAGGTGCGCGGCGACCATCATCACGCCCAGGGCGACCGTCAGCAGGGTCAGCGTCGGGTTGCCCCGCATGAGGCGGCGTCCCCGGCCTGGCTCCTGGGTCGCGGCGGCGCCAGCCGCCTCGGTACTCGCCGCTGTCTTCATGTCCATGGGGCAGTCTCTTCCCGGCGCCCGCCCGCAGATCATCCGGGTCCTCGCTCAGCGTGAGGGCGTCGACCCGGCACCGACCGGCGCCCGCGGGTGCTCGCGGCCGTGATCGGCTCTCTGGTGTTCCTGGCCAACCGGGACTGGCAGGCGGGCAGAATCACAGCGCGGACGCGATGTCCGCGGCCTTCGACGCCTACGCCGACGAGGTCATCCCCGCCCTCACCGGGCACTGGGCCGCCCGGTAACCGCCGGCCACGCGGCCCGAAGCGTCCGGAGGCCGGCCAGGTGTCCCGTCGCCGGATGGGCTGGGCTGGCTGATAAGGCCGCAAAACGAAGGCGCCCGGGAGATCAGGGTTTGCGGCCCGCGCCGACCAGGACCCAGAACTTGCTGGGGTCGGCCGGGACGTCATCGGGTGAGTCCGGCCGCCACTGCGGGATGTAGACCAGCCCGGGATCCAGCAGTTCGAAGCCGTCGAAGAAGCGCAGGATGTCCGCGCGCGAGCGCATGCGGATGCCCGTGGAGACGCTGCGGTTGTACACCGTCTCAGCGGCCTGGGCCACGGTGGGCCTGCTCTCCGTGGTGGCGTGGGCGAGCACGAGGTAGCTGCCGGGCGCCAGCGCGTCGCGCAGCCTGGCCACGATCCCCCAGGGGTCCGCGTCGTCGTCGATGAAATGCAGCACCATGACGAGCAGCAGCCCAGCCGGCTGGCCGAAGTCGATCAGCCGCCCGACAGTGGGGTCGCCGAGGATCTTTTCCTGGTCGCGCACGTCAGCATCGATGATCGCGGCGTTCTCATTCCCGGCCAGAAGGGCCTTGCTGTGCGCGATCGCGACCGGGTCAACGTCCACATAGGCGACCCGGGCGCCGGAGTTGGCCCGCTGGGCGACCTCGTGCACGTTTCCCTCGGTGGGAATGCCTGAGCCGATATCCAGGAACTGGCTGATTCCGGCGGCGCTGAGGAACCGCACCGCGCGGCCGAGGAACGCGCGGTTGGCCCGGGCACCCGCCCTGGCGTTGGGCTCGACCGCCGTGATCGCCCGGGCGAGGTCCTGGTCAGCCAGGAAGTTGTGGGTACCGCCCAGCCAGTAGTCGTAGACCCGGGCGGTGTTCGCCCGCTTGACGTCCACGCCCGGGGGTATCCAGTCCGGCTCGCCGGCCATCCTGCCTCCCTGCTCGTCCCCGCACACCCGCCCCGCGGTGGCGTACCTGGAAGATCATCGTCGTGGTTCTGCTGCGCACGGCACGTTTTGCCGCGGGTATTACGATAGATTTCTTTTTTTGCACGATATCGCAGGGTGCGGGCAATGGCTGCCGGTACCGCGTGGCCGCGGGCGCGGAATGGGCCGCGCCCATTGCCGGACAGGCCAGTGCGAGCGGGTACTGGCCGGCGAGGACTGGTGCGAAGACCGGTGGCAGAACAGATGGCCGGGGACCATGGGTCCGCGCTGCCGCGGCGGCGCGGACCGGACCTGGCGGGCCTGGCCGCGTTCACCCTGGATTCCGGGGGCCGGGTCACCTCATGGCCGGCGTCCGCGGAACGGTTGTTCGGGCACCCTGCGCCGTCGGTGACCGGGCACGACGTCCGGGCCGTGCTGATGACCGGTCCCGGACAGCGCGAGCTGGCCGGTGAGGCGCTGGCCGAGGTCGCGGCGGGCCGGGTCTGGACCGCGACCGTCAGCATGGCCTTCGCGGGCGGCAGCGGCCCGGTCGCCCTTCGCTGGGAACCGCTGGGCGGCCCGGAGGCCGGGGTGCTGGTGATCGGCCAGCATGTCTCGCCGGCTATCGGCGCTGGCTGGCTGCGGGAGGCGGCCGACCGGATCGGCACCACGCTGGACCTTCCGCGCACCGCGCGGGAGGTCGCCGATGTGGCGGTGCCCGCCTTTGCCGACGTCGCCGCCATTTTCATGTTCGAGCGGCTGCTCGCCGCCGATGAGCCGGTGTCGCCCCAGGCCGGGCACGGGGCGGTGATGCGGCGACTGGTGGCCCGGCTGGCCGGGCAGCCCACGGCCGCGACGGACAGCGTGCTGCGCCCCGGTGAGGTCATGGTCTTCGGCGACGACTCGCCCAGCTTCCGCGCCATGCACACGCGGGGCCCGGTCCTGTACGACCGCCTCGACGAGGAGAGCGCCGAGCGGATCGCCCGCCGCCCCGGCGGCCGGGAGCTCGCGTCCAACTGGGCATCGTTCCTGTCCGTCCCGCTGGTGGCCCGCGGGGTGGTGCTCGGCTGCGCCACGTTCGGGCGGGCGCCGCAGAGCCCGGACTTCGGGCCCGCGGACATCGCCGCGGCCGGCGAACTCGCCTCCCGGGCGGCGGTGTGCATCGACAATGCCCGCCTCTATCACCGGGAACGGCGGACCGCGTTCGCGCTGCAGCGGGGCCTGCTGCCGGGTGAGCCCCGCGTCCCGGAGGGCATGGAGGTAGCGCACCGCTATCTGCCGGTGGGCGCCAGCATGGTGGGCGGGGACTGGCACGACATCGTCGCGCTGCCCGGCAGGCGGGTAGCAGTGGTCGTCGGGGACGCGATGGGGCACGGCCCGGAGGCGGCGGCCGTGATGGTGCAGCTGCGCACGGCGACGCACCTCCTGGCCGGCCTGGACATGCCGCCCGGTGAGGTGCTGGCCAGGCTGGACACGCTGACCGCAGGCATGCCTGCCTCGCCGTACGCCACCTGCATTTGCGCCGTGATCGACACCTCGGCCAGCACCTGCGTGATCGCCGGGGCCGGTCACCCGCCGCCCGTGCTGGCGCTGCCCGGGGGAGCTACCGAGGTGCTCTCGGTGCCGGCCGGGCTCCCTCTGGGGCTCAGCACCGGGACGTTCGAATCGGCCCAGGTCAGCCTGCCCCCTGGGGCCACCCTCGCGCTGTATACCGACGGGCTGGCCGAAAGCCGGACCCGGCCGCTGGAAGACGGCATCACCGCGCTGCGCGACGGGCTTGGCTCCGCGCTAGCGCAGCCCGGCGTATCGCTGGACAGCGCCTGCGAAACCATCACCCAGGCGCTGCGCCAGCGCGGCGAGGACGACATCACCCTCGTCCTGGCCAGGATCCGGCTCTAGGTCCGTCAGCGGCGGCTGAACGTTTCGGTGAAGACGTAATTAGAGCGGCCGCTGGTGTCGGTGAACTCCGAGGAGCTCTCGACGGTCAGGATCGTCCCCGCCTTGTTCGCCCAGCCGCTCAGGAGGTTCTTCTTGAAGCCGAATGTGTAGGGGGCCAGGAACTTCCGGCCGCTCACCGACGCGATGTTCTCGCCGAACGTGATCCCCTGGACAGTGCCCAGGCTGCACAGGCTCAGACCGCATCTGCCGAAGACATGGACCCTGAGTGATCCGTTACGGTTCCGGCTGAGCACTATTTTCCTGATCCCGCCCCGGGCCGATGTGCTTTTCCAGGTCCCCCGCAGGGATGGCACGGGCTTGACCCAATGGCCCGCCGGATAACCGTGGCCGGCCTTTCCGCTGAGCGCCGGGATGATCGGGTGGCCAGCCCGCACGAACGTTTCAACCTTCGCGTAGTTGGCCCGGCTCCCGGGGTCGACGAAGGTCTTGAATTCTTTCACGACCAGCGTCGGGACGCCGCGCGGGCGGGTGAGGGTGGCCAGGAAGACGTCACGCACGAAACGGAAGTCCCAGTTAGCCTCGAGCGAGTGCCCGGTCACCGAGTTGACGTCCGCGCCGAAGACGGTACCGGGGATTTTGCCCCACTCGCACGACTTCGGGGTGCAGGAAGCGAAAGCGTCGACCATGATCCCGCGCGCCTTCGCCGTGACGACGATGTCCCTGACGTCCCGGGTCGCCGGATCCGTGTTCGCCCAGGTGCCAAGCAGGCCCCGGGCCGCGGCCGGCGGCGTCGAGCTCGCCAGCGCCGGGCCCGCCAGGGGGACCAGCGCCGGGCCGGTCGCGGTGATCGCGATGAGTGCCGCGATGGCGGCACGTGCGGTGAATTTCACCAGGGCTTCCTCCGTTGCGGGTGACGCCGCATGATGCGCCAGCGACGCGATAATATGCGGATATTGCGTCACGATAATGGCAATCTGGGCGTGTTCGCTCAGCCAATGTTTTCGCGAGAGTATCAGGACGTCCTGGCACCATATATAAATGTCGGCCGGCAGTCTGGCGCACTCGATATCATCGCGTCGGTATCTATTTGTGCCAATGGCGTAGGCGGTGGCCGGTCCTGGCGCATTTGCGCCCCGCGCCGCCGGACCGCCGGCGGCAGACCTACTTCGGCCGCCCGGGCCCTGCTGCGCCGCGCGGACTACTTCACCGGCATCCCCGGTGACGCTCCCGCGGGGACCTGCCCCCTCCGGCTGCCGCGAGTCCGACGGGATCCAGGTTCTGCCCGCCGGCGGGTCTGCGCCGGCCACCCGGATAGCTTTCGTGTCCGCCGATGCATCCCAATCGCGGGGTAGGGTTCCTGTTCGGGGACTAGGACAGATAAGCTTGCGGTCGCCGCGGCGAGGTCGCGGCGTGGCATGGGATTAGGGACTTAGACTGATGGCAACAGGCACAGTGAAGTGGTTCAACGCCGATAAGGGCTTTGGTTTCATCGCCCCCGATGACGGGACGGCGGACGTGTTCGTCCACTTCTCCGCGATCGCGAGCACCGGCTACCGGTCGCTGGATGAGAACCAGAAGGTCGAATTCGACACGACCCAGGGGCAAAAGGGACCGCAGGCGGAGAACGTCCGTCCGCTCTGACGCGCGACACCCCGCGTCCTCCCACGACGCGCTGGTCAACACCCGGACGTCGGTAATGCCCGGGCATGCAGCAGTCGGCTGGGTTCGGTCGCTCACACGGTTTCACATCACCGCCTAGCGGCGGTCGAGCGCGTCTGTCGCGCTGGATTCTGCTGGCCAGAGTCCGCTGCTGGCCAGCGCGTGGTGTGCAGCACGCTCGCCGATGGGCGCTCGTGCGGCTAGCCCTCGTCCCGGCAGAGACAGAACGGGTGGCCGGCTGGGTCCAGGAGAACTCGGACGTTCTCTTGTGGTTGGGCCGTCGCCACCGTGGCTCCCAGGGCGACGGCTTCCGTCACCGCGGATTCGAGGTCTCCGACCTGGAAGTCGAAGTGCATCATGGGGCGCTGTTCCCCGTCCACGGGCGGCCAGGCAGGGGCCTGGTATCCGTCTGCCTGCTGGAACACGATGTAGATGGATCTCTGTGGGGCGGCGAGGATGGCCGTTCCAGGCTCTTCATGAGCGATGGGCCAGCCGAGCAGTTCGGCGTAGAACTTCGCCAGGGCGCCCGGGGCCGGCGCTTCGATAGCTGCTCCCCACCACATGCCGTCCGTTCGAGATCGCATGATCGCAGACTGCCGCAGCGGCCAGTCCGCGTCTAGCGATGCGCGCACACGCCGCCGCGGTCAGGACGGACGCGGGGCCAGCTTCGAGACCTGCCGGGTGGACAGGGGTGGTGTGCCGCTGAGTGACCCCGGTGCCCGCATGCCGGCGAGCTGGATGTCCAGGAACCGTTGCCAGGCCCCCGGAGCGACTTCGGCGGTGGCCTGCACCAGCCCGCGCATCGCCCAGACCACCGCCAGGACGTCGCCGGAGGTGATCCCCGGGTTGACCGTGTGAGCCGTTAGGGCGCGTGCGGTGAGCTCGTCGATCGCAGCCCTTATCTGGCGTGCGGTGTCGTCCGCGGTGTGCCGCTGCAGCAGCAGGCCCGCGTAGCGTGCGTGGTCGGCGAAGGACTGGCCGAGGGCGCGGAGCAGCTCCTCCAGCCCCTGCCCGTCGGTGCGAGCCAGCGCACGTTCGGTGGACGCCAGGACTTGCTCCAGGGCGAGCCGGAGCAGCTCATCGATCAGGGCGTCCTTGCTGGTGAACCGGCGGTAGACGGTGCCGACGCCGACGCCGGCCCGGGCGGCGATCTCCTCCATGCTGGCGTCGGCGCCGGACTCGCCGAGCACCTCGCGGGCGGCGGCGAGGACACGCTGATGGTTGCGGACGGCGTCCCGCCGTGCTCGCGGGGCCGGGTGCTGGAGCACGGTCACTCGCTCTTGTCTCCGACGACCGTCCCGCCGGCCAGCAGTGCCAGCTCGGCGTGTTCCGGCTCGCCAGCCGCCCGCCGCAGGCCGCGCGCGGACGGGATCAGCAGGCCGGCAAGCGCGGCCAGCACCAGGCCCCCGGCCATTACCGCGAAGCCGATGGTGTAGCCGGATTCCTTCGGCAGGCCGGACGGCTCGAGCTGGGAGGTGACGATGCTGGCCATCACCGCCGAGCCGATACTGCCGCCGATGGTGCGGATGTTCGCGTTCATGCCGCTCGCGACACCAGTCTGCGAGGCCGGCACCGCGGCGACCACCAGCGCCGACATCGCCGAGAAGGCCAGCCCGAACCCCACCCCCATGATGGCGGTAGACAGGTAGATCTCCCAGGTCTGCGCGTGCGCGAAGGCGAGGATCGACATGGCCACGCACCCGATCAGGCACCCGGCGATCACGAGAACCTTGCCGCCGAGCGCGCGGGCGAGCCGGCCCGCGAACATGCCCACCGTGAACATGGTGATCGTCGAGGGCAGCAGCATCAGCCCGGACCGGGTGATGCTCGCGCCGAACCCGTAGCCGGCGGCGGAGGGCGTCTGCACGAACTCGGGCAGGAAGGCGAACGTCGCGTACATCCCCAGGCCGATCAGCAGGGCGACGAGGTTGTTCGTCCACACGGCCGTCCGGCGCATCATCTTCATGTCGATCAGCGGCGTGGCCGCGCGCAGCTCGGCGAGCACCCAGGCGGCCGCCAGGACGACCGCCGCGGCCAGCAGGCCGATCACCCGGCCCGAGCCCCAGCCCCAGGCGGGTGCCTCGCTCAGCGCGACCAGCAGCGCGACCAGCCACCCAGACAGCAGCACCGCCGGCAGCCAGCTGATCCGCCCGGGGGTGCGCACCGGCGACTCGGGAACGAACAGGACCGCGCAGACCGCCGCGATGATCGTGAGGATCATCGGCAGCCAGAACAGCCAGTGGTAGTCGAGCGCGTTGACGATGGGGCCCGCCAGAACGATGCCGAGACCCGCCCCGACCGCGGTCAGGGAGGCGAGTACGCCGACCGCGCCGGTCACTTTGCCGGGCGGGAACTCATCACGGATGATCCCGAACGCCACCGGGACCATCCCGCCGCCGACCCCCTGGATCACCCGCGCGACGATCATGACCCCGATCGAGGGCGCGACCGCGGCCAGCAGCGACCCCACCGCTAGCGCGACGAGGGTGGCGACGAAGACCCGCTTCTTGCCTGCCATGTCGCCGATCCGACCCAGGATCGGCGTCATGATCGACGCTGACAGCAGGTAGGCGGTGAGGACCCACGTCGCGGCGGCCTGCGTCGTATGCAGCTCGTGCTGCACCGTCGTCAGCACCGGAATGACCAGCGACTGCAACAGCGCGAACGCCCCCACGCCGGCGGCCAGCACGGCGAACGTGACCTGATAATGCGCGCGACGGCTGGCAACGGCCACGAAGACCCTCCCGGAAACGGAATTATGCTTCCGGGAGCGTAGCAAACGGAATCTGGATTCCGCACCGGCTGGGGCCGGGCTGGCCGCCGCACGGGCAGGCGGGCCCGGGGTTGCCGATCTAATGACGGATGGTACTTAGAAGGTCGCCCAAAGTAGTCAACCCGTGAGCTCCCGGGGTGCCAGCTCCATTGCGCCCCGATGGCTCCGCAGCGCCGTAACCAGGTGATCTTCGACTGGCTCAGGAAGATCCTCTAGCCGCCCAGCCGGTCGCTCACAAGTACTCTCTCCTCCGCATCCAGACCAGGGCGCCCCAGCCCCAGATGGGCGGCAGGTACGAGGTGAACAGGCGCTGGATGAAGACCGCGGCGGTGGCGTCGGCCTCGGAGACACCCGCCGCGGTAAGGCCGAGGATCATGCCCGCCTCCACCACGCCCATGCCGCCCGGGGACGGCGAGACCCCACCGATGATCCCGGCCAGCGTGATGACCACGATCAGGGTGGGCAGCCGGAGATGGTCGTCGAAGGCCAGCAGGGACACGGACAGGGCCATGGCCACGACCAGCTCTTGCGCAAAAGAGCCCCCCACCAGCAGCACCAGCTTGCGCGGGGAGCTGGCCACCTCCTTGAGGTTGCCCCAGATGTCGCGCACCTTCGGGCGCAGCTTGCTGGCCGCCAGCCGGCGGAGCCGGGGCACCGCCAGCGCCAGCCCGGCGACCACAGCGACCAGGACCACGACGGCCAGGATGATCCAGACCAGTTTCGAGTTGCCGCCGGACTGGGGAGTGGCCTCGAGGTCGAGGGACCCCCAGGCGAACGGGAGCGAGGCGAGGAACAGCACCCCGATGGCGATCCAGCTGGAGGTAGCCATGATGGCGCCCGAGCTGAGCGCCACCGACGCGTCATACCCCTGCCGCTGGAAGAAGCGGACCCGGGTGGCGAAGACGGCCGCGGTCCCGCCAGCCAGCGCACTGAAGGAGTTAGCGACCTCGACCGCCACTACCCGGCCGAACGGGAGTGCCCCGGCTACGCTGCCGATTCCTTCGACAGCCGATGCGACAAAGGCCAGCTGGGCCAGGATGAACGCGAGGACGACCCAGAGCCAGTGAGCACCCAGCACGGTGTCGAAGGACTTGGAGACGTCGATGAGCACGCCGACCAGGGCCCAGCCGCCGATGAGCGTCCCGACCACCATGATCAGCGTTGGCCAGCTGACCCGGCGAGGCTCCGCCAGCTTAGGCACGTCGATCGACTTGGCCTGCGCAGCGCGTCGCCGGACATCCTCCAGGAACCCGCGCTTACCCCGCAGACCGCGGCTGAGCGCGGGATCCAGCCCAGCCCGGTGGAGATGCTGCAGCGCCCCGGCCAGCACTTCGGCATCCAGGCACCTGGCCGCGCAGGCCGCGGCGCGTTCGGCTCCGACCACGATGGCCGTCGCGGCAATGGCCCCCGCCATGTCGCGATCGAGCAGGTACGGCGAGGCGTTCGAAATGGCGTTACGGAAGTCCGCCACCACAGCTGCGCCAGCTTCCGGGTTGATCAGCAGCACGTCACCACTCATGGCGCCGTGCGAGATGCGCGCCCGCCGCAGAGTCAGCAGATGGCGGTAAATATCGTCGAGCGTGGCATCGCTGACCTGGGCGGCGTCCGCATCCGACAGCGCCGTCCCGGGCGGCAGACCGCAGACGAGCAGCGCGTCCCCGGATGATCCCGCCGTTCCGGCTTCCAGGATCCCAGGTACGGCCACGCCGGCCTGGCCTGCTCGCAGGGTGAGGTAGGCCTCATGTTCCACCTGCTGAAGCCTGGTCAGGGTGAGGCTCGGGCCGGAGTCCCGGTAGAAGAGGAACCGGCCTGCCTTGGTGAGGAGCTTGGCGTCGGCGGCATCCCGGCCGTAGACCGCCACCCCGATGCGCCCGCCTGGCCACTGGCCCTGGGCCGCCGCGGTTCCCTCGTACTTCGCTACACCCCAGATCTGCCGCCGGGCCGGCCGCAGGGTTCCTGAGCTGATGCCGAGCTCGCCGAGCAGCGCGCGCACATCGTCAATCGAGGGCAGGCCGAGCGGGGACCCGAAAACCAGCCTGACCACTGCGGTCGCGCCCCAGCCGATGGCCAGGCTGCCGAGGACGTTGACGGGCAGCCCGTGCCCTCCGACCGCTGAGGCCAGCGCGACCAGGGTGATGAAGACTTCGATGACGCGCTGCAGCCCCCGGGCCAGATAGGGCAAGGCTGCCGCCGCCACGGCCATGAAGAGAGCGATCTGAAGGACCGGGAAGCGCATGTAGTAGCCATGGATCACGATTCCGGCTGGCCGGCCGCCCCTGCTGCCGAGCAGCAGGGTAAGGACGCCGCTCACCGCCGCGGCGATGACCGCACTCAGCGCAATGTCGCGCGCGACTTCCCAGCGGCGCGCGATCATGGCCACGGCCAGCAACGCGATGGTGACGCCGATCCCCCCGACGTCGTACACCACGGTCACCAGCCAGGTGATGCTCCGCGGCGGCGGATGGACGACCTGGCTGATGGCCCGGTCGATCCGGGAGTCGTAGCGGATGAGGATGATGCAGCACGCGAGGGCGAGAATGGCACCCGCCAGGCGCGCCCCGTCGCTCCCGCGGCGTCGTCGCTGCCCGTCGCCGACTGGCGCGAACATCAGCGAGCGCCAGCCCCGCACGGGATCCTGCGCGGGAAGAACACCCGGAGCCGCTATGAGATTTTCCCCCACATGGACCAACTGCCCTTCAAGCGTTGCAGGCGCCGCCTGAAGCTGAGATTACAGCCGCCGGGCGACTCCGCAGTAGAGCCAGCGTGAGCCGTCGCTGTCGGACAGGGCCAGGTCTTCCGCTCCCCAGTCGCCTGCGTAGTTGAGCTGACCGCCACCATCCGGGTCTCGTGGCGACACCATGTCCAGGCCGGCGAAAAGGCGTTCCACGTCACGTTTGGAACGAAAGTGCATCTGCTCGGTGGCGCCGTCGAAGACCCGGCGGAACTCGGCCACGGCCCGGGGCGGCTTCTGGTCGTCGGACAGATGGGACAGGGACAGGTAGCTGCCCGGAGCCAGGCAGCCGGTGTAGCGGGCCAGCAGGTCCCAGGGGTCTGCCTCGTCGGCAACGAAATGAACTACCGCGGTCATCAGCAGTCCGGCGGGCTCGCTGAAGTCGATCAGTGCCCGCAGGTCCGGGTGGGCCAGGACGGAATCGGGATCGCGGAGGTCCCCCAGGATGACCCGGACCGTGACGTCGCCTTCCAGCATGGCCGTAGCGTGCTCGCGGACCATGGGGTCGTTATCCACATAGACCACCCGGCAGCCCGGATCGACCTGATGCACCACCTCGTGCGTGTTACCGACCGTCGGCAGCCCGGAACCGATGTCGATGAACTGGCGGATCCCGCGTTCGGCGATCCATTTCGCGGCGCGCTGGTGAAATCCGCGGTTGGCCCACGCGCAATCCCGGAGCTCGGGCACCAGGGCGGTGATCCGCTCGGCGGCGTCACGATCGGCCTGGAAGTTGTTCTTGCCGCTTAACAGGTAGTCGTAAATCCGTGCCGGTGCCGGCCGGTCCGGATCAACCCGGTCCGCGACGCGCTGCATCTCGCTCATTGTTAGCCCCCCCTGGGCCTGGTGACCAGCCAGCCAAGATCTTGTGAAGCACAAAGGCCGATCCCCAGGAGGCCAAGTCTACCGGCCCACAGGCCCTTATAGGGGGCGACGGTCGGTTTACCGGCGTGCGCACCCTGTCAGCGGGCCGGGAGCAGCCTGCGCCGCATTTAGTGGCCGGCGAACTCGCCGCCGTCGACGTGCAGGATCTCACCGGTGATAAAGGATGACGCCTCGAGGAACAGGATGCCGTCGACAATGCCGCTGACCTGGCCCATCCGCCCGAATGTAGGTGCCCACGAGGACGAGCCTGGCGCGGGCTAGCTGGTCAGGGCCTGGTACACCAGCTGGCGCAGCTGCGGGCGGATGGGGTACGCGCTGGATGGAAGAAGCTGGGTAAAGAACGAGACGGTCAGCTCTTCAGCCGGGTCGATCCAGAACGTGGTGCTGGCCGCGCCGCCCCAGGACAGCTCGCCTGCGGAACACAGCACCTTGCCTGGCACCGGGTCGAGAACGACGGCCAGGCCAAGCCCGAAGCCGACCCCGCGGAACGGGGACTCCGCGT
>Ga0208586_1000275_pt1 | contig 19776 bp, 17 predicted proteins | sample NGESurshal072012_6_FD_184471 | JGI IMG/M metagenome (GOLD analysis project Ga0208586, IMG submission 184471) | Arctic peat soil microbial communities from Barrow, Alaska - NGEE Surface sample 53-3 shallow-072012 (SPAdes) | ecosystem: Environmental > Terrestrial > Soil > Wetlands > Peat ... | reverse complement strand
GATCCTTCTGGTCGAGGACGACGCGGGTGACGTCCTGCTGGTCGAGGAACTGCTCGCGGACAGCGGCATGCGGGCCTCGCGGACCGCGGCCCGGTGATCCGGATCACCGCGGACGAGCAGCCGGACGGGCGATGGCAGATCGGCGTGGCCGACAACGGCATCGGCGTCCCGGCCGAGTTCGCCGAGAAGATCTTCATTATCTTCCAGCGGCTGCACGCGCGGGACGCCTATCCGGGCACCGGGATCGGCCTCGCGCTCTGCAAGCGGATCGTTGAGCAGCACGGCGGCCAGATGTTCCTGGACACTACCTACTCGGGGGGGACGCGCATGTACTTCACGCTGTCCCCGCCCGGCCCCGCCGCCACCCCCGATAGCCCCCCCGGCCGTCCCGAAGTCATCGGCACCCTCACCCTCCCCAAAGGAACAGCCCATGTGCGACCTGGAACAGATCGAAGTCCTGCTGGTCGAGGATGACCCCGGCGACGAGCTGATGACCCGGGAAGCCTTCGAGGACAACAAGATCCGCAACCGGCTGCACGTGGCCCGGGACGGGGAAGAGGCGCTCGACTTCCTGTACCGCCGCGGCGCGCACGTCGAAGCGCCGCCCGCCGACCTGATCCTGCTCGACCTCAACCTGCCCAAGTACGACGGGCGGCAGATCCTGGAGCAGATCAAGTCCGACCCCGAGCTCGCCCACGTGCCGGTGGTCATCCTGACCACTTCCTCCTCCGAGGAGGACATCCTGCGCAGCTACAAGCTGCACGCCAACGCGTACGTGACGAAGCCGGTGGACGTGGACCAGTTCATCGCGGCTGTCCGGCAGATCGACGAGTTCTTCGTGTCGGTGGTCAAGCTTCCCCGGCGGTGATCAGCGTTTATGCGCCGCCAGCTCTGAGCCGGTCCGGGCGGGCGGGCGGTCAGGCGCGGTCGCTGGCGTGGTCCTCTTCCGCGGGCGAACCCGTCCCCTGGTCCTCGCCTCCGCCGCCTCCGCCGTTGTCGCCGCCGTTGCCGCTGTGCCCTGTAATGTCAGCGGGCCCGGCCCCGTCACCACCCTCCGCGCCGTCACCCTCGTCGCCGTCGGACCGGTTGTGCCCGAACATGTCGGCCAGCGCCCGGCGTATCTCCGCCCAGTTGGAGCCCCGCGGCACCTTGAGGGAGATATACGACGCGACCCCGGTCGGAATGGGCAGCCAGAAGTTCACCAGCCGCCAGGCCAGCACGCCCAGCGTGGCCACGCTGCGGGTCAGGCCGAAGCTGACCAGCAGCACAGGGGTCACCGAGTCGATGACACCCAGCCCCGCCGGGGTGATCGGGATGGCGCCGAGCACGTTCGCGATGCCGTAGGCGGCAAACAGCCCCACCGGGTTGGTGAAGCTGCCGAACGCGGCGATGAAACACCACAGCGACGCCGCGTCGAGCAGCCAGTTGAGCGACGCCCAGCTCAGCGACCCGACCATGACCGGCCGGTTGCTGGCCAGCCGGCGCAGGGACTCGTCCGCCTGGAGCACGATCTTCTCCAGCCGGTCCCCGCCGACGCCGGGGATCTTGTCGCCGACCGTGTGCAGGATGCGCCCGGCGCGCGGGGCGCCGCGGGTGAGCCCGATGATCAGCGCGGCGATCAGGGCCAGCAGCACCGCGCCCACGATGGCCACCGTCGCGTAGATGGCCCGGAACCCGGACAGCGGGATGGAGATGACCAGCGACAGCCAGAGCAGGACGTTCAGCACGATGGTGGAGCCCATGCCTTTGGTGGCCATCATCACGCCGACGTCGGTCCCGTCCAGTCCCTCCGAGGTGAAGAGCGAGTAGCCAACACCCGCGCTCCCGATGGTCCCCGCCGGGATCATGTGCGCCACCGCTGCCGCGGCCAGGTCGATCCGGAACAGCCGGGAGATGCCCGGCCTGCCCTCCGGGGGCAGCAGTTCCCGGGTCAGCAGCGCGTAGCAGAACAGCGAGAGACCTTCGAGGACCAGCCCGGCGATCATCCAGGGGATGCTCACCCGGCCGAGTAGGTACAGGTTCTTGCTCGCGCCGACCAGTTCCGGGATGACCAGGTACTCGATGATCAGGGCCAGGATGAACAGCAGGACGATCCGGCGGATCGGCCGCTTGGCGGCCCGCAGCCAGCTCGCGTGCACCCAGCGCGGCACCGGGGGAGCGCCCCCGCCCTGCGGCTCGTCCCCCGGTGGCTGCTCCTGCGGTCCAGTCAGCTGCGGTCCAGTCTGCGGAAGGTGACTTCGTTCAGCAGGAGGCGGAGCGCCGCCGCGGCGGGGATCGCAACCAGGGCCCCGATGAGGCCCATCAGCGCCCCGCCGAGCAGGACCGCCACCACTGTCACCACCGCCGGCACCTCCACCGTCCGCCCCATGATCCTCGGCACTATGAGGTAATCCTCCGCCAGGCGGTACGCGATGTAAAAAGCAAGGGTGGCGATGGCCACCGGGAGGGACACGGTCAGGGCCACCAGCGACACGATCGCGCCGCCCACCGTGGACCCGATGACCGGGATCAGGTCGAGCAGGGCCACCAGGAGCGCCAGCAGCAGAGCGTAGGGGACCCCGAAGATCTGCAGCCAGGCCCAGGTGCCAGCCCCGGCGATCACCGACGTCAGGAAGTTACCCAGCATGTAGCCGCCGACCTTGACGAAGATCTCATCGCCGATCAGGATGACCCGCGACCGCCGGGACTGTGGGGCCAGCCGGTACAGGAACAGCTTGATCCGCGGCATCGCGGCCAGGAAGTAGACCACCAGCACGATGACGACCAGCACCGAGCTGGCCGCGCTGAGCACGAGCGCGCCGGCCCCGAGCACGCCGCCAACCAGCGCGGTGCCCTTACTGGACAGGAGCTTGGACAGGCGCTGCTCGATCTGGAACCGCGAGTTCAGCTTGCCGAGCTCGGAGTTGTGATCCTTGAGCGTGGTCACGTAGTGCGGCAGCTCGTGAACCAGGGCGGTGACCTGGGCGGTGAGCGGCGGGACGGCCGAGGCCACGAAGCCGGCGACGACCGCGGCCACGACGAGCAGGATCACGATCACCGCGGTCCAGCGGGGCAGACGGCGGCGGGTCAGCCAGTTCACCGCGGGATCGAGCCCGGCCGCGATGAACAGGGCCAGGCCGATGAGGACGAGCACCGAGCGCGCCCTGATCAGCAGCTCCACCAGGCCGTAGGTGACCGCCACCCCGGCTGCGGCGGCCATGCCGACGAAGAACGGGGAGCGCCGGTTCATGGGACGGCCGAGCCGCCCCAGGCCGCCGGTTTCCTCGGCGATCGCGGCGGCCGCCTCGACCGCCTGCTGCATGTGGTCGGATGCCTCGGGGGCCGGACCGGCCTCCGCGGGATCGCCGCCCGCGGCGTTCCCATGGCCGGCCGGGTCGCCCGCGGTGTCCCCGCTGGGGCTGCTCAGCGCCGCGCTCTGATCGAGCAGCGCGTCGTCGGTGGCGACGGCCGGTTCGCTGGCGCCGTTCTCCGGCTGGTCTGGGAAGCCGGGGGCGCCCGTGCGTCGCTCGCCCAGGTCGCCGCGCGTCACGTCGCCGATCCTCCTTGAAGGCACTGCCGGGCTGACCGGAGGCCGGCGGGGAGCGGCAGGGCTGTGGGGCTCTAGGCTGCCCAGCCGCGCTCCCTTCACACATTCCCCGCCGGGGCAGATCCCGCCCCGGGCCGCAGCTCCGGACTGAGGTGAGGATGCCGCCCAGACGGGTAGCAGCCTCTGGTGCCGGGAACGGGTGCGCCAGCGCCCTGCGGCACCAGGAAGGAGCCACGATCATGAGTGAGAGCAGCACTGGTAAGGGCGGCCGCAGCCAGGCTGGCGGCAACCGCCGGCCCGAGCAGGACAAGGACGAGTTCGAGGCCGGCACCGGCTACCAGCCCAGCACCAACCAGGCCCGGGATGAACCGCTGCCCGCAAGCCACCACGACGACGGCCGTCAGGAAGGGACCCGCCGCGGTGGCGAACCAGCGCGGGACAAGCCCAAGCCCCGCGGTGGCACCAGCCCGGGGAAGTAGCCGGCTACCGCCTGGCCGCAGCCGCGCCGCCCGGCTGCTCCGCTGCCGGCCAGGCTCACGACCACCACGCTCAAAGCCGCGATCAGCAGCAGCGGGACCAGCACGATCCGGCCCATCCGCCGCCCCGGGCCCGGGCCGTCCTGAGGACGGACGGCGCCGCCCGGGCCGGCGGCGGCCGGGCAGCGGGTGCCAGGTCCACCACGACTCCGGCGGCAGGGTTTCCACCACCGGCATGGCTTCCTGCCGGGTGAGGTCGGTGAAGACGCCGAACATCGTGGCGAGCCGGGGCTCCGCCGTCTGGAGGTTGTCGTCGATCGCGTCCAGCGCGTGCTGCTGACTAGAGGGCAGGGTCATGGCTTTTCTCCGGATCCGATGCTGGCCCTAGCGCCACCCGCAGGTGGCGGCTTAAACGGGCACCCGGGTGCCTTCCGGCGCTCAGCCCGCATCGGGCAGGCAGACCTGGATGACGCCGTCGCGGATCCGGGTGCGCAGCACCGGCTGCGGCGCGGTCGCGGGGCCGCGGGCCACCGAGCCGTCCGCGATCCGGAACGCGGTGCCGTGCCACGGGCAGATCAGGCACCCCCCGTCCACCTCACCCTCGAAGAGCGGCCCCGACAGGTGGCTGCACCGGCCAGCCAGCACGTGCATGGCGCTTCCGTCCCAGATCACCACCAGCGGCACGTCGCCCAGCATCGCCTTGACCGGGTCGCCGTCCGGCAGGCCGGCCGCGGGCATCAGGTCATGCCAGCCTGGCTCGACGAGGTGGGGAACGGGTTCCGCCTGGTTGGCCCCGCCTGAGAGGCGGAACGAGATGTGCCCGCCGAGCAGGCCACCGGTGACGTTGGCGGCTGCGTGCACCACCCCCACCCGCATTTGCTGCTCATGCTGCTCGGACCAGTCCGCCGCCCCGGCCAGCGCGGCCGCCGCGGCGGTCATCAGGCCGAACGCGACGAGCCGCCGTCGCTGGGCTTCGCCTTCCGTGGAGCTCCCCGCGTCCAGCACCGCCGCGGACATCCAGGCCCCGACCGGCGCCTGGGCCAGCACCGGGTGCAACGGGTGCCCCAGCCACACGCCGTGCAGCGCGTCGCGCACCGGTCCGGGCCGCAACGCCCGTGCTATCCGCTGGCCGGGCGCGACGACGCGATCCAGGGCAGTGGCCTGTTCGAGCTGGGAGATGGGACGCATGGGGCGGCTGCTTTCCGTGAAACTCCCGGCCAAACCGGTATGGACCAGGCCGCCGCGGGTAGCGGTGGAGGCCCCGCGACCGGCCAGCGGGTCCCGTGGCCTGGGAAAGGAGCACCGCAGACGATGACAAGCATCGAGACAGCGCGGGGTGAGGTGGACATGGATGACCCGCCCGCGTGGCGCGTGGCCGCGGCCGCCTTTGCGGTGGCGGTGCAGACGGGGCGGCTCGACCTGCCGGTGCCGGGCAGCGGGCGGACCCGGGAACGCTGGGCCGGCCTGGCCGACCTGGCCGCCGAGGACCTGTCCCTGGTCCGGCTGGGTGAGGGGCACGCCGACGCGGTCGCGATCCTGGCCGAGCTGGGCGGCCCGCCACCCGAGCCGGGCAGCCGGTGGGGGGTCTGGGCCGCACAGCCCCCGGGCCGCGGCCTGACCGCGGCCCGCGAGGCCCGGGGCTGGCGGGTCACCGGTCTCAAGCAGTACTGCTCTGGCGCGCGGGCCCTCACAGACGCGCTGGTCACCGCGGCCGCGCCGGACGGGATCCGGCTGTTCGCCGTGGGCACCGCAGGCCTGTCCCCGGTGCCGGGCAGCTGGCCGGCCACCGGGATGGCGGGCAGTGACACCCTCGACATCCGGTTCGACGACGTGCCCGCCGAGCCGGTCGGGCCGCCCGGCGGCTATACCGCGCGCCCCGGCTTCACGCACGGCGGTGTGGGCGTGGCGGCCTGCTGGTACGGCGGCGCCCGCGCCGTCGCGGACACCCTGCTCACGTCGGCCCGCCGCCGCGACGTGGGCCCGCACGCCCTGGCGCATCTGGGGGCGGCTGACATCGCGCTGACCAGCGCCCGGACTGCGCTGGACCAGGCCGCGGACGAAATCGACGCCGACCCGGGCGACCTAGCCGGCGCCGGGCCCGCCCGTGCCCTCCGGGTCCGGTCCCAGGTCGAGGCGGCCGCCACCGAGGTGATGGAGCGAGTCGGCCGGGCGCTCGGGGCCGGGCCACTGGGCCACGACGAGGCGCACGGCCGCCGGGTCGCCGACCTGACCGTGTACCTGCGCCAGCATCACGCGGAACGGGACCTGGCCCAGCTGGGCGCCCTGGTCGCTGAGCGGGGCGCCTCGTGGTGAACGCGATCGACCAGGCCGGCACCGACGAAGCCGAGTGGCAGGCTTGGGCGGGGCTGGGGCAGCTTCCGGAGGCCGACCTGAGCCGCTGGGCCCGGGTGCTGGTGGTCGCGGCCCATCCCGACGACGAGGTGCTCGGCGTGGGCGGCACGATGGCCCGGCTGGCCGCGGCCGGGGCCCGGCTGCGGCTGGTCTCGGCAACCGACGGCGAGGCGGCTCATCCCGGTCATCCCAACCGGTCAGCGCTGGCCGCCCGGCGGGCCGCCGAGACCGCCGGCGCGCTCCGGGCGCTCGGCGCCCAGGCCATCGAGGTGATCCGGCTCGGGTTTCCCGACACCCGCGTGGCGGCCCGCGAGGACGCCCTCGCCGCCCGGCTGCGTGATCTCGCCGCGGACTGCGACGCGGTCCTGGCTCCCTGGGACCAGGACCTGCACGCCGACCACGAGGCGGTGGGCCGGGCCGCCCGCCGCGCCAGCCCGCTGACGTACTGGTATCCGGTGTGGACCTGGCACTGGGCCCGCCCCGGCGACTCACGGGTGCCATGGCACCGCGCCGTGCGCGTTTCGTTGCGGCCCTCGATCGCCGCCCGCAAGCGCGCTGCCATCCGCTGCTTCACCAGCCAGCTGGAACCCCGGGATTCCGGCACCGGCCCGGTGCTGACCCCGGCCACGGTGGCTCATTTCACCCGCGATCACGAGGTGCTGCTCCAGGGGGCGAGCCGATGAGCCTGGATACGGGGTACTTCGACCAGATGTACGCGGCCGCATCCGACCCCTGGGGACTCGCCACCCGGTGGTATGAGACGCGCAAGTACGCGATCAGCCTCGCGCTGCTGCCGGAGCTGCGTTACCAGGACGCGTTCGAGGCCGGCTGCTCCGTCGGGGTGCTGACCAGCCTGCTCGCCGCCCGCTGCGGCCAGGTGCTGGCCTGGGACGCCTCCGGCGCCGCGGTCGCGGCGGCGGCCGCGCGGACCGCCGGGCTGCCCAACGTCTGCGTGCGCCAGGGCGCGATCCCCGGCGACTGGCCGTCCGGCCAGTTCGACCTCATCGTCTTCTCCGAGGTGCTCTACTACTTCGCCGGCGGCGAGCTGGACCTGGTCCTGGACCGCGGCGTCGCGTCGCTGCGGCCCGGCGGCAGCCTGCTCGCGGTGCACTGGCGCCACCCGGTGGCCGACTACCCGCGCGGCGGCGACGACGTGCACCGGGTGCTCGCGGCGCGGCGTGACCTGGCCCGCCGGGTCGGGCACACCGAGACCGACTTCACCGCCGAGGTGTACCAGCGGGCCGGCCGCCCGCTCGTCTCGGTGGCCCAGGCCGAGGGCCTCGTGTGAGGGGCCTGGTGCATGACGTCGCCGCCGTCGGCGTGGTCATCCCGGCCCACGACGAGGAGGATCTGCTTCCGTCCTGCCTGGCCGCGGTGCGGCTGGCGGCCGCGCCACTGGCAGGCATCCCGGTCCACGTGGTGGTGGTCGCGGACGCGTGCACGGACCGGACCGCGGGCCTGGCCCGGGCGGGGGGAGCGGCGGTGCTGGCCATCGAAGCGCGGAACGTGGGCACCGCCCGGGCCGCCGGGGTGGCCGAGGTGCTCCGCCGGACCGGGCCGGTCGATCCAGCCACGGTCTGGCTGGCCACGACGGACGCGGACACGCTGGTGCCACCCGGCTGGCTGACCCGGCAGCTCAGCTACGCCGAGGACGGCTGGGATGCGGTCGTGGGCACCATCACGGTGAACGACTGGCGCCAGTACCCGGCAGAGGTGCCGCCGCTGTTCCAGCAGCTTTACCGGACGGCGTCACCAGCCGGCGGCGCGGCCCACCCGCACGTGCACGGGGCCAACCTGGGCTTCAGCGCAGCCGCCTACCTGGCCGCGGGCGGTTTCGGGCCGGCCAGGACCGCCGAGGATCACGCCCTCGTCAACGCGCTCGCCGCCGCTGGCCGCCGGGTGCTGCGCACCACCACAGTGAGCGTCGTCACCTCGGCCCGGCGCCGCGCCCGCGCCCCGCACGGCTTCAGCCAGCTGCTGGGCTCGCTGGCTGCCGCAGTAGAGGCCTGACTGCGCAGGCCTGACTGCGGAAGCCTGAACGGACGGGTGAGGCCTAGCGCCGGGTCACGTCCCGGGCCGCTGGCCACCGCGCCGGGCGGCACCCGAGCCACCTGAGCCCTGCGTGGTCTGGGTGGGGTCGATGAACACGTACGGAGTGACCGGCAGCCGCTCAGACAGCCGGCGGTCGATGTCGTCGGCCAGGTCTTCTACCTGGTTCGCGCTGGACTCGTCGCCCAGCGCCACCCGGGCCGCGACGATCAGGCTGTCCGGGCCCACGTGCATGGTCTGCAGCTCGAGCAGCCGGTCCACGCCGGGGGTGTCCTCGATCTCCTCCTTGATCACCGTGAGCACCTTGGGGTCGGCCGAGCGGCCGATGAGCAGTTCCCGGCTGTCCATGCCGAGCCGGAAGGCGACCACGATCAGCAGTACCCCGATCGCGATCGACGCGCTGCCGTCCCACACCGGGTTCCCGGTGACCTGCTGCAGGAGCAGGCCGCCCGCGGCCAGGGCGAGCCCGATGACGGCCGCGCTGTCCTCGAACAGCGCCGCCTTCACCGTCGTGTCCCGGCTGGTCTTGACGTGCTCCAGGGTGTGTGTGTGGTCGCTGTGGGCCTCGCCCCGCAGCTGGCCGTAAGCCCGGATGAACGAGGTGCCCTCGGCGATCGCGCACACGGCCAGCACCACGTACGCGATCACGAAGTCGTTGGTCTTGCTGTGCATCGAGAGGATGCCCTCGAAGATGGAAAATCCCGCGCCCGCGATGAAGATGCCGAACGCGGCGAGCAGCGACCAGAAGTACCGCTCCTGCCCATACCCGAACGGGTGCTCCTCGTCGGCCGGGCGCATGCCCTGGCGCACCGAGGTGAACAGGAAGACCTGGTTGAGGGTGTCCGCGAACGAGTGGGCCGCCTCGGCCAGCATGGCGCTGGAACCGGTCAGGATCCCGGCCACCAGCTTGGCGATCATGACAATGATGTTGGCGCCGCCGGCGATCAGCACCGTGCGGGTAGTGGACTCCCGCGACTCGGCCTGCCGCTGCGTCCGCGCCTGTCCCGCGCTCGACGTCACGAACTGCCTGCCCGGGGCGCGCTGTCAGTCATCGGGACCAAGTTGCCCTGGCCCGGTCCGGCTAAACCGCCAAACGGGTCCAGCCGGGTTCCCGCGACCGCTCTGCGGGCTGGGCCAGCTGGGATCCCGCAGCGGGCCCGCGGGCTGGCTCAGCCTCGGTGCTGCAGGGTGTAGCGGACCGTCTGCACCCGGATCAGCCCGTCGGCGAACACGAACGTGTCGATGCCGTCGTCCGCGTATGTCGCGCCGGCATCCGCGGCCCATTCCAGGAACAGCACGTCACCCTCGTAGATCTGCGTCTTCAGCGTCCAGTCGGCGTTCGGCACGTCCGCGAGCAGCTGCGTAAACGCGGTCCGGATCCCGCCCTGGCCGTGCAGCACGCCCGCCGGGGAGATGAACACCGCATCCTCGGCGTAGTCGGCGACGATCTCTTCCAGGTCACCGGCCCCGAGGGCCTGGGCGTGGTGGGCGAAGACTTCCTGAGGTGTCCGTGCCATCTCTATCTCCCTTGGTAACGAGCCCGTGAGACCTACGATATGGTGCGCGTCCCCATCTGAGAAAGCAGAGACCCTTCGTGACCCCAACCGCTCCCGCCGCCCCGCAGCCGCCCGCCGCCGGAGTCCAGCGCCGGATCGCCCAGGAACTGGGGGTGCGTGAGGGACAGGTGAGCGCGGCGGTCGAGCTGCTGGACGGCGGGGCCACGGTGCCGTTCGTCGCCCGCTACCGCAAGGAGGTCACCGGCGCCCTAGACGATGCGCAGCTGCGCACCCTCGAGGAGCGGCTGCGCTACTTGCGTGAGCTGGAGGAACGGCGGACGGCCATCCTTGAGTCGGTGCGGGCCCAGGGCAAGCTCGACGACGAGCTCGCGGCACGGATCATGGCCGCCGACTCGAAGGCCCGGCTGGAGGACATCTACCTGCCGTACAAGCCTAAGCGCCGGACCAAGGCCCAGATCGCCCGCGAGGCCGGCCTGGAACCGCTCGCTGACCAGCTGCTGGGGCATCCGGAGACCGTCCCGGAGCAGGCCGCCGCGCAGTACGTGGATGCGGAGCGCGGCGTGCCCGACGCGGCCGCGGCGCTGGACGGCGCGCGGGCCATCCTGGTCGAGCGGTTCGCCGAGGACGCCGACCTGATCGGCGAGCTGCGGGAGCAGATGTGGTCGCGGGGGCGCCTGGTCTCCCGGGTCCGCGAGGGCCGGGAGGAGGCGGGCGCCAAGTTCGCCGACTATTTCGAGTTCGCCGAGGCGTTCACGGCGCTGCCCTCGCACCGGATCCTGGCCATGATGCGCGGGGAGAAAGAAGAAATCCTCGACCTGACCATGGATCCGGGCGAGCCTCCGGCTGACGGCCTGGCTCCTCCCGTCCCGTCCGATTACGCAACGAAAATCGCCCGGCGTTATGACGTCGCCGACCAGGGCCGTGCGGCGGACCGCTGGCTCGGGGACACGGTGGCTTGGGCCTGGCGGACCCGGATCGCCGTGCACCTCGGGGTGGACCTGCGGATGCGGCTCTGGCAGCGGGCTGAGGACCAGGCGGTCACGGTGTTCGCGGCCAACCTCCGCGACCTGCTGCTGGCCGCGCCGGCCGGGACGCGGCCCACGATGGGCCTGGACCCGGGGTTCCGCACCGGGGTCAAGGTCGCGGTGGTGGACGGTACGGGTAAGGCGGTCGCCACCGACACGATCTACCCCCATGAGCTGAAACGTGGCGGTGTGGGCGGGGCTGGTTCGCCGCGATGGGCGGAGTCCCTCGCGACGCTGGCCCGGCTGGCCGCGGCCCATCAGGTGGAGCTGATCGCGATCGGTAACGGCACCGCGTCGCGCGAGACGGACCGGCTGGCCGCGGCCCTGATCAAGGGGCACCCGGAGCTGAAGCTCACCAAGGTGATGGTCTCCGAGGCGGGCGCGTCGGTGTACTCAGCGTCGGCCTACGCTTCCCGTGAGCTGCCCGGCATGGATGTGTCGCTGCGCGGCGCGGTCTCCATCGCCAGACGGCTCCAGGACCCGCTGGCCGAGCTCGTCAAGATCGATCCGAAGTCCATCGGGGTCGGCCAGTACCAGCACGATCTGGCCGGGTTCAAGCTGTCCCGTTCGCTGGACGCGGTCGTCGAGGACTGCGTGAACGGGGTCGGGGTGGACGTGAACACCGCGTCGGTCCCACTGCTGGCCCGGGTGTCAGGCATCAGCGAAGGGCTGGCCGCTGCGGTAGTGGCGCGGCGCGATGAGGCCGGTCCGTTCCGCAGCCGCCAGGCGCTCAAGGACGTGCCGCGGCTGGGGCCGAAGGCGTTCGAGCAGTGCGCCGGCTTCCTGCGCATCCCCGGCGGCGACGACCCGCTGGACGCGTCCAGCGTCCACCCGGAGGCCTACCCCGTGGTCCGGCGCATCCTCGAGGCCGCCGGGACGGGCATGCCCGGGCTGATCGGCAACATATCGGTGCTGCGCTCGCTGAAGCCGCAGGACTTCACCGACGAGCGGTTCGGCCTCCCGACCATCACCGACATCCTCAGCGAGCTCGAGAAGCCCGGGCGTGACCCGCGGCCCGAGTTCACCACGGCCAGCTTCGCTGAGGGCGTGGAGACGCTGGAGGACCTGGCGCCCGGCATGGTGCTGGAGGGCGTGGTCACCAACGTGGCCGCGTTCGGGGCTTTCGTGGACATTGGCGTGCATCAGGATGGCCTGGTCCATGTGTCCGCAATGTCGCGAACGTTCGTCTCTGACCCTCACCAGGTCGTGAAGTCGGGTGACGTGGTCCGGGTCCGTGTGCTCGGGGTGGACATCCCCCGCAAGCGGATCTCGCTCACCCTGCGGCTCGATGAGGAGGCGCCGGCTCCGGGCGGTGGCGGGCCCCGCCGTGAGCCCGCCGGTAAGCCAGCGCGCCAGCCGGGCGGGCAGTCAGCTGGTCAGCCGGGCGGGCAGGCAGGTCAGCATGGCGGGCAGTCAGCCGGTCAGCCGGGGCGCGGCGAACGCGCCGGCGGGCAGCACGGGCGCCAGGACCGGGGGAACGCCGGCCGGGGCAGCTCAGACCGGGGGAACGCCGGCCGGGGCAGCTCGGGCCAGAGCGATGGGGCCATGGCCGACGCGCTCCGGCGGGCAGGCCTGCTCGGGGAGCAGGGGAATCAGCGCCGCCCTGGCCAGCGTGGCTGACCCAGCGTCCTGACCAGCGCGGACTTGCGCCATGATCAGTTCTTTGCCTTCGTGGGTAAGGAGTAGTGAGCACGCTCCGTCTAAAGTAAAGTTACTGATTGTCACATCGGGGGCTGTTGTGGCAAATGTCAACGCACCAGGAGGTCGGAGCCAGGAGGGTGCTCGTTCGCCGAGGTTCAGGCCTGGGCGCAGTCCCGGGCCGAGGCCCGGGCGAGGTGCGGGGGTGGGTGTGCGTTGACGTGGCGACGGGGGATCATGGCGGTCTACGCCGCCTGGATGACGCTGCTCGTCGTCGCCTACTACGCGGTGCCTGGGCTCCGGGTCGTCGTATGGGGAGTGATGGCGCTCTCCGGGGTAGCCGGCATCGTGGCCGGCGTGATCCTCAACCGCCCCGCCCCGAGGGCTCCCTGGGTCCTGCTCGCCGCGGCGAACCTGAGCTTCGCGGTGGGCCAGCTGAGCTTCCTGTTCCTGACCCAGATCAGGCACCAGGCGGTGCCATTCCCCTCTTTCGTGGATCTCTTCTACCTGATCACCTACCCCCTGTACGCAGCCGGACTGCTGATCTTCATCCGGCGCCGCTCCGCCGGGCATGACCGCCGCAGCCTGCTGGACGCGCTGACCCTGACGGTGGGCCTGGCCCTGCTGTCCTGGGTGTTCCTGATCCTGCCGTACGTGAGTAATGCCAGCTTGCCCTGGCTGCAGAAGGCCGTCGCAATCGCCTACCCGCTCGGCGACGTGCTGGTGCTGGCCATGCTGGTCCGGCTGCTGGCCCCCGGTACCTGGCGGGCCCGGTCACTGCAGCTGCTCACCCTGGGCAGCCTGGGGCTGCTCGGCTCGGACGTGGCCTTCGGCCTCACCCAGCTGTACGGCTCGTTCCGGCCGGGCACGGTCATCGATCTCGGCTGGGCCGTCTTCTACGCGGCCTGGGGCGTCGCCGCGCTGCATCCGAGCATGACGGAACTCACCCAGCCGGTGGCCCGCGAGCAGCCCCAGAAGTCGGGGCCCCGGCTCATCCTGATCATGCTGGCCTCGCTGATCGCCCCCGTGGTGCTGCTGGTCGAGGCGGTCACCCACCACGTCAGGGACGCCGGTGTCATCGCGGTCTGCTCGGCGCTGCTGTACGTGCTGGTCCTCTCCCGGCTCGCGGACGTGGCCGACGCGCTGCGCCGGACGCTGAAGCGGACCCAGCTCATGCGGCTGGCCGGGGCCGCCCTGGCCGGGGCGGCCACCGTGGAGCAGGCCGCCAGCGCGGTCCGGTCCGGGGTGGCGTCGCTGATGGGAGACCGCCAGCCCGGGCCGGCCGTGCTCGCCGTGCGCGAGGGCCGGACACTCCGTGTGGTTGGCGCACCGCCAGGCGAGCCGCCCGTGGCCACGGAACTGCCCGCCGCCCAGGCGGAGAGCTGGCTGTCGCTGCTGAACGGGCCCGGGCCCCACCTGGTGCCGGGCGCTGACCGGCATCAGCCGAGCGTCCTGTTCTGCGCGCTGGCCCTGCAGGACAGGCCGGCTGGCGATCCGCTGATCGGGGTGCTCGCCGTGTCCGGGGCGCGCCGGGACCTGACCTCGCTGTCCGGGACGTTCGAGGCGCTGGCCTGGCAGGCCGCCCTGGTGGTCGAGCGGGTCATGCTGAGCCGCGAGGTGATCCGGCGCGACAGCGAAGCCTACTTCCGGACCCTGGTCCATGACACGTCCGACGTCATCCTGATCGTGGACGACTCCGACCGGATCCGGTACGCCACGCCGTCGGCCCGGAGCATATTCGGCGACGTCCCGGTGGATGGCGAGTACCTGTGGGATCTCGTCCAGCCCGACGAGCGGGAGGAAGTCGCCCGCGCCCTGGCCGAGATGCGCAGCGGGCACGGCAGGAACGTCGATGAGGACTGGCGGATCACCGCCCGTGACGGCTCCTACGTTGAGGTTGAGGTCAGGTGCAGCGACCTGCGGCACGAGCCCACGGTCGGGGGCCTGGTGCTGACCCTGCGGGACGTCACCGAGCAGCGCCAGCTCGAGCGGGAGCTCAAGTACCGGGCTTTCCACGACTCGCTCACCGGGCTGCCCAACCGGATGCTGTTCCAGGACCGGGTGCTGCATGCGATGGCCCGCGCCCGGCGCACGGATGCGATCGTCGGCGTGGTCTTCGTCGACCTGGATGACTTCAAGGTGATCAACGACACCATGGGCCATGACGTCGGAGACGAGCTGCTGGTCGCCGCCGGGATGCGGCTGTCCGCGCTCATCACGGGCCGCGGCACGGCCGCCCGGCTGGGCGGGGATGAGTTCGGGCTGCTCATTGAGGACAAGGTGGACCGCGCCGGGGTGGAGAACCTGGCCGAGGCCATCGTCCTGGCCTTCCAGGAACCGTTCACGCTCGCCATCGGCTCGGCGATCGTCACCGCCACGGCGGGCGTGGCCATCAGCGAGGACGCCACCAGCACCAGCGACCTGGTCCGGCACGCCGACCTCGCGCTGTACGCGGCCAAGTCGGCGGGCAAGCGGCAATGGCGCCGCTACCAGCCAGTGCTCAGCGCCGGCATGATGCGGCGCCGCGACTTGCAGGCGGCCCTGGACAGCGCGGTAGCGGAGTCGGCCTTCACGCTGGTCTACCAGCCGATCGTGGAACTCAGCACCGGTACGGTGGCCGGCTTCGAGGCGCTGCTGCGCTGGCCGCACGCGGAGTGGGGCATGCTGCAGCCGGATCAGTTCATCGCCCTGGCCGAGGAGACCGGCCACATTGTCCCGCTGGGCGCCTGGGTGCTCCAGCAGGCCACGGCGGACATCGCCCGCTGGCAGCGGATCCGGGGCCACCCGCCGGTGTATGTGAGCGTGAACGTGTCCGCCCGTCAGCTGCGTGACCCGGGCTTCGTCCGGGGGGTCCGGCGGCGGCTGACCGAGTCCGGCCTGGCCCCGTCATCCCTGGTGCTGGAGCTGACCGAGAGCGGCCTGCTCCGTCCCGACCATAGGCTCCAGGCCGACCTGGAGGAGCTGAAGGGCATGGGGCTGCGGCTGGCCATCGACGACTTCGGGACGGGCTACTCGTCCCTGAGCTACCTGCGCGAGCTGCCGATCGACGTGCTCAAGATCGACAAATCCTTCGTGGACGGGATCGCCGTGTCCACCCAGCGGCTGGCTCTCGTCGAAGTGATCATCCGGATCGCCAAGACACTGGAGCTGACCGTGATCGCCGAGGGTATCGAGAGCGAGGTGCAGCGGGACCTGCTGGTCTCGATGGGCTGCCGCTACGGGCAGGGCTACCTGCTGGCCACCCCGATGCCCGCGGAGGAGGCCGAGGAATTGCTGCGGGTCGGCCACGGCCTGGTGCCGCAGCTGCCTAGCCTCCCCCGCTTAACGCCCGCGCTGGCTGCCCCGTCTCCGCCGGTTCCCGTCGCCGGTCCGCCCGTCCTCGCCGGCCTTCTCAGCTGTTGACCTCCGGCACCCCTCAATGATCTGATTGAGCAGAGGAATCAGATGATACTGGGAGCAGCCATGTCGGACACGTACGCGGACGGCCATCACTATCAGCCTGGGTTCGGGAACGAGTTCGTCAGCGAAGCAGTCGCGGGCGCCCTGCCCGCGGGCCGTAACTCCCCGCAGCGCGCCCCGCTGGGCCTGTACGCCGAGCAGCTGAGCGGGACCGCCTTCACCCAGCCGCGCGCGTCCAACCGGCGGACCTGGGTCTATCGGATCATGCCGTCCGCGGCTCACCCGCGCTTCGGCCGGATCGGCAACGGATCGCTGCGCGGCGCGCCGTTCGACGAGCTGGAGCCGGATCCTAACCGGCTGCGCTGGGACCCGCTGCCGCTGCCTGACGGTCCAGTCGACTTCGTGGACAGCCTGTACACCGTGGGCGGTAACGGGGACCTGCGGACCCGTAGTGGGATGGCCGTGCACTTGTACGCCGCGACCTCATCGATGACCGATCGCTATTTCGTCAACGCGGACGGGGAACTGCTGTTCGTGCCCCAGCAGGGCCCCCTCGTGCTGCACACCGAACTCGGCCCGCTGCAACTGGGTCCCGGCGAGATCGCCGTGATTCCCCGGGGCATCCGGTTCCGGGTGGACCTGCCCGGTGGGCCGGCGCGCGGCTACCTGTGCGAGAACTACGGGGCCCCGCTCACCCTGCCTGAGCGCGGCCCGATCGGCGCCAATGGGCTGGCCAACGAGCGTGATTTCCTGGCCCCCACGGCCGCCTACGAGATCCGCGGCGGCCCGGTGGAGGTGGTGCAGAAGTTCGGCGGCAACCTGTGGGCGGCCAGCTATGATCACTCGCCGCTGGACGTCGTGGCCTGGCACGGCAGCTACGTGCCGGTCAAGTACGACACCGCGAACTTCATGGTGCTAGGCACGGTCAGCTTCGACCATCCGGACCCGTCGATCTACACCGTGCTCACCTCGCCGTCCGATACGCCGGGCCTGGCCAACGTGGACTTCGTCATCTTCCCGCCGCGCTGGCTGGTCGCCGACGACACCTTCCGGCCGCCCTGGTTCCACCGCAATGTGATGTCGGAGTTCATGGGCCTGGTCCGGGGCGCCTACGACGCCAAAGCCGAGGGGTTCCTGCCTGGCGGGGCCAGCCTGCACAACACGTTCACCTCGCACGGCCCGGACGCGGAGACGTTCGCCCGGGCCAGCCGGGCCGACCTGGCCCCGCAGAAGGTCGCGGACACCCTGGCCTTCATGTTCGAGAGCCGCTGGATGATCATCCCCACCCGGCAGGCCATGGCCGCGGCGCACCGCCAGCCCGACTACGACTCGGTCTGGGCCGGCCTGAGCCCGTCCTTCGCCGCGCCCGGTGAGTGAGACTGTCCCGCCGGCCCCATGTGACGCGCTGCTCACAGGGCCGCCGCCACGGTTCACCAGCGCGCTGCCGCTGTGGTACCAGCTGGCCCAGAGCCTGCGCGCTGCCATCGCAGCGTTCGACCGGGACGGCGCGCTCCGGCTGCCGACCGAGGCCCAGTTCGCCCGGCACTACGGGGTGAGCCTGACCACCGTGCGCCAGGCGCTGGGCTCCCTGGCCGCCGAGGGCCTGATCACCCGGCACCGGCGGCGCGGCACCTTCGTCAACGCTGACGCGCTGCGCACCCGGGCGCTGCGCGTGCTGGGTTCGGCGGACGCGGTCATGGCCCAGCAGGCCAGCGGCGAGGTCCGGGTCCTCAGCCGGACCCGGGTTCCGCCCGGCGCGCTGCCCGCGCGGCTGGGCCCGGTAGCCGAGGCCGTGCTGATCCGCCGGCTGCGGCTGGACGACGGCGTGCCGGTCAGCTACGCCGAGAACTACCTGCGCCCGGAGCACGCGGCCCGGGTCAGCGACGCGGCGCTGGCCCGGGCCCCGGTTACCCGGATCCTGCGTGACGAGCTGTCGCTGCCGCTCACCAGGATCGACAACGAGATCTCGGCCCGTGCTGCGCCGGCCGACGTGGCCTCGCTGCTGCAGATTGATGCGCTGAGCCCGGTGCTGGTTTCCGAAAACGTGACCTACGCAGCCGGCAGCACCCCGGTGGACGTGGCCCGGATCCACTACCGTGGCGACCTCTTCACATTCGCGATCTCCCTGGACATTCCTTGACCTCACTGACCTTCACCGAGCACGCCCTGCCGTACTGCGTGTTCTCCCGCGGCACGGACCGCCCCCGGGTGGGGGCTGGCTTCGGCACGTACCTCATCGACCTGCACCGGATGTTCGGCGACCCGATCTTCGCCGGGCCCTCGCTCAACGCCTTCATGAGCCGCGGGCCGCGGGCCTGGCAGCGCACCCGGGAGCGGCTGATCGCGTCCGTCCGCGGCGGCCAGATCAGCGAGCTCGTGCCGATCACCGAAGCCACTCTGCACCTCCCGTTCGAGGTGGCGGACTTCGCCGACTTCTACTCCTCGCTGGAGCACGCGACCAACGCCGCGCGGGTCTTGCGACCCGGCGACCCGCAGTTGCACCGCAACTGGCGGGAGATGCCGGTCGGGTACCACGGCCGGGCCGGGACCGTGGTGGTCAGCGGCACGCCCGTGCCGCGGCCGCGCGGCCAGCTCGCCCCCGGCCACGCGCGGCCCGAGCTGGCGCCCACCCGCCGTCTGGACTTCGAGGCGGAGATCGGCTTCGTGGTGGGAGCAGGATCGGCGCCGGGCCAGCCCGTGCCGGCCGGGGCGTTCGCCGAGCACGTGTTCGGCGTGGTGCTGCTGATCGACTGGAGCGCGCGGGACATCCAGGCGTTCGAGTCCCGGCCGCTGGGGCCGTTCCTGGGCAAGTCCTTCGCGACCACGATCTCCCCGTGGGTCATCCCGCTCACCGCGCTGGAGCAGGCCCGGGTGATGTCCCCGGCCCAGGACCCGGAGCCACTGGGCTACCTGCGGGACGGCCAGCCCTGGGGCCTGGATATCGACCTCGCGGTGAGCATCAACGGTCAGGTCATCTCCCGGCCACGGTTCGCCACCATGTACTGGACCGCGGCCCAGCAGCTCGCGCACCTGACCGTGAACGGTGCCTCGCTGCGCACCGGCGACCTGTACGGCTCAGGCACCGTGTCCAGCTTCCGCCGGGACGAGATGGGCTCGCTGCTGGAGATGACGGCCGGCGGCCGGGACCCGATCACGCTGCCGGACGGCCAGACCCGCGGCTATCTGGCCGACGGCGACACGGTCACGCTGTCCGGGTCAGCACCCGGCCCGGACGGCTCCCGGATCGAGTTCGGGAGCGCGTCCGGCCAGGTCACCGGCCCGGTCAGCTAGCCCGGTGCTGCTAGCCCGGTGCTGTTAGCCCAGTGCTGCGGCCTGCCCGATCAGCTGCTGGCCCTGACGGATGAGCCCGGCGGCCTGGCCGGGATCGACCGGCTGGCCGCCGAAGGCCGCGCCGAGCAGCAGGGCCCGCATCCTCACCCCAATGGCATCCCGCTCGTTACCTAGCTGCTGGAGCCGCCACTCGATTCGCGAGTAGGTGGCGTCGCCGGGGGAGTGGCTGGCCAGGGCCTGGGTCGAGGCCTTGAGCGTGTCCAGCCCGAACGCGCCGACCGGGGCCTCGATCTGGGTGTAGACCCGGCCCAGCGCCAGCAGGGCCGGCCGGTTCTCCCGCATCCCGGCGGGCAGCGCGGCGGGAGTGAAGATCTCGCTGAGCACCCGCCCGTCGGGGGCGTAGTCGTCGTGCAGCCCGAGCAGCGCCATCATCGTCGGCTGGATGTTCGTGTGATCCGACCACAGCGTGCCGTCCACCCCGAGGTGCGCGACGCCCGGGCCGG
>Ga0208586_1000274_pt1 | contig 19799 bp, 14 predicted proteins | sample NGESurshal072012_6_FD_184471 | JGI IMG/M metagenome (GOLD analysis project Ga0208586, IMG submission 184471) | Arctic peat soil microbial communities from Barrow, Alaska - NGEE Surface sample 53-3 shallow-072012 (SPAdes) | ecosystem: Environmental > Terrestrial > Soil > Wetlands > Peat ... | reverse complement strand
CACGAGTTACACCTGCACCCTCCTCTACGGTTTCAACGATCCTTCCAACTTCACACTTTCCACGTCGAGCGACACGTGTACGTTCAATGGACTCGCGGTCGGCACCGACTACGGCATCTCGGTCGTCGCCAACAATGGAGGCGTCTCGTCGAGCGCGGTGGAGGCCTTCGCGACGACCACGTCACCACCGACGACCACGACCACGCATCCGCAACCACGACCGGTCATTCGAACAATCACCTGCGTGAAGGGCAAAATCGTCCGCCACGTCCGAGGCGTGAACCCCCGCTGTCCGGCCGGTTTCAAGAAGAAGTAGTACGTCGTCGCTACGACGACGTTGATCCGGGCAGGTAGGGCAGCACGTCCTGCGCCCACGTGAAGTACATGGGCGGCGGCGTCCCAGCGGGCAGTTCAATCAGACTCGTGAACGATCCCGTCCCGCGCACAATGGCGAAGCCCGTTCCCATCTCGCAGGTGGTGCAGTGGAGACCGACGCCGGCGTTGTAGGTGCCGTCGAAACCCAGGAGTTGGTCGCGGTGACCCCAGCAACCAACGGCGAACAACGACGTGCACGCGAGATTCGGTGTGGCCGACAGGCTGCCACCCCAGCCGTCTTCGTACATCCAGATGTAGTCGGCCTCGAGCGCGTTGTAACCCGACGCGATTGTGCTGCCCATGCCGAGGACGTCTTCGGGGTCGCGGCCGGCGCGAAAGTTCTTGGCCATTGATGGGTCGACACCTTGAACGGCCGCCGCTTGGGCCGCGGAGTGGAGTTGGCGGTTGAGGCCGAGATAGGGCGGCAGACCGCGCGCCGTTCGTTCGAGGTCAACGATCACGAAGACCCGTTCCTGCGCACTCAGCCGGTAGAAGTTGGAAGGCAGGACGAGCGACGGGAGTTGCTCATCGGCGCGCGCCGTGTTGATGGCGCGCGCGATGTACGCGGAGCACGTCGCGGCTCCACTGTAGGCGGGAAAGACGACGCGCGCACCGCTACCGGTGCCGACGACCTGTACGCACGGGTTGACGCACGGTGTTGCCGATCCGTTCGCGCGACAGTTGCCACTCGCGAGAAAATTAGGCGTTGGCTGCAAATTCGTTTGCGGGTTTGAAGGGGGCAGAATGCCCGTCGCTCCCACGGGCAACGACACGGCACCAACCAAGATGGTGCCGACGAACAGTGCGTTCACTGCCATTCGGGTGCGACGGAACATGGGCAAAGCGCTTCTCCAATTGGTGAGTTGCGTGGTCTAGTGAAACTCGGAGTGGTGATCGTGCTCCGTGGAGTTTGACATAGATCAGGTGTTCGAAGTCAGGAACCTACCGAATGTCGAGGAAAAATTGGCCCCCAGTTGTGATGACGGCCCCCTTCCCCCTCATGAGCCACGGATTCACATGTTTCGAAGGAGAGCGTAAGAATTTCAGACGGGGGTTTTACGCATCCAGCACGGTGGCGAGTGACTCGTAACCGGGAGCCGACCTCGGCCAGGGGAATGCCGCTTCAAAGCGATCGGCGATATCGAGCAACCGAAAGTCGTGGAAGTGTTCGGCCGTTACTTGCAGTCCGAAGGGCAGGCCGGTCGAGAGTGAACCGAAGGGCAAGCTCAGCGCGGGATGGCCGGTGACATTCTGCAGTGCCGTTGAGTAGACCTCGGGGGGAAGTCCGTGCACCGAGACGTCGTCACTCAGTCGTCCGTCGGCCAACCAGCCGGAACTGGCTACCGTGGGCGTGAGGAGGAGCCCTCCGTCAGCGAGCAGGTCGTCCAGTGTTCGCACGTACGAGTAGCGACGACGTCGCGCCGCGAGGTACTCCTCAGCCGACACGTGAAGTCCCGTCGTCAAGAACTCCTGCGTCGAGACGTGGAATTCGTTCATGTGTTCTTCCACCCAGGGCCGTCCAAGTGACGCCACGTGTTCGGCCGTCGTCACGGTGAACCAATCCAGGTCGGGATCACCGTCGGCGAAGAAGCCCTCGGGTTCTCGCCATTGAACGTTCGCCTTCATGAGGTCGGCGAAGGCCTCCGTCGCGTCGTGGAATGACCGTTGGACGTCCTTCGGTAACGGACCGAGCGGCGACGTTCGTTCGGCGGCGATGAGTGTGAACGGCCGGTCGTCCCATCGCACCATGTGTTCAATGAACGCACTCGTCGGTGCGCTGGGGTCACCCGCGACCGGTCCGGCCATGACCGTGAGCAGAACCCGGAGGTCGTCGGAGGCGGTTGCGAAGGGGCCGTCGGTCGAATAGTCAATCCAATCGGGAGCCGGCCAACGTCCAATTACGCCGTTGGTCGGCTTGATGCCCACCAACCCGCAGAGTGATGCGGGGATCCGAATTGATCCGCCGCCGTCGGTCGCGGTGGCGACGCCGACGAGGCCGGCGATCAGCGCGGCCGCTGAACCGCCGCTCGAGCCACCGGGCGAATGGTCAGCGTGCCAGGGACTGCGCGTGACCCCCGTGAGAAGATTCGCGGTGAAACCCTCAATGGCGAACTCCGGGAGCGTGGACTTGCCAACGACAATGGCCCCCGCGTCAAGCAGTCGCTGCGGAACGACACCGTTGGACGTCGCGGGCGCCGCGTCGCGCAGTGCCAACGAGCCCTTCCGGGTCGGGTGCCCGGCCCAATCCTCCAAGTCCTTTACCAGCGTGGGGATGCCCGCCAGGGCTCCAGTCGTGGCGCCGTCGCGGTCTCGCTGCGTGGCCGCGGCCACGGCGTCGTCGAACGCCTCTTCTGCGAGCACGTTGAGCACGGGATTGGCCCTCACGAGTCGCTCGATCGAGGCGGTGACGAGCGTTGCGGCGCTCAGTCGTTTCTCGCGCACGGCCTCCGAGAGAGCGGTGAGCGGTCCGGGTGAGGTGGTCACGGATTGAGAACTGGACTAGATGATGCCCGGCTCGTCGCCGTCGCCCACCAGCGCTTCGCCGTCGCTCTCCCAGGCCAACATCCCGCCCTCGAGATTGACGGCGCCGACACCGTTGTCGGTGAGGAACTTGGTGGCCCGGGCCGAGCGCCCTCCGGAGCGACAGACACAGACGACGAGCCGGTCCGGATGGAACGAGCCGACGTTGTCGGGCACTTCATTGAGGGCTATGTGGACGGCTTCGGGGGCGTGACCGGCCTCCCATTCGTTGTCCTCTCGAACGTCGAGCAAGAGCGCGCCCCCGGCGACGAGTTCGAGCGCTTCGGCGACATCGACATTTCGTGGTTCGACCATGATCCTTCCTTGGTTCGGCGCATTCATCGCGGGATGCAGCGAATCTACTCGTAGACTTTCGGCGTGTCGTCCGGTGACCTGATTTCGAGCATTTCGACCGATGAACTGCTGCCGCTGCTCGACGGTAGTGCCTGCCCGTACATGCTCGACGTGCGCGAACCGGACGAGGTCGCGGACTGGCAGATTCCGGGCGTCCACAACATTCCACTGGGGACACTCGAACGTCGCCTCGATGAGTTGCCAAACGACCAGCGAATCGTGTCAATTTGCGCCGTGGGTTCGAGAGCGCTGCAGGGCGCCGAGATCTTGGCCAAACACGGCATCGCGAGCGCCGTGCTCGACGGGGGAATGGGCGCTTGGGCCTCGACCTACGACTCGGTGAGCGAAGACGTTGCCGGAGCAACCGTGGTGCAGATTCGCCGTCGAGGCAAGGGCTGCCTCTCGTACGTCATCGGTGCGGGCACGAACTGCGTCGTCATTGATCCGTCGCTCGACCTCAAGCAGTACTTGAAGGTTGCGCGAGCTCACGACTGGACCATTACGCACGTGCTCGACACGCATCTCCACGCCGATCACATCAGCGGTGCGCGTGAACTGGTCGCCGCGACGGGAGCGCAATTGTGGCTGAATCCCTCCGATGACTTCACTTTCCCCTTTGAACCACTGACGGATGGGCGAAACGTCGTACTGGCGCCGGGAATCGAGCTCACCGTGTCGGCGGTCAGCGTGCCCGGACACACTGAAGGCTCGACGATGTACCAACTCGGTCACGGTGCCATCTTCACTGGCGATACGATCTTCCTCGAAAGCGTCGGACGGCCCGACCTCGCTGATCAGGCCGAACCATTCGCACACAGCCTCTACCGGAGCATTCACGAGCGAGTACTCCCTCTTACGGACGACATCATGGTGTTTCCGGCTCACTATGGAGCCGTCGTCGAGATTCACGGTGGCCAGTTCGTGGCCCGACCGCTCGGTGAACTTCGAAAGACCTTGCCGGCCCTAGCATTGAGTGAGGGCCAGTTTGTCGCGTGGGCGATCGCCAACGTGAAGGACCGACCTCCCAACTACGAGCACATTGTCCTGATCAACGCCGGTAGAGAGACGGTGAGCGCCGATTCCCTGCAGTTGGAAGTGGGCCCCAATCGCTGCGCGGTCGCGTAACCGAAGCGCTGGGCAGGGCAACTTCCTATTTTCAATGGTTTTTCATGGCGGTGGCGACCTGCGTCAAATCACCATATATATAATCCGAAATCAAGGGTTATTCGCGTACGCGACGTCTTCCGCAAAACCGGCCGTCCGACGTGAGGTTCGAATTCGCCGCAATCGATCAGATAACCGTTGATGCCCGAACGGATGTCATCGAGCACCATCACGTTCTCACTAATGCGGACGAAAGTGCGCACGAAAGTGACTGCCCGACTCAATATGTTGAGCAACAACATTGTTCAAAATCAATTGACGTCAATCGTGTCGTTCGCGTGGTTTGTGTAGTGCACCGGGGTGCACAATTCACGTTGGCTACGTCGCTCGCGTGAGGAAAACGCATGCGCGTCGCTCACAACTTCGCGACAAATCAGGAGTTACGACTCTATGACGTTTTCCATTTCCTCAGACACAGTTGGCAATGCGCCACCAACGACGCACTAATTCACCGGCTTCATCAGGTATTTTCGAAGTAGCTTGTGTTTTTGATGTGAAAGCTTTTCCTGATGAAGAAAGCATTTCAGTATTCGCACTCGGCCTTGGGCCTTCTCTATACTGACTGCAGAGGAAGCGACCGTGGATTGTCACGGGGCGTCCGCCTCGCGACGAATTCTGCTGTTCCGCATTATCTCAAGTTAATTAGGTCGATGGGAGTCGGCCCCTGTGAATGGAGTGAAGTGAAAATAAACGCCGCTACGAAGGAAGGATTCTTTATGAATACTTTGCGACGCATATCTCGACCATTGGTGAAGACAGTTGCTGTCGGTGCCGTTATGGTCGCCGCCGCCTTGCCTGCAATGGCTCTCACCGGTACCGCTGGTGCCGCTACGACCGCGCCGACACTGACGTGCACGAATGCCACGCTCGCTGCTAGCCCAACCTGCTCGGCAGGATTCGCCGTTATCGGCCAGGGTTTCGCGGGCAATTTCGTTGCGAATGGCACTGGCTTCGCCAATGACCAGGCCGTGGGTGGAACCGTGACCCTTACGACGACCGCTCCTGGTGTCTCGTTCTCGAACGTCAATGAGACCAGCGCGACGAACCTCACCGCGGCGATTTCCTCGACCTCCGCCACGACTCCCGGCTTCTATCCGGTCACGTTGACCGACACCAATGGGACGGCAACATTCACCGTCGGACTTGGCGTTGACAACGGCCCGCAGATCACAACGATTGCCGGCAACGTCGGTACTGCCGGCGGCGCCGCTTCGACAGTCACCGTGACGGGAAAATTCCTCAACACGATTACGACGGGCGACGTGGTGCTTACTGGTACGGGAACAATTCCTGCCGTTAGCAACATTGTTGCCAACAATGCCGGTACCAGCCTTACCTTTAACGTGAACAACGTCGGTACGCCTGGCACCTTCGGCGTTGCGATCTCGTCCACCTGGCCCACTGGCGCCGTAGGTGTTGCGAGCAGTTCGTACACGCTGAACGGTGCGGCCACGACCGTGTCGATCACGTCGGTGACTCCCAACGAACTCGGCATTCCCGCGGTCAACCCTTCGACAGTGAACGTCACCATTGCGGGTACCGGCTTCGAGCTCGGTGCCGTGATTACCGCGCCAGTCCTTCCTGCCGGCACGACATTGGTCAGTTCCTCCTTCGTGAACAGCACCACCATCACCTCGACCTTCACCGTGAACCCTGGCGCAACTGTTGGTGAAGTTTCGATCAACGTCCAGAACCCGGACACATCTTCGATTCTCGGTACCGCCATTCTTGGTATCGGCGAGCCGGCGACGTCGACGGCATCAGGTCCCGCTGCGCCAGTTGCTCCGGCAATCACGGTTGAATCGGGATTCTTGACTCCTGGTACGGCGTCGATCATCCACGCCACAGGTTCGTCCTCCTTCCCACTCACGACCGGTTCAACGGTCAACGTGAAGCAGGCGGGCGTCACCAACCCCAGCGAGTCATTGACTGGCACGGTGGTTTCAGTTGACGCGACGAACAACGCCACTATTCGCGTACAAGTTCCGCGCTTCGCTTCGACCCCGTTGACCGCCGCTTCCACTGCCGCTGCAGCCACGCTGACGGTCGCTGACACTTCGGGCGCTGCCACATCAGGCACGCTCACGGTCGTCGACGGCGCATCGTCGCAGAATTTGACCTACACCGGCAAGACCGCCACGTCCTTTACCGGCGTTGCCGGCGGTACGTTGGTGCACGCAATCGGCGTTTTGGTTGAGTTCCCGTTCCCAGCCTCGACAAGCGTCTTGACGATTGGTAACGGAACGAACTCGGAGACTGCGTCCGTCGTTGTCAACGCCGCTCCGGCCTCGGCCTTCACGGCATCGGGCACTGGAGCAACACTCGCCACGCTCGACCCAGGTACGTACTCGATTAACGCGTACGTTCCCGGCTTCGGCTTCGCGACCGGCTCAACGGCTACCTTCCAGAGCTTCCAAGGTGGAACGCCGAACTCCGATGGAGTAACCGGCACGGTCACCGTGGTGAACGGCAACACCGCGACGATTGCGGTGACCGTTCCTAAGGTCCGTTCCAACCTGACTGGTGATCACTTGACGGTGAGCGCCGCTCCTGGACAGAACGCAATCACGTTGAACTCAGTGGTCAACTCCGGTGTTACGGGATCTCCGAACATTCTCGTGGGTGACTCGCTGACGATCAATGCCGACTCGTTCTACTTGACTCCTGAGACCGTTACGGTCACGGCTGTCAACACGGTCACCAACGTCGTTTCCGTCACTCCTGCACTCGCGGACAACCACACTGGTGGCGCTGCGGGCGTTGGTGCAACGGTCACTGACAACTCTGACCCGCAGTCGACGTCGGACACGGTTCAGGCCATTCTCACCAACGGTGTTGGTGGCGCGGACGTCATTAATCCGTTCTTCGGTTTCACCACTGCGGGCGTAATCAGTAGCACGCAGCTGGCTGGTGCTACGACGGCCGGTGTTGGTACTGCTCCTCTCGGTGCAGTGAACACGGTTGGCGCCGGTGCCAAGGGTGCCATCTTGAACCTTGCTCTAAGTCAGGCCACGGACGGCTCCGCAGTGACGGCTTGGACTGGATCTTCAACTGTTGCCGGAGTGACCTTCGGCGCAATCACGAGTGACGCCGGTTCGAACATCACGACGACCATCAATGTCGCTCCCGGAACGCTCGCGAACGCAAGCGTCCCGATCTCGTTCACTGACGGCCTTGAGACCTACAGTGGCACGATTGCGATTGTTGCCGGTCCGACGATCACCGCGGTCACCGCAGTTGGCAACTTGACTGCTGGATCCGTTGGATTCACGGTAGGTGTCACCGGTACGAACTTTGTCGTCGGTGAAATGTCGTGCACCACCTCCGACCCTGCGGTTGGTTGTGTTGTTGACACTGAAGTCACTGACAGCGCCACGACGGCAACGGTTTCATTGACGCCAGGCGCCGCCATGTTGAACGGCTCCGACTCAATCACGTTGACCTACTCGGGTGGCGCTGCTGCCACCTACGGTGCGGGAACCCTCGCGGGCGCCTTCACCGTGTCCGGTCAGCCTGTGGTTACGGCTGTGACGCCCACATCAATCCCAACTGGTACTGACCCCGCGATTACTGTCACGGGTACAGGATTTGCCACTGCGGGAACAATTGTCTGCACCACGACCGGAACCGATGCCGCTGGTACGGCTACGGCGTACGGCACCTGCACGGCTACGGTCACGAGCGCTACGTCGGCAACGATCACGGCCTACTCGACCGGCATTCCGACGGGCGACAGCGTGACCTTCACGTTCGGTCTCTCCACCTCGGTTGCTACGACCACACCGCCCATTTCGGTACAGGCCAACCCGTTTGAGACCTTCATCGTGAGCAGTTCAGTGTTGGACAACTTCACGCCAGCCGGTCACATCGCACAGGGCTCAACTGCCGTTCCGTTCCACATCGTCGGTGGGAATTTCCTCCCCGGTGCGACGGTCACGTTGACCGCTGACGGTGGTACGCACGGCTCCGTTGGTACTGCCACTATCACGTCGGTGACGCCTAACGCCATCTTCGGTACGGTTTCAATCCTGGCTACGGCTGCCGTCGGCGGCGTCGACTCAACGGTCACGCTTCCGAACGGTGGAAGTACGGTCTTTGCGAACCTGTTCTCAGTGGTTGCGGCACCGACAATCGTGACGCCCGCGTCTGGTACACCGAAGCCGATTCTTGACGGCGTCGCGACGACCCTCACGATCACCGGTACGGGCTTCGTCACCGGTGCAGTGGTAACTGGTGCAGTTACGGGAGTCGACACGTTCGGCACCGCTGTGGTGACTGACGCTGCTAACCCGACATGGGTCTGCGATGGTGTCACGCACACGTGTGACACGATCAAGGTTCCTGTGACGCCTGTCAGCTTCTCGGGCAGCACGCCAATCCTCGACGGTCTGGTTGTCACCAACCCGCTCGGCGCAGGTTCGGTAACGGTTCAGAACGACATCACGGTTAACCCGGTGCCGGCAGTGACGGGTACGTACTACGTGCCTACCTTCACCGCCAACACTGAAGTGACCATCAACGGTACGGGCTTCGAGTCTGGCATCACCGCCTCGAGCGCGAACCCCGACTACACGGTCTTGGCCGTATCCTCAACCCCCACTACCGTTACGTTGCTCGTGAGCACTGACTCGAACGCCACTTCAGGCACCTCGAGCACGATCACGCTGACCAACCCAGACGGTGGCTCGGGTACGTTCCCGCTCAACGGTGGACCGAACCCCAACACTGCGACGCCGAAGCCTCACGCGACCGGTGTTCACGGTCTGGTGCACACTGGAAAGACGTCGATTGTGACCATCTCCGGTACGCACTTCTACGGTCAGCCACACATCACGAGCAACGCGAAGGGTACGACGGTTCGCGTCTTCAAGGACAACGGCAAGTTGCTGACCGTCCGCGTGACCACCAAGAAGACCACGCCTAAGGGTGTGCACACGTTCATCATCCGCTTCGCGAATGGCGAGCAGACGAACGTGAAGTACAGCCAAGGTAAATAACGCTTCATCGTAAGTAGTAAACGACCCCCTCCTTCGGGAGGGGGTCGTTTTACGTTGGTGAGGATGTCGGTGTGTGAGCGGCCAACGTGAACGCTGTCGCGAACGGCAACGACTACTTCAGTGACCAGGTCGATCCGTCGGGTCCGTCGTTGATCTCAATCCCCGAGTCAACGAGCACATCGCGGACCTTGTCGGCCAACGCGAAGTTCTTTTCGGTGCGTGCGTCCACTCGTAGTGCGAGGAGTCCCGAGATGAGGTGCGAGGGATCAATGAACCCCGAACCGCCGCTCGCCGCCATTCGGGCTAACTGGGCTATGGCGTCAATCGAGCCCTCATCACGGCGACTCGCCAGCTCGACCAGGGAATCGATATCACTCTCAACCGGGACGGGCGTCGACGAGGGAACGTAGTGATCCGGTTGGAACGTCTGAATCTCGTCCAGGTTCGTCACCGATCCGCTGTCGAAGGTCCTCGTTGATCCGTTTCGTCGCCAGTAGACGTTTCCCTTACCGAGGACCGTGAGAGTGCGATCCTCGAGATCGATGAGACCGGCGGTGTGTTCGTCCACGCCGAGGATCCCCGTTTCCGCGGGCAACTGCTCTTCGAGTTGCCGTAGTCGGTCCTCGCCGAGATAGCAGAATCGAGTGTCGTAGTTGCCGCCTTCGGCGTTGTCGTAGTGGGGGATGATGGCGCCGTTGATGCCGGCCATCGCGAGCACGTCCAAACCCTTCATCCAGTGGGCCGTGGTGCCAACCTTGTAGATCTCGTAGACCGGGACCGTGTAGGAGCCGAGGGTCAAGGCCGCGGCGGAGGCGAAACAGAGGACGCCGCCGGTGGCGAGGGTTCCCCGGAGATCCTCAAAGAGGCCCAGTGGCGCCCACTGATTGAGGGCGTAACTCGGGCTTCCCGGTCCGGCGAAGACGTAATTGGCGGCTCGCACTTCCTGGCGAAAGGCGGCGCGTTCCACTTCGGTCGACATTTCAAAGTTGGTGAAGTGCAACGGCTTGATCGTGAGCCGGAGCGAGGTCGCGAAGTACTCCTGAATCTTTTCGGTCATTTGGGGAACATTTGCCTGGAACCCGTAGGCCGTGTCCAGTGACACGGCCCGGACCTCGCTCAGGTGTTTCAGCAGTTGCCGGTGCACTTTGGTCATGCTCGGAGCGATCTCACCCGAGCCAAGAAGTGCGAGGACGCCCAAGGTCACGAGTTGCAGCGTACCTTCAAATATTGGTTCCGAGGGCGGCGCGAACGGTAAGTTGGACCCGTGAACACGGTCTTCATCCAGGCGCGGAGTAGGGCCCGTGGCAACGTGACGGCCCCCATGATCGTGTGGGCGATCGTGATGGCGGTGGTGCTCTTCATGATCGAGGCGAGCCACGGAGCGCACCACGACGCCTACTGGGTCGGCTTCGGCGCCACCGCACTTCTCGGCGTCTACCTGGGCCTTCGCCGCCGTGTCGCCGCCGCCTTCGTCGCACCGATTGTCAGTTGGATGGTGGCGTGGGTGCCGTTGTGGATTGCCGCGATGGTTCGCGACGGTTTCTTGAAGGGATTGGCGGTCGGGCTCTTTTGGGTCACGATTGGCTGGCTCTTGATTGGCGTCGTCGAATTCGCCTGTCTGATCGTCGTGGGTTCGTTCTTTCGGATTCTTCGAGGTTCGTCAGGTCCGCGTGAAGGTAAGGTCGTTGTCTTCGGGCCTGGCGGCGAAAAGCTCTAATTCGACCAATGCGGTGCGCTTAGTTCTGGGTCACCTCCGGTCCTAAACGACGCCATTCATCAATTGGCGGATCATTCGATTCGTTGGCGAGCACTTGGAGACAGACGTGGTCGGCGCCGGCCTCGCGGTGCTCGTTGATACGGGCCAGCACCGCGCCTTCATCGCCGTGTACGACCATGGCGTCGCAGAGTCGCTCGGAACCACCGCGGACGAAGTCCTCGTCCGCAAAGCCGAGTCGCCGCCAACTGTTCTTGTAGTTGTCGAGTCCGGTGTAGATCTCGAGGTACGCGTGGGCCCGCGTGAGGAACTCCTCGCGACGCTGGCCGAGCACGACGGCCTGTTCCACGCCGACGAACTTGTCGCCGACGGCGCGTCGGGCTTGGGCGGTGTGTTCGGGGGTCACGAGATAGGGGTGGACGCCATTGGCGAGCGTGGCGCCGACTTCGAGCATTTTTGGTCCGAGCGCCGCGATGACGCGGGCGTAGGGTTGGGCCCCTTCGGGAGCGAACATCGGCGCCGCGTCCATCGTCGTCAGGTAGTCGCGCATGGCGGCGACGGGCGATACGTACTCGTGGCCCCGCAGTCGTTCGACGAGTGGACGGTGACTCACGCCGAGGCCGAGGACGAATCGATCGTCGAAGGCGGCATTCAAGGTCTTGGTCGCACTGGCGGCCGCCACGGCGTCGCGAGCCCATATGTTGGCAATCCCCGTGGCGACGACCAACGTGGACGTGGCGTTCAGTTGCAGTTGCGCACTCGAGAACGCCTCACGGCCCCACGCCTCGGGTATCCATAACGCCGCAAAGCCGAGTGATTCAATCTCGGCCGCGATCTCGCCGCTGCGACGGGGCGGGAGTGATTCGTGCGCGAAGGTCCATATTCCGACGGTGTTGCGCAACTTTTCGAGTGATGAGGGCCACGTTGTCATGAATGTGAGCATATGGAGTCTGGCGTTGGTGTTCCTCCAGCCGACAAACTAGTGGGATGGCTTACTTCGTTGCGTTCGCGAGCGCGTTCTTCGTGCTGTCGGCGGCGACCGCGCTCCGGCCCGGCCGTCGTGGCCTCTCGGCGGTCGTGGCCTATCCCGTGGGGTGGGCCGCCGGTGAACTCCCGGCCCAGGGAATTGTCGCCGAACTTGCCCTCGTAGGACTTCTGGCGTGGTGGGGTTGGCCAACGACGGCCTGGATCAGTCTGGTGGTCTCGGTGCTCGCGGCCGCCGTCGTCGTCGAAAACGTGGCCTTACTCTTCATCTCCTTTCACTCGCGCACCATCGTTCGACGCGCGATGGCCACTGCCCCCGTTCGACCTCTCGACATTGCGCGCGCCCGCGACGACGTCTTTGGCTCGTGGTGGCGAACGGCCCTGCAGTTCCCGTACCACCCAAGGAACATGCAACTCGTGCGCAACGTGGCCTACGGACCGCTCCGTCGTCAACGACTCGACGTGTGGCGCACGTCCACGACGCCCTTGCACGCACCCGTGGTGCTCTTTCTCCACGGAGGTTCGTGGACAATGGGCGACAAGCGCGAGCAGGGGCGTCCGATGCTGCACGAGTTCGTGAGTCAGGGGTGGATTGCGGTCGTCCCCAACTACCGCCTCGCGCCCCGGTTCCCGTGGCCGGCGCAGATCGAAGACGCCACGAGGGCACTCGGGTGGGTGAAGAAGAACATCGCGAACTACGGCGGTGACCCCGACCGCGTCGTCATCTCGGGCGGTTCGGCGGGCGGTCAGTTGGCGGCCCTCATTGCGCTCACGGCACACGATCCGTCGTGGCGACCGAGTGAACTCGCCGACGTCACCGACTGGTCGGTTCGTGGCGCCATGCCCTTCTACGGCGTGCTGGAGATGACCGGCGACGAAACCCACTGGCGCGGTCTCGGTCGTGGACTGCGGGTCCTCTTGGAACGTCGAATCGTGCAGGCTCCCTTCGAGGGCAACGAGGAGCTCTATCGGTCCATTTCCCCCCATGATCGAATTCACGCGAACGCGCCACCGTTCCTCGTCGTGCAGGGACGGACCGATACGTTGGTGGACGTGCAGGTCGGTCGCGACTTCGTGACCAAATTTCGCGAGGTCGCGCCCGCGCCCATTTATTACGTGGAGCTTCCCTTCACGCAGCACGCCTTCGACATCACGGCCAGTCCGCGCACGTCGGCGACCACTCGCGCCGCACTCGCGTTCGCCACGTCCGTCGCGGTTCGGCGACCGGTCATCACGTCCGAGTTAGTGAGGAGCTATCAGGTACCGCCGACGGAACTCACGGTGAAGAACTCCTCCGGCACGTGGGTGGGCGCTCTCGAAGCGGCGCGCGAGCTCGGGCCGTTCACGGTCCTGACGTCGGATAATCCCTTTAGCGCTGAACTCGGTCTCGACGAGAACACGGTGCGTCGCGGCGCGTTGTTCGCCGACCTGCAACGTCGCGGCGTCCGCCTCCGTCACACGAAGGGTCGCGACCCGATGGGGGAGTGGCCCGTTGAAGAGGGCTTCGCGTTGCTCGATCAGAGCGTGGAGTTCGCCATCCAGCTCGCGCGCGCGTGGGATCAATTCGCTATCTATGAAGTGACCGAAGACGAGATTCTGGTTCGAAGCGTCGACACGGGCGACGTACTCGCGTAGTAACCCGATCGCTGGTTAGGCGACTTGACGCACCGCCCCCATTGGTCCGTGGACGAGTCGGAAGGTCGCATTGTTGGTCTTTTTGGTGCGCACTCTCAATGAGAGCGTGAACGTCGTCGGTGCACAATTGGTGACCGGCTGATCCTTGACGTTCGCGATCAGTTTGACGGTGGTCTGGCCCCCAGGACTTGCGTCGGCGATGCCGCCAACGGCTGCGCAACGCGGTGCCGTAAATCGGAAGTGTGTGAATCCGTTCGCGCTGACGGCACCAACGAGTGTCCACGGCACCGAGGTGACCTCCGTGGGCACGGTCACGCCGGATCGATCGGGCAGGCCGCATCCGGGCGGCACGTACGCGGCGGCCGGTGAACCTGTTGCGTCACCGATGACCACGGCCGCTTCGCCATTGGAGTGGAACGACTTGACCTTCCCCCCGTGCGTGAGACAGACATTCGTGGCGTTTCCGTTGGCGAAACCAACCCACGCCGGAATCTGCGCAATGGGCAAGGCGGTCTTCGAACCGACGGTGACGGTCACGATGCCGAAGCCGACGGTCTGAGACTTGAATCCCTGCAATTCGGTGCTGGCCCAGATCTCAGCCTTCACGGCGCCGAAGCCCCGTGTGGGGATGGTGGTCGTGGGGGCCGGCGTGATCGTAATGACCCCGCCGTCGAGTACGACGGTCGTGGTAAAGCGGCCGTTCACCACCACGGCTTTCGCCGGGTTGGTGACCACCGTGGTGGCCGACGAGGCCGTGGAAAGTGCCAGGGAGCTGGTGCCCACCAGCACCGCAGCACCGACCAGTGCCAGTGCCCGGGTACGCCGCCTGAGATAGTTCGTCACGTTCATTCCTCCTCCGTACGAGGCTAAACCTGCTTTTGTGAAAATCGCACAAAACGACATTGCAATTACGTGAAAATTGAACGATTGGCGCTACGACTGGTGATTGAAACCTCGACGCGTTAATTATTATTCGTCGAACTCGGTGATATCGTTCGGTCGAAAGCCCAGCGCGGGGACTTCGGAAGTACGCCGTGCGCGGGTGCCAGCGTAAGGGGAGTGCACGTGCGAAAGATTGTGATCGTGGGGGTCGTGGCGGCGTCACTGGGACTCTCGGCCTGCGGGTCCAGCGCCTCAATTAATGACACCGTGGCGTCACTGGGTGCGTCGTCGACGGTGCAGGTGCACCTGACGGCGACGGCGTCGGGTCAAGGCGTCTCGGCCCAGGCGCAGTCGATTCTCCAACAGGTGTCGATGGACGTGAACTACGCCACCACGAACGGATCGCCGATTACCGACGCCGGTAAGGCCATCGATACGCAGATCACGCTGAACGTCGGCACTGCTGCGGTCCTCGACCTGCGTTCGATCGATCAGAACTTCTACGTCGAAGTCAACCTGACGCCGCTCAGTACGTTTACGGGCTTGGGCATCACGGCCCAGGATTTGGCGTCGGCCCAGCTCCTCTTGGGCGGACGTTGGTTCGAACTTCCCTATTCACTGTTGAAGTCGTACGCATCGAAGTTCGCGACGTCACCGAGTGAGGCCCAGATCGCCAAGGAGAAGTCGATCGACAACAAGGTGCTCGACGCGATTGCCTCGTTGATCGATTCGACCCACTCGACGACCCTGTCGAGCGGGGGTTACACCGAGACGGGCACGCTCGAGTCGGTCGTGACGGCGCTGCTGCCCACACTCGACTCCGTCACCCACATGACGATTCCCGCTCCGAAGAATGTGAAGGGTACCTACACCTTGACGTTGAACGCCTCGGGTACGACCGCGACGGGCGCCTCCATCGTCATCGCCGCGCCAAACGGCACGCAGGGTAATGCCTCAGTGGGACTGCACGCCACGATCGCGCATGACAGCGTGACCGTCACGACGCCCACGGGAGCGACCGTCATCACGCCGGCACTCATCCAGCAATTTTCGTCCCTCGCTGGTGGGTAGCCGGCGGTGAACGGTCATCGTTACAGCGACGACCAACCCGTCGGGAGGGTGTCGGCGAGGGCCCTTCGACAGATGTCCGCGTAGGGACTGAAGTCGACGACCGCGTCGTCGTCGAAAAGTGGTGGCGCCACTAACTGGACGAGGCGGAAACCGTCGTGAATGACGAGTTGATCGTCACCAACCGCACCTTCGGCAATCTCCTCGACGTCTTCGTCGTCGGGAAGCTCCGCCACGAAGACGTTGAAGGAGTCCTTCTCGTCGTCGGCATCGGCGAAGAAGCTGAGGCAACCGGTGACCGGCAAATAGGAACCGGGTAGGTTCAGCGAAAAGAGCATCGCCGGGATCTGGTCATGGGCAATGGCTTCGGAACGAACCGTGCCGGTTGCGTCCATGGCGTCGGCCAGTGTGGCGGCCAATTGCGCGAGGTTGGATTCGGGATTGTACGTCACGAGATTGTCGGCCTGACGGGGTGCACTGCCCATGCCCCAACCCTTCGTCGCCGCGGCGCGAAAGAGGAGCGTGCGCAGCATCCCGGTTCCGTAGTTCGTCGACACTTCGACGACGTGGCAGTGGGCCAGATCGTCAACGCGCGTCATTGATTCGAGCGCGACGTCGAATCGCTTCGCCACGTCCTCGTCCGCGACGTCGTGAAAGCGCTCCGCGATGGCGTCGAGGTCGCGCCCGAGGGAGCGCGCCGTGAAGAGGCCGGCCTTCAACCAGTTCTCCCACGGCACATCCTCGAGTGTCGGCAACAACGCGTAGGCGTCCATGGATTCGTCAACGAGATAGATCGACGAGCGCCGCCGGGCCTGGAGGATACGCCGCTTGGCAAACAGTCGAAGGCGACCGATGACGCCATCATCGGGCTCGAACCTGAATCGGTCGATGTCCTCCCCGGTACCGTTGGCCAGGGAGCGAACGATGCCGCTCACCGTGTCGTCGAGTGGAAGATCGCGGAACCGAATCATGTCCGCGCCGCCGGTGCCCTCGTAGGTGAGGTCCAGGAGTTGCTGCTGGAAGGGGCTGGGCTCGGAACGCTCGTTCACCACGTCCAGCGCCCTAGGACTCGACGAGCGTGACGGCGACGGCGACCACGTCGCCTTCGGACATCGTCAACTCCCGGACGCCACCGGCCGCCTTCAGGTCTTCACTACCCGCGGTCACGGCTTCGAGAAAGGCCGCCGGGCCGCTCAGTGCCACGAGTTCGACCTCTGCGCGTTGGGAGACCTTGGCGGTGCTCTTTTCGCGCCGCACCGCTTCGAGCACTTCGCAGAGTGGTCCGTAGATCGAGCCGGCCTGACTGGGTGACACAGTGCCGAGTTCCGTGACGACGGGCCACGGGGACACGTGAATCGAGTGTTGGTGCCACCAGTGCCACACCTCGTCGGTGACGAACGGCAGCACGGGCGCGAAGAGTCGCTGCAATACCGAGAGCGTGAGTGCCAGCGTGGCGCGCGCCGAGCGAGTGGCCGGTTCGCTCGCGCCACCGTAGGCGCGGATCTTTACCAACTCGACGTAGTCGTCGCAGAACGACCAGAAGAACGCCTCGGTGCGCTCAAGTGCGCGTGCGTAGTCGTACGCCTCGAAGTCATCGGTCGCGGCCGTGACGAGTTTGGCGAGCAGTGAGAGTACGTCGCGGTCGAGCGCTTCGGTGACCTCGTCGGGACCGGGGATGTCAGCCACCTCCAACCGACCGAGCACGAACTTCGACACGTTCAGGATCTTGATGCCGAGTCGGCGGCCGATCTTCATTTGGCCCTCGTCGAGGGCGGTGTCGTTACCCGGTCGGCCACCGGCCGCCCAGTAACGCAGCGCGTCGGCGCCGTACTGCTCGAGGAGGGGCAGCGGGGTCGCGGCGTTTCCGGTCGACTTGCCCATCTTCTTTCGATCGGGGTCGAGAATCCAGCCCGATATCAACGCGTTGGTGAAGGGCAGACTGTCGAACTGGAAGTGGCTGCGCACGACCGTGGAAAAGAGCCACGTGCGAATGATCTCGTGGGCTTGGGGTCGTAGGTCCATGGGGAAGACGTTGGCGAAGAGGTCGGTGCCCCAGTGGCCGGCAATCTGCGGGCTGAGAGAGCTGGTAGCCCAGGTGTCCATGACGTCGGGGTCACCGGTGAAGCCCCCCGGTTCGTTTCGTTGCGCCTCGGTGTAACCGGCCGGCAGGTCACTCGAAGGGTCGACCGGTAGTTGGTCCACGTCGGGCAGCATGATGAGGTCGAAGTTGATCTCGCCGTCGTCCGTGACCGGATACCACGCGGGGAAGGGCACACCAAAGAATCGTTGGCGCGAGATGTTCCAGTCGACGTTGAGGCCCTCCACCCAGGACTTGTAGCGGTGTCGCATGAAATCGGGGTGCCACACCAACTCTTCGCCACGCGCCAGCAGCTCGTCACGGTGCTCGAGGGTCCGAACGAACCACTGGCGCGACGTCACGATCTCGAGTGGACGCTCACCCTTCTCGTAGAACTTGACGGGGTGGGTAATCGGTCGAAGTTCGCCGATCAGGGCCCCCGTGTCGCGCAGGGCGTCGACAACGGCGGCCCTCGCCTGGTTGACCGTCTTGCCCAACTGTTCGCGGTCGTAGAACTCCTGAGCCAGTTCGCGGTCGCGCACAGCCCAGTTCTCGTCGGCGAAGTCGGCCGGCAGAAAACGACCGTCGCGTCCAATGAGCGCGTGGGTCGGCAGATTTAGTTCGCGCCACCACACGACGTCGGTCGTGTCGCCGAACGTGCAGATCATGGCGATGCCGGTTCCCTTTTCGGGATCGGCCAGTTCGTGCGCGAGGATGGGCACTTCGACACCGAAGAGGGGTGTGACGACGGTGGTGGCGAACAGTGGTTGATAGCGCGCGTCGTCGGGATGAGCGACCAGGGCGACACAGCTCGCTAAGAGTTCCGGGCGCGTCGTGTCGATGTCGATGGTGCCCGTGTTGTCGCTGCGGTCGAAGGCAATGCGGTGGTAGTTACCCGGGCGATCGCGGTCTTCCATCTCCGCCTGACTGACGGCCGTTCGAAAGTCCACGTCCCAGAGGGTCGGCGCCTCGGCCGAGTAGACCTCACCACGCGCCAGCATCTCTAAGAAGCCGCGCTGCGAGATTGCTTGGGCGTGGCGCGAAATGGTCGAATACTCGAGCGTCCAGTCGACGCTCACGCCGAGGTGCTGCCAGAGGTTCTTGAAGGCCTCTTCGTCGGCGGCGGTGAGGGTCAAACAGAGGTCGACGAAGTTCTTCCTCGAAATCGAGATCTTCTTGTCGCCCGGTTTGTCCGGTGGTGAGAAGGAGGGGTCGAAGGGGAGCGAGGGGTCGCAGCGCACCCCGTAGAAGTTCTCGACCCGTCGCTCGGTCGGCAGTCCGTTGTCGTCCCATCCCATGGGGTAGAAGACGTTCTTACCCTGCATCCGCCAGAAGCGCGCCACGATGTCGGGGTGCGTGTAACTAAAGACGTGACCAATGTGCAAGGTCCCCGACACCGTCGGCGGCGGGGTGTCGATCGAGAAAACCGTCTCACGGGTCGCCTCGCGGTTAAAGAGGTAGAGCTTCTCCTTGTCCCAGCGCGTCATCCAGTGCTCTTCGAGGCCGTCGATCGAGGGCTTCTCGGGTACCTCGTGGGGCGTCGGGGTAAGAGCGTCTGGCATGGTTGGCGTAGTTTAGAACAGTGATTCGCCTCTTCGATTCGGTCCACGGTGAGGTTCGCGACCTCGAACTGCGCGACCCCGGTCGCGTGTCAATGTACGTGTGCGGTCCCACCGTCGACAACCTTCCCCACCTCGGACACGGTCGATTCACGCTCGTCTGGGACGTGGCGCGGCGTTGGTTCACGTTCCAGGGACTGGTCGTCAACTTCGTCGTCAACATCACCGACATCGACGACAAGATCATCGCCCGTAGTCACGAAGAGGACCGCACGGTGGGAGAGGTCGTCGCCGAGTACGAGGCTCGGTGGTGGGACGCCATGGACGCCCTCGGCGTCGCGCGTCCCGACGCGTCCCCACACGCGACGAACTACGTCGACGAGATGATCGAGTTGATCAGCTGGTTCCTCGAGAACGAGATTGCGTACGTGACCACTGATGGCGTGTACTTCGACGTGAGCCGAGTGCCG
>Ga0208586_1000272_pt1 | contig 19973 bp, 20 predicted proteins | sample NGESurshal072012_6_FD_184471 | JGI IMG/M metagenome (GOLD analysis project Ga0208586, IMG submission 184471) | Arctic peat soil microbial communities from Barrow, Alaska - NGEE Surface sample 53-3 shallow-072012 (SPAdes) | ecosystem: Environmental > Terrestrial > Soil > Wetlands > Peat ... | reverse complement strand
CCGCGAATCGCGACGTCGCCGAATCCGGCAAAGGAAATTGGCGGCGATCGGTCGCCATCGTCCTTGGCCTAGCGGTCAGTTTCAGCCTTCAGATTCTCGCCGGCTCCGAGATACTTTCGCTGCTGCATCTTCCCCAGGACTTCTTACTTTGGTTCGGCGCAGGAATCCTCGGTCTCGTGGGCCTCGGATTCCTGATCCCTCAACTCGAAAATCTCATAGAGCGTCCCTTCGCCAGGATCACCGGACGTCAGCCCAGTAGTTCGAGCGGCGGCCTCGTCATTGGCCTCATGCTCGGCTTGGTTTTCACCCCCTGCGCCGGTCCGGTACTTGCGGCGGTCGTCGCTATTGGGGCACGCCACACGGTCAACCTCATGTCAGTATTCGTCACCCTGGCCTTCGCCATTGGCGCAATCATCCCTCTCCTCTTCATTGCGCTCGCCGGTGGACGGCTGGTCGGACGGGTGAAATCCGTGCGTGAACACGCGCCGTTGTTGCGGCGAATTGGCGGCGTCGTGATGATTCTCGTGGCGCTGGGTATCGGGACGAGTGCATTCAACTTCCTCACTGCCGTTCCGGGTTACACGAACGCGCTCCAGAACAGGTTTGAAAATACGCCTTCGGATCGAAAGGCGCTGAACAATCTGCCGAGCGGCAAAGCAGCCACCGGCAAACTGGTCAACTGCCCCGCGGCGTCGCCGGGGCTGGTGAGCTGTGGTCAGGCACCGAACTTCACTGACGTGACGTCGTGGCTGAATACGCCACACGATGAGCCACTCAGCATGTCCGGCCTTCGTGGGAAGGTCGTGATCGTCGACTTTTGGACTTATTCATGTATCAACTGCCAGCGGTCTCTTCCCCACGTCGAAGCCTGGTACAAGCGTTACGCCCCCTACGGGCTCGAAATCGTGGGTGTGCATACGCCGGAGTTTGCGTTCGAGCACGTGGTGAGCAACGTGAAGGCGCAGTCCGAGTCGTTGGGCGTCAAGTACCCCGTCGCCGTTGACGACGACTACGGAACGTGGCACGCGTACGACAACAACTACTGGCCGGCCGAATACCTGATCGACGCGTCGGGCGTGGTGCGCCACGTCGACTACGGCGAAGGCAGTTACTCGTTGACCGAGAGCCTGATTCGCAAACTCCTCCTTCAGGCGAATCCCGGCATCAAGTTGCCACCACCGACGACGGTACCTAATCTCACGCCGACTGAGGAGACCAATCCGGAGAGTTACATCGGGTACGACTACGGACTCACGTACTTTGATTCGACCACCCAACCAACATCAAACGTGGCGACCGAGTACCACTTTCCCAAGTCGTTGTCGCTCGGTACCTTCGCGTTCTCGGGGGTATGGGACGAACACGCGGAGGAAGCTACGGCGGGCAAGGGCGCAAAATTGGAGCTGGGTTACCTCGCGAAGAACGTGTATCTCGTCATAGGTGGCACGGGGACTGTCACGGTGTCGGCCGGAGACGGCACACCGGCGAGGACCATTCACGTCAGTGGTGTGCCGACGCTCTACCGGCTCGTGCACTTCAATTATTCTTCGAAGGGGACGATGTTGATGACCCTCTCTCGTGGGGTGCAGGCCTATGACTTTACGTTTGGTTGAAGTCCGGGGATTCCAAAACCCTTTCTCTGTCACGAAAGTACGCCCGTTGAACTGGTCTATTTCGCCTTCTGAACGTCGACATTCCTCAGGTACACTCCGAATGACAGGTGAATCTGCGCTTCTGTAAGCAGCGAGCCGAAGTGAAGGGATTCAAATGGTTGGGATTGTGTTGGCAGTAGTCGCGGGAATCGTCGTGCTCCTGGTCTTAGCGGCGATCTTGAAAGCCGTTCGCATCGTGCAGCAAGGGTTTGTCGGCGTCATTACCCGGTTCGGTGAGTTCAAGGATATTAAGAACCCCGGATTGACATTCATCATTCCCTTCATCGAAGTGATGAAGATCGTCGACGTCAGAGAGACGCCGCGTACGGGTGACCGTCAACAGGTAATTACCCGTGACAACGTGGCCGTAATCGTGAACGCGACAATCTTCAGTCAAGTCGTTGACGTACGTCTCGCACTGTTCACCAACTCTGACTATCTCGTCAGTGTCGACAACTTGGCGCGCACGTCGGTTCGTGCGGTCTTTGGCAGCATCACGCTTGACGAGGCTTTCTCCCAGCGCGAGCGCATCGGCACGATGTTGCAGACGCAGATGGAAGAGGCGACCGACAAGTGGGGCGTGCGAATCAATCGCGTCGAGGTCCTCGAGATCACGCCACCCGAACAGATCCTCCAAGCAATGGCCCTCCAGAAGCAGGCCGATCAGGAGAAGCGTGCTCGCATTCTCGAATCCGAAGGTCAACAGCAGTCCGCAGTGAACGTCGCCGACGGCCAACGTCAGGCCGCGATCAAAGAGGCTGAAGGTGCCCAGCAGTCTGACATTCTGCGCGCGCAGGGCCGACGACAGGCGCTCATCTTGGAAGCCGAAGGTCGTGCGCAAGCCATTGCGTCGGTCTACGCCGCGATTAAGGCGCAGGCGCCCGACCCGACGTTGGTCGCCATCCTTCAGCTCGACACCTTGGCCAAATTCGCCGAGAGCCCGAACACCAAGCTGATCATTCCTGCCGAGAGTGCGGCGCTCCTCGGTGCGGCGCAGGCAATCAAGAGCGTCATGGCCGACGTACCGTCAACGCCGAGTTCCTAGGACGCTTCTCTACGAAGCACCGTCGTCGCTCGCGTTAGCGCGAGCTACGAGTGAACGATTAGACCGGGTCGACCCAGAGGGTCGTGCCGTACGCCTTCTTGACAACGACCGCTGTGCCATCTGGCAACTGCGCGGGCCAGTCGGTTACGGCCTTCCACGATTCGCCTTGAATCTTCACTCGACCGGGGTGTGAGGCATCGCCGACGGGCAGTTCAACGAAGCCGTGCATGTCAGTCATGGCGGTATTCGTTGGCTGGGACATATTGATCTCGAAGGCGTGATGGTGGAACTTGCGCATCGCGAACGGTCGCAGTGTGACCAAGGTAACTGCCGAGACACTCAACCAGGCGGCGGCCTGGAAGGTGAAGGGAAGACCCGCCAACGCGAGGACGAACGAGATGGCCGCGCCAAAGCCGATGAAGACCGCGATGAAGGCGTTCGAGTGAAGTTCGAGGACGAATGAAAACCCGACAATCAGTACCCAGAACAGGACAGCGACCATAAAGCGAAGTATATGGCCGGCACAGATTTCCGCACGGGCACGCGACAATTGACCCGGAGACATCGTGGGGGGCTGAGTTAGGCGTCATTTCCCTTGATGGCGAACGAGGCCGGTCGTTAGCATGAGTCCGTGGTGGGTCTGTCCCCGTTCCTCTGGTTCAACGACGATGCCGAAGAGGCGTTGGCGTTCTACGCGGGCGTCTTCGAGAATTCCGAGATCGTGTCGGTCACGTCGATCAACGAGCCGTCACTGCCCGGCGGAGGTTGTGTCATCGGCACGATACGCATTGAGAATCTCGATATCACGATCATGAACGGCGGCCCGACTTACTCGCTGAACGAGGCGTTCTCCCTCTTCGTTTCGTGCGACACGCAGGACGAGGTGGACTATTACTGGAAGGCCCTATGCCATGGTGGGGCGCCGGGACGGTGCGGTTGGTTGAAGGATCGCTTCGGACTATCGTGGCAGATCATTCCCACGCTGCTTCAAGAGTTGATGGGAGATTCCGACCCGGAGCGATCGGGCCGCGTCCGCGACGCAATGATGACGATGTCGAAAATCGAAAGTGGCCAGCTTCGCGCCGCGTGCGAGGGGTGACCGGTGATAGTTGACGAGATTCTCATTACCGAGAGCCGCGAAGCCTCGGTTGGCCCTATCACCGTGCGCCGCGCCCTTCCGACGCGGGGCCGCCGCACTGTTGGGGCGTGGTGTTTCGCCGATCACATGGGTCCCCTTTCGCTGACACCTGATCGATCAGTTGATGTCGCGCCACACCCTCACATTGGACTGCAGACGGTGACGTGGCTCTTCAGTGGTGAGTTCTTGCATCGTGACAGTCTCGGCTCGGAGCAACTGATTCGAGCTGGTCAACTTAATCTGATGACCTCGGGACACGGCATTGCGCACTCCGAAGAGAATCCGGGACAAACGTCAGGGGAGTTGCACGGAATCCAACTCTGGGTGGCACAACCGTCGAACACCCGCGACGCGCCGGCTGAATTCCTGCACCTCGCCGAGCCCCCCAGGATGACGTTGGAGAATGGCGTCGCCACGGTGTTAGTGGGCGAGTTCGCCGATGCTCAATCGACGGCTCGCCGCGACACCGACCTCGTTGGCGTCGAGCTCGATCTCCATGGAGGCGACACCACCGTTGGACTGAATCCGACGTTCGAGTACGCACTCATCGTTGCGAACGGTGAGGTGAACGTCGGGACGACGCCCATTCGATCCGGACAGCTCGCATACCTCGGTCTAGGAACTGACGAGTGCCGAATCCATTGCTCGCGTGAGAGCCGAGCGATGTTGATCGGTGGCGTGCCGTTCGATGAACGGTTGTTCATGTGGTGGAACTTCGTTGCTCGCACGCAAGAGGAGATCTCTGATGCGTGGCGCGCGTGGGCGACGGGGGACGAACGATTCGCCAAGGTCGCGTCGCCGTTCGACCGCATTGAAGTAGGTCCGCCGCCGTGGATGCTGCCGATGCATTGACGGAGTTGAACTGATTGCGATTGAGAGTATGGAACATTACGCCCTCTCGATCATTATCGTGAACTTGTACGCCGTGAAAGCCATCATTTCGTTCATCGCGTAGGACGGCACTTTTCCCAGAGAGTTACTGGCGTATTGCTGCGCATTACGATGGGTCGAGCGGGGCCGTGGAGAGGTTGATGGTGCGCAAGCGCAGCAGAGAAAGCGAACGCCTCCGCGTTCCCCAACCGATTCTTAAGCGGCGAGTTCCGTCGGGCCGTGGCGCCATGGAGCAACCCAACGTCACCCATGACGGCGACGCCGCTCTCACGCCGCAGTTCTGGATCGCCGTTGTTCTGACGGGTATTGCCACGGGCCTGTTCGGTGATCTCTTGATGTGGGTGCTCGCTCAGGCGGAGCGTGTCGCCTTCCACGACCACTCCGGCAGTTTCCAGAGTGCCGTGGCTGCGGTCTCGTCGAGTCGGCGAATCCTGTCACTGTTGATTGCCAGCGCCGTCGGTGCTGTCTCGTGGTATCTCATTCGTCGCTATCTGCATCGCGAGAGTTCAGACATCGACGACGCCATCTGGAATGGTGACGGTGAGCTCTCGGTTCGACGAAGCTTCCTTACGTCCATTGTCTCTGAGGTCGTCATTGGGCTCGGCGCGTCAATCGGTCGAGAGGCGGCGCCGAAGTTGATGGGTGGTGCATCGGGAAGCGTCGTGTCGCACTGGTTCAAGTTGAGTTCGGCACAAAAGCGTCTCCTCGTTGCCTGCGGTGGTGGGGCGGGCCTGGCGTGCGTCTACAACGTGCCCCTCGGCGGTGCGATCTTCACCGCCGAAGTGCTCTATGGAAGCTTCGCGTTGCCCGTTGTGCTGCCGTCTCTCGCGACGTCGTTGATTGCAACGATGGTCGCTTGGCTCTACCTGCCACGCGGTGCGACGTACGTCGACATTCCCCAGTATCGATTCAGCGGATCGCTGATGGTCTGGTCAATCGTGGCGGGCGTCCTTATCGGTTTCCTGGCGGTTTTGTACGTCCGTCTCATTGGGTGGGCGTCGCACTTTCGAGCGAAGGGGCCGCACATCTTTTGGATGATGCCGATTGCGTTCGTCGCCCTTGGTGTGCTCGGCATCTGGTACCCGCAGCTCTTCGGTAACGGCCAAGGCATGGCGCACGATGCGTTTCTTGGCATCGGTGGAGTCGGCCTTCTCCTCGCACTCTTCGCACTCAAACCGCTGGTGACGGCACTCATGCTCGGGAGTGGCGCCGCCGGCGGTGTCTTCACGCCCTTTCTCGCCACGGGCGCACTCTTTGGGGCATTCTTTGGTGCCGTGTGGATCCATATGTGGCCCGGCACACCGGTAGGCGCATTCGCGCTCGTGGGCGCGGCCGCAATGATTGGTGCATCCATGCAGGCACCATTGGCCGGACTGGTGCTCGTGCTTGAGCTCACCCACGGCGGATTCTCGCTCGTCATCCCCATGATGGCGGCGATTGCCATTGCGACACTTCTCGTGCGACAGGTCGATGGCTACAGCATCTACTCCGCGCGCCTCCCTCAACGTGACAGTGCGACGGCAAGTCCTGAGGGGACGTGAGGACGAGAAAGGATTGACGATGGACGAGAAATTCGAATTCTTTGCGGTGGGCGACGAGCCGCGCACGGTGTTGCGCCGGTTATTCGCCGGTCCCCTCGACGAGGTCTTTCGCGCGTGGACTGACAGCACAATTCTGCAGGTTTGGTACGGGCCGTTCGACTTCGATGTGCGCGAGTGCGAGATGGACTTTCGAGATGGCGGACAGTTCCGCATCGTCATGGCACACAATGGCGGTCTTGTGTTCGTGACGACCGGTAGCTTTAACGACATCGTCGCGCGCGAGCGATTCACGATGGTCACGCACCTCGATGAACACCCCAGTGAATTCATCGAGATCTTTCGACCGAGAGGTTCCAACATTGAACACGCGCCGGTCATCTGGAACCTCGAGGCCGCCTTTGAAGAACGCGGGAACGCCACGCTCGTCACGCTGACGACGACCTATCCGCTGATGGCCGATCGAGACCAGTTCGTTGCCATGCACGGAGAGCGCGGTTGGGCGGAAGGCTTTGTGAAACTCGATCGTTTGCTCGGCGACTAGCGCTCGTCCCAATTGTTCGTGAAACAATGGTGAGATGTACGTTCCCGCCAAACACGCCGTCGACGAAGAGACCGCGTGGTCCATCGTGCGCGAAGCCGGCGCGGGCATGCTGGTCGTCGACACTCCCGAAGGACTCAAGAGCGTCTTCGTGCCGGTGGTTGTCAGTGACGACCGCGCGACGGTCCTGACGCACGTCGCGAAGGCGAACTCGTGGTGGCGCTCACTGAAGGACGGCGATGAAGTGCTCGGTCTCTTTCTCGTCGCGAGCGCGTACGTTTCACCGTCGAATTACCCGAGCCGTATTGAGAGCCCCGGCGTTGTGCCCACGTGGAACTACGTGGCCGCCGAAGTTCGCGGAAAGGTCCGCGTGCACGACGACCCCGAGTGGCTAGGACGTCAAGTGCGTCTCGTCACCGATCAGTTCGAAGCGGAACGGTCACCGAAATGGAGCGTTGATGATTCGTCGCCCCCGTACGTCGTCGCACAGGTAAAGGCGATCGTGGGCATTGAGTTGGAAGTGGTTGCTATCACCGGCAAAGCCAAACTCTCCCAGAACCGACCGGACGTCGACCACGATTCGGTGCGCGACAACCTCGCCACGGGTACCCCGTCCGAGCGCAACGTGGCGGCGCGCATGTCCGACGATGGGTGAGGCGACGATCACCATCCGTCGTAGCGGCCGCGACGACTGGCGAGCGCTGAAGACGATTCGCCTCGAGGCGCTGGCCGACACGCCCGATGCCTACGGTTCCACGTGGGAGGAGAACAGGAAGTGGTCCGACGCTCAGTGGACGAACGCCGCGACCAATCGCCTGTACTACCTCGCGTATCGCGACGACGTTGTGGTCGGCATGGTGTCGGGTGGTCTCAACGACATGCACCCGGGAACTCGTTGGCTCTACGGCATGTACGTCACTCCGTCGGATCGAGGCAGCGGGACCGCAGAACAACTCGTTGCGACAATCTGTGGGTGGGCGCGCAGTGAAGGCGTCGACAAGGTGTACTTGCACGTGACGTCGAGTGTCGCGCGGGCTCGCGCCTTCTACACCAAGTTGGGCTTTCGACCAACCGGCGAGACGTTCCCTATGGACCGTGACAGTGCGCTGACGCTCGAGACGATGGTCCTCGATCTTGACTGACGAGTTCCATGTCGAGCGAGTTGCGTCGCGGCAACTCCATGATTTGCGCCGGCGAGTGCTGCGCAACGATGACGCGGCGCTGTATCACCCCGATGCTCGAGACGACGAAGTGACGTCGATTCACTTCGGCGGACTCCTCGGCGACCGTCTTGTCGTCAGCGCATCGTTCTTTCCCTCGTCACCGCCGATGAACCCGACGCTGGTGACGTACCAGTTGCGCTACATGGCGACGGACTTTGACGTGCAGGGTCGCGGTTACGGTGCACTGGTCTTGGCCGTGGCCGAGCACGAGCTTCGTTCACTCGGCGCCGAGCAGATTTGGGCGAACGGTCGTGACACCGCACTCGGTTTCTATCAGAACGTGGGCTGGCTGAGCGTCGATGGTTCGGAGCATCTGAGCCCGGAGACCCAATTGCCGCACACGGTGATCTTCAAGCGGTTGAACGAAGCGGCACGCTAGGCGCATCAACGTTTACTAACGTTCATTTATGCGCAAACCCCTGGTATACGTGACCGTACTGATTGTCATTGTCGCGGCCGGTGTCTTCGCCCTCATTCATTTCAAGAGTTCGCCGAATCCAACCTCGACGACGACGAGCACGACCACCACCATCATGGCTCCGACATTTCCGACTGCCCCTTTGACTGGTCTCCCCGATCCCTCCCGCCAGGCTGGCCATCGGTCGGCGCTGACGGTCAAAATCGAGAACACGCCCGAGGCACTGCCCCAGTGGGGAATTGATCAAGCCGACGTGGTGTACGAGGAGATTGTGAATGGCGGCATCACCCGACTGGCCGCGATCTTCAACTCTCATGCGCCGCTCAAGGTGGGGCCCGTTCGATCGGTGCGCCCAACCGACACGCAGGTCGTGTGGCCACTCGGCGGCGTCTTCGCCTACTCGGGCGGCGCGGCCTACGCCGTGGCGAGTATTTCGACGGTACCGGGGTTGAAACTGATCGACGAGTCAAGTGCCGGCACCGCCATGTTCCGCGACCCCCAGCTGTACGCGCCACACAACCTTTTCGCGATCGCGCCCAAGCTCTTCGCCTTCGGCGGAACGCCCGTACCGCCGCCGGCGCTGTTCGCGTATCTCCCCAAGACGCAACCGTTCAGTGGTCGTCCCGTCGCGAGTTTCGTCGTCCCCTTCCCAAGCATCTACGGGGTGAACTGGACATGGGACGCAGCCACGTCGTCATGGGACCGAACGCTCTTTGGAAAGGCCGACGTCACCGGCACTGGCGTGCGAGAGTCGCCTAAAAATGTCATCGTCATGTGGGTGAACTACGTCAACGGCATCGGTACCGAAGCCTCCTACGCGAACCTGCAGGGTTCAGGGAAAGCGGCTTTCTTCTCCGATGGCAAAGAGACCTTGGGGACGTGGTCACGGGGTACAGCCAAAGGTGACGTTGTCGGGTACACATTGGCGAACGGCAAGCCAGCGCTGCTCACGCCCGGTCAGACCTGGGTCGAACTGCTCAACACTGGTGCCGGACTGCCCATCACGCCGTAACGATCGCCTCGAGGCGTTGCAACGTTGCAATCATGGCGACTCGATTTCGTTCGGGAAATTTGACCAATTCAATGGCGAAGCCCCATGGTCGGTTGTAGTCGAAGGATTCGGTGACGTTCGTTCCTCCCTCGACCTCTTCGAGGTCGTAGCGCCAGATGAATCGGGCGAAGTGGTGCCAGGCAATGGAGCGGTTCTCTTCGAACACCACGACTCGATTGCGTGTGACGTAGCCGAGTTTCATTTTCATGTCCATGGAGAATGTGGATCCGAGCGTGAGTCGTACCGGTGCATCTTTCACACCGGTCACGGTGCCCGAGCCGTCAAAGAGCGAATGTTTGCGCGGATCGGCCAATAGTTCAAAGATCGTCGCGGGCGATGCGGCCATAAACCGCGTAACCGAAATCGTTCGTGGCGATGCCATTGGCCCAGCGTAGGGTGGTGAGTTGAGCGAAGGATCGGTGGTTGATGGCGTACGAAGAGCGGATGATCGAGAGCCCGGACGGGCGAGTGCTCGAGGTTGCGACCGTTGGCGATCCGTCACATCCGCCGGTCTTCTTTCATCACGGTACGCCCGGTTCAGCCTCGTTGGTTCGAACCATCGAAGAGATTGCCACGAAGGGCGATCTCTTTCTCGTAACTATGTCGCGTGCCGGCTACGGCACGTCGAGTCGTCAGGAAGGTCGCAATGTCGCGGCCGCGGTGCCCGACACGAGAACGGTGCTCGACGCACTCGGCCTCGATCGCTACGCCGTGGTGGGTTGGTCCGGTGGCGGACCGCACGCGCTGGCGTGTGCCGCGCTCGACGCCCCTCGTTGCATTGCCGCGTGGTCACTCGCGGGCGTCGCACCCTTTACCGCTGATTTTGATTGGACCGATGGGATGGGACCGGAAAACATCGAGGAAATGGAGCTCGCGGTGAAGGGCGGTCCCGAGTACGAAGCGCACATGGAGTTGATCGGAACCGCCTTAGGCGATGCGACTGCTGACAACTTGATCGATCTGTTCGGGGGCCTGTTGTCGGACCCCGACAAGGAGGCGTTGGCGCCGTGGGCGGCTCGAGAACTCTTCGCCGACTCATTTCGTCGAGGTTTCGTGCACGGGTGGCGCGGGTTTTACGACGACGACCGAGCGATGATGAGCGACTGGGACTTCGATCCGGGCGCCATCACGATTCCCGTTTCCGTGTGGTTCGGCGACCAGGACCTCATGGTCCCGCCGACGCACGCCCAATGGCTGTTGCGAACGGTCACATCCTCGAGCGGGCATCACTATCCAGGGGAGGGCCACTTCTCCGTCATTATGAATCACTTCGATGAGTTGGCCGCCGACATCAAGAAAGCTGTCGCGTAAGTGTCACGTCTCTGGTCGAGGACGACATCGTGCGCATAGGTAATCTCTACGGCGCCGATTCGACCTTCCTGGGCGTCCCGGGCGCCGACCCCGACGTTGCGGGCGAATGGTCGAGTGCCGCCGCGGCGATCATCGGCGCGCCCTTCGACGGGGGAACGTCGCATCGACCGGGCTGTCGCTTTGGGCCACAGGCCATGCGCGTCACTGATTATCTTCCTCACGACGGCATGCGACCCAGTCTCGCGCTAGGCGTCGACCCACTCATCGATCTCGGTGTCGTAGACATGGGCGACGTCGAGATGCCCTCGGGCGACACCGAGGTTTCGCTTCGCCGTCTCGAAGAGCGCGTGACGGCCGTCGCGAGCGCCGGCGTTCTTCCCATCATCCTGGGCGGGGATCACACGATTGCGTTGCCCGACGTCACGGGTGTCGCGCACCACGTCGGGTGGGGACGAGTGTCGGTCATCCACTTCGACGCCCACGCTGACACGGGCAACACGCAGATGGGCTCGCTCTACGGTCACGGTACGCCGATGCGACGACTCATTGAGTCCGGCGCCTGTCGCGGTGATCGATTCTTGCAGATCGGACTTCGCGGGTACTGGCCCGAACCGGCGACGCTGGACTGGATGGCCCAACAGGGCATGCGTTCCTTCGAGATGAGTGAGATCGTGTCGCGAGGGATGGACGTGGTCCTCGATGAGGCGATCGCGTTGGCGATGACCGACTGCGACGCGGTCTTCCTCTCGGTCGACGTCGACGTCGTAGATCCCGGATCGGCTCCGGGCACGGGCACGCCCGAGCCGGGGGGACTGACCAGTCGTCAACTCCTCGACGCCGTTCGACGTATTGCCATGGAGACGCCACTTGGCGGCGTGGATGTGGTCGAAGTTTCGCCACCGTACGACCACGCGGAGATCACCGCGTACCTCGGCAACCGCATCGTGCTCGAAGCACTGGGCGGCATCGCCTGGCGCCGAAAAGGCGAAAGGGGCGAGCCGAACCGCAACCCCGGCGACCCGCTCTTGAATGGTCGCTAGTCCCGCATCGATTCGAGGATCTCGTCGACCAGTTCGTCAGTGGTATTGGGATGCAGGAAGGCCAGTCGTCCAACGGTCTCGCCCTCCCACTTGGTGGGTGTGACGAAGGCAATCTGATCGCGCAGCAACTGGTGACTCCACTGCGTGTACTGCTCGGTGGTCCAACCCTTGCGACGAAAGAGCACGATGGAGAGACTGACGGGACGGACCATCTCGACGTGATCCAAGTGGTCGATCTTCTTCGCCGTGCGGTGCGCAAGGTCTACGGCGCACTGCACCGCGGTCTCGTAAAGGTCGGTGCCGTTGGTCACCAGCGAAAACCAGAACGGGAGGCCGCGAGCTCGCCGTGAGAGATGGATGGCGAAGTCCGATGGGTTCCATTCGTAGTGCTCATCGTCGCTCGAATGCAGAATGTCGAGGTAACCGGCCTGTTGGGCGAGGACCTTTCGTGCCACCGTGGGATTGCGATAGAGCAGCGCGCAGCAGTCGAGCGGTCCGAAGAGCCACTTGTGCGGATCAACAATGAAGCTGTCGGCGTGACGCAGTCCAGCGAGTAGGTGACGCTCGCTCGGTGAGAAGAGCGCGGCGCCACCGTAGGCGCCATCGACGTGAAACCACAGGTCGTTTTCGCGTGCGTAGCTGCCCAGACCTTCGAGGTCGTCTACGATGCCGGCGTTCGTCGTACCCGAGGTTGCGACAATGCCAATCACGCTGGTCGGATTGGGGTCATTCGCCATGGCCGCTTCGAGACTCGCCCTCGTAAATCGGTGGTCATCGGTCGTGACGACGAGCGGTTCGATGCCGAGCACGTGCAACGCCTTGCCGATGCTCGAGTGCGCGTCCTCTGAGATTGCGTAGCGCACTTCGTGCGGCGCCAGTTCGCGATGTTTGGCGCGCCCGACGTCGCGACCGACCGTCAGGCTGGAGAGATTGCCGAGCGAGCCGCCCGAGACAAACGCTCCGCCCGATCCTTCAGGCATACCGGCCAGTTCGGCGATGAATTCGAGCGCGAGGTTCTCGGCCATGACGACACCGCTGGACTCCAGCCAACTCGTGCCGTTGAGGCCCGAGCAGGCGACGACCATGTCGAAGAGCAACGAGTTCTTCGTCGGAGCGTTGGGAATGAAGGCCAGGAATCCCGGTGAGTCGATTGAGACGACCGCCGGTGCCAATTCATCCTTGAAAAAGGTGAGGATTTCATCGGCACTATGACCTTCGGGACGGATGAATCCCTTCATGTCCCCGGGCGGCATCGCGTGCAAGCTGCCGTAGTCCAACGGCACCGGATCCATAGAAAGACGGTCTCGACAGTAGTCAAAGACCTCGTTCGCCAACTCGGCGTTGTACTCAAACATCTGGTGCCCCATTGCACGCCTTTCGATTTTGCCCCCCTCTATCGTACGCACTCAAACGACCTTGACCGGCTCGCGTCACTTCGGCGGTTGCTTCGGCGCAACTACAATTTCTTGATGGGAAAGGCGCGAATTGGCTATCTCGGGCCGGAAGGTTCGTTCTCGCACGAAGCCGTATCCACCATGGAGGGCGTGGAGGGCGTGGAGGGCGTGGCCTGCGACTCCGTCGCCGACGTGCTCGAATCGGTCGCCGCGTCGACACTCGATCAGGGCCTCGTCCCTTTGGAAAACGCCATTGAGGGCACGGTGTCAGCGACTATTGACGGCCTGGTCTTCGACCACGATCTGGTGATGGTGCGAGAGATCGTCATCCCGATCAGGTTGCACTTGCTGGCACGACCCGGCGTCGCCTTGGAACAGGTGACGAACGTCCGAAGTTACGTGCACGCACTCGCCCAATGTCGGACATTTCTTCACACGATGAACGTCACCACCGAACAGACGACCTCGACGAGCCAGGCGGCCCGGGAGGTCGCGGAATCCAACGAACCGTGGGCCGCCGTCGCCTCAGACCTTGCCGGAGAACTCTTCAGACTGGTTGCACTCGCCACGGACATTGAAGACCACCCCGACAATGCGACTCGATTCGTTCTCGTCGGTCGACACGTCGTCGCCGCACCCACGGGCCACGACCGCACCACAATCGTTTGCTTTCAAGACGCAGATCGCCCGGGCTCGCTCTATGGAATTCTGGGACGATTCGCCGCGCGCGACATCAACTTGACGAAGCTCGAGAGTCGCCCCACCAAGCGAGGACTAGGCGACTACTGCTTTGTGATCGAGTTCGAAGGTCACGTTGCTGACGACATGGTCGCCGACTGTCTCGCCGATCTCCAAGCGCACTTGGCCCGTGTCAAGTTCCTCGGTTCTTATCCCGTCACCGGTGTCGACGCGACCGATCGGCGCGAAGAGGTGGCTGCCGCGCGAAGGTCCGCCGCGACGTGGATTGACGACATTCGCTCGCGCATCTCTTCGTAGTTGTCTCGGACCGTTCTCTTCGAGACGTGCGTTAGGAGCTGGAGACCCGCTCAAGCTCCCGTTGGGCGAAGGGAAGTGGAAAGCCGGCAATGAAGAGGTGTCGGTCGATGACGTCGAGCAGGTGTTGTAGGTCGAGCGGTTTTGAAAGATAGTCACCGACGCCGGCGTTCTTAAAGCGTCGCTGTTGCCACGTCGCGGCGTCGGCGGAGAGTACGACGACGGGAATGTCAATCGTGCGCGAATCGCCGCGCAGACGTTCGAGTACGTCGTAGCCGTGAATATCGGGCAGGTGGACGTCGAGCAGAATCAGCGATGGCTCATACTGTTGCGCCAGTTCGACACCGAGCGCTCCCTGCAACGCAGTGACGAGGCGTATCGAAGGTCGCTGGAGCAGTAGTCGCTCGACGAGCTGCACATTCGCGACGTCATCTTCGATGTAGAGCAAGGTGATTGTTGGAAGCGACTTCGCTTGGCGCACCAGCGACGGTCGGGCTCGCGATGAGAGTGTCTTTGCGTGTTCGGCGACGGGGAGTTCGATCCAAAAAGTTGATCCCTGTCCCAAGACGCTGTCGACTCCCAAGGTGCCGCCGATAGCCTCGGTGAGACCTTTCGAGAGCGCGAGGCCGAGTCCAGTGCCTTCGATACCCGACGACTCGGCGTCGAGGCGGTCGAACGGTGTAAAAAGTCGTTCGCGCAGTTCGGGATTGATTCCCGGACCCGTGTCGGTGACCGAGAGTCGAACCCGTCCGCCCTCTTGAGTGCAGGTCAGGGTCACGGTACCGTTTGGACGGTTGTACTTGATTGCGTTTGTCAGGAGGTTGACCAGCACCTGCTTCAGCCGTTGCTGGTCGCCGAGTACTTGGACGTCGTAACTGGAACAAGAGTTGATCGTGATGCCGAGTTGACTGGCCTGGGGAGCGACGAGCTCGACGCACTCGTTCTCGAGTTGCTTCAAGACGAGGGGCTCAATCATGACGCTGATGCGGCCGGCCTCGATGCGCGAGATGTCAAGCACCTCGTTGATCAATTCGAGGAGATACTTTCCCGAGTTGTGAATGTAGCCAACCATTTCGAGTTCATCGGGAGAGGTGAGTTCCATCTCTAAGATCTGGGCAAAGCCGAGCACCGAGTTGAGCGGCGTGCGCAGTTCGTGACTCATGCGTGACATGAACTCGCTCTTGGCCCTGTTGGCGCGCTCGGCCGTCTCCTTCGCATCCTTTAAGTTCATCTCGTCGGCCACCGACTCGGTGACGTCGCGCGAGACGAGCACGGCGCGAGGCGCGTCGCCATTCACGTCATGAATAAGTCGCCCTCTCGTCTCGATCGTCAGCATCCGCCCGTCAACGTGCTGCGCCCGGAACCGGTAACTGGTGAGGTTCCCGTCTTCACCCTTGAAGAGGCGGTGCAACTCTGACGCAACGTGAATGCGGTCGTCGGAGTACACGAAGGTGAGCGAGTTCCGCCCGACTCGGTCCACCTTTGACACGCCGTAGATTCGGTCTGTGCCGGGACTGACGTCGAGCACGCGGAAGTTATCGTCTACCGTGATGATCGAGTCAACGACGGCGTCGAGGATTGCCCGCTTGGTCTCGAGACTTGCGGCCAACGCACTTTGGTTTTCGACCTGGGCAGTGATGTCGCGACCGGCCGAAAACACCGTGCCGTTACGGCCCTGACAGCTCCACTCAATCCAGCGGTACTCGCCGTCGCGTCGACGTTGGCGATTGCGGAACTCCACGAGCGTCGCATCAGGTAGTGCAACCAGTCGTTCGAACTCGCGCAGCGTTGCTGCAACGTCGTCTGGGTGAATTAGGTCAATGAAGGGGCCGCTCTGAAGATCCTCGAGGGACCAACCCATGGAGTCGGGCCATGCCGAATTGACGATCTTCCAGGTGCCGTCGCGGTCCAGGATTGACATGAGATCGGTGGAAGCCCAAAAGAACTCCTCGACGTCAGTTGTGTCGAATCTCTTCCTGGTCATGTACAGCACTCCGTTCGGCATGTGACTGATGTTCGCAGCGGCGACGTCGCCGCCGTCAGCGTCGCTGGTTTGAAAACCGCGTCGCGTACGTACGACGTTACCGTTGAAGAATTTCGACACTGTCACGTGTATCGGTGTGAACACGCGTTTGACGTCGTTGTGAGGTGCTAGGTCACAAATATGTTTCGTGGTTGACGTCGCGTTGCGATTCGTTTCGAAGTCGCGATGCGTCAACGTTCGCGACGACACACAACTAGATGAAATGTCAACGATGAATCAGACTCGTTGCACCAGTGCGTCGAGGTAATAACGAATCTGAATCGCGACCGCGGCACCTTCGCCGACCGCTGACGCGATCTGCTTCGTCGATCCTGAACGCACGTCGCCGGCCGCGAAAATGCCGTCGACATTCGTGCGAAACATGGGATCGGTGACAATGAAGCCACGTCCATCGACGTCCAATGCACCATCTAGGAAACTCGTATTGGGATCAAGTCCGATGAAGATGAACGCGCCGGCCGTGTCGTGCGTCTCCTCTTTACCGTCATGGTCCACCGTGATGGACTCCAGTTTCCCCGATGCGTTCGCGTTGAATGACTGGATCGTCGTGTCGAGCAGCACGGACATCTTGGGGTGGTTGAGGACCTTTTCTTGCAGCAGTTTGTTCGCGGTCAACTGCGCCATGCCCTGCATGACGGTCACGTGTTTCGCGAACTGCGTGAGGAAGAGCCCCTCTTCCAGACCACTGTTGCCGCCACCCACCACCGTCAACTCACTCGCACCACGGTAAAACGGTCCGTCGCATGTCGCACAGAAGTGAATGCCTGCGCCGATGAGGTCCGCTTCGCCCTCGGCATCGGTGCGGCGATAGGTCGAGCCCGAGGCAATGAGCACCACCGGCGCAAATACTTCGTCGCCGGTCGAAAGCTTCACGCGCAGCATCGGACCTTCGCGAACGATCGACGTTGCCGCGACGGCCTGGAGAATCTCAACGCCGTAGCGCTGCGCCTGCTGGGTCATGCGCTCGGCCAACTCAGCGCCGCCGACACCGTCGGGGAAGCCGGGGTAGTTGTCGAAGCGTTCGGTGATCCCCGCCTGTCCACCGGGGGCCGATTTCTCGACGATGAGCACTTTGGCGTTTTCACGCGCGCCGTAGATCGACGTGGTGAGGCCGGTCGGGCCGCCTCCCACAATCACGATGTCGTACTCGCGACTCGACGCAACACGCGAGAGTCCGATGCGGTCAGCCAACTCGTTGTTCGACGGCTCCGCCAGGAATGAGCCGTCGGGAAAGACGATGGTGGGGATAATGCGCTTGCCGTCGTTGCGCGCTTCAACTTCGGCGGTCTTTTCGGGAAACTCCTCGAGGTCGATCCACTCATAGGCAATACGGTGCGACGCGAGGAACTGCTTTGCCCGTCGACAGTCAGGGCACCAACTCGCTCCGTAGACCGTGATGGGCATGGCGGGCGTGGATGTTGACGTCATGGCGATGACCTTTCAGTTATCGGAGCGGTACTGACGAAAGAGATTCACGAGGCCCTCAACGACGTCGTCCGACAGATCCTCGGGTCCCACTCGACCGCTGGCGGCGACGGTCGCTCGAACCTGTTCCAAGTACGCCTGACAGCCGTCGCACGCCGCGAGATGCTTTTCGAGGCGTCGCCGATCGCGCCGAGACAGGGTACCGTCGAGATAGTCGCTGACGAGTTCGACGGCGTCGCGGCAGGCCAGTGGCGATGGCATCAACCTCATATCTTCGTTCCCTTCATGGCCGATTCAACTATTCCTCGAACCTTCGCTCGACCGCGGTGCAAAATAACTCGCACATTCGCCTCACTGAGTCCGAGGAGTGTGGCCACCTCCTCAGTAGATAGTCCTTCAACGTCGCGAAGCGTTACGACCGCTAACTGTGGTTCGCCAAGTGAAGCGATCGCGTTGCGCACCGCGTTCACCAAAAAGCTGTTATCGAGTCGCGCATCGACGGTGTCGGTGAAGAGAACCGGCGGATCGCTCCACGTTCCGCCCTGGTCAAATCGAGAAGCAGCGACCGTGGGACCCGACTCCATTGGGTTGGTCGGCACCGTCCGATGCTCCTTCACCCCTAACGTTCGCGCACGATTGGTACAGATTCGAAGCAACCAGGTTTTGAAGGAGCTACGTCCTTCGAACTTCTCCGCGCCGCGTATCACGGCGATCCACGTGTCTTGGGCGACGTCTTCGGCCGAGGCGTAACTCTTGACGTAATAGCCCGCGATTTTTACCAGTGTTGCATGGTAACGGTGGACGAGTTCGCTAAACGCCGCCTCGTCGCCACCGAGCATTTGTCCCAAGAGTTCGGCGTCATCCACCATGCAAACAGTACTGCCCGAAGAAAAACCTTGTAACGCGATCCGCACTCGTCGGACTGTTCTATCGGCGCCCTCGCCACAACCAAGGAGAACACATGAAATTACACCGCCCACTTCGAACGCTCGCCGCGGCGAGCCTGATGCTCGGCGTCGGCGTCATCGCGACGACGTCATTCGCGGGAGCGACATCGGCCAAGGATCTCGCACCGACCGGTCACGCCCTCTTCGTCGAGACCGATGCATCTGGCGGTAACTCGGTGCTGAGTTACACACGAGGCACCGACGGAACAATCTCCTACGTCGCGACCTACGCAACCGGTGGCACCGGCGCCACCGCCGCCGGATCGGCGGCGGACCCTCTCGCCAGTCAAGGCGGACTCGCGCTCACCGATAATGGTAACGAACTGCTTGCAGTGAACGCCGGCAGTGACACGGTGTCGGTCTTCGCGGTCTTCGGTCCGTATTTGCACCTCATTCAGCAGATCCCAACAAATGGCAACTTCCCCGTATCCATTGCGGTGCACGATGACCTGGTCGCCGTGCTCAACGCCGGCGGCGCCGGGTCCGTGACGCAGTTCCAACTGCAGTGGGGACGTCTCGCGGGGACCGGTCAGACGCGTTCGCTCGGACTCACGAACACCACGCCGCCCAACTTTCTGGCCGGCGCCGGCCAGGTTGGCTATAGCCCGAATGGTCAGTTCCTCATCGTGACCACCAAGGGCTCGACGAGTTCTTTTGAGGTGTTCTCCGTTGCCTTCAACGGCACCCTCTCGTCGTCGCCAACCGTGACGCCATCCACCAACCCCGTGCCGTTCTCGTTCACCTTCGACGCCCATGGCCGTCTCGTTGCCACCGAAGCGAAGAACAGTTTCCTGAGCACGTACTCGATCAATCCCAATGGATCGTTGTCGCCCATTGGAACGGTCAGTGACGGCGGAGCCGCACTGTGCTGGATCTCAAGTGCGAAGGGATACTTCTTCGGCTCGAACGCCGGGAGTGGCACGGTCAGCTCCTTCAGCGAGAATGCGGCCGGCGTGCCCGCCGTGTTGAACGCCATCGCGGCCACGGCGCACGCCGGAACGACTGACTCGGCAACGTCGCCCGACGGCCAGTTCCTGTACGTCGAGAGCGGCGGCGCCGGTGCACTCGATGCCTTCGCGGTCAACGCCAACGGAACACTCACTCCGCTTGAGACGCTGTGGAACCTGCCGAAGCCCTACGAAGGCATCGCCGTCAGCTAAGAAACACTCTTGTGCACATTGCCCCGGTCGATTCGACCGGGGCAATGTGCTGCGTTGACGAAATTTGGAGTGGCGGAGGGAGTGGGATTTGAACCCACGGTGGGCAAGCCCACGCCGGTTTTCAAGACCGGTACATTCGGCCGCTCTGTCATCCCTCCGGGG
>Ga0208586_1000271_pt1 | contig 19989 bp, 23 predicted proteins | sample NGESurshal072012_6_FD_184471 | JGI IMG/M metagenome (GOLD analysis project Ga0208586, IMG submission 184471) | Arctic peat soil microbial communities from Barrow, Alaska - NGEE Surface sample 53-3 shallow-072012 (SPAdes) | ecosystem: Environmental > Terrestrial > Soil > Wetlands > Peat ... | reverse complement strand
CCTCATCCGGCGGCTCGAACCGGCCGGCCAGCGGGTCACGGCGGACCCCGAGAGCGGCCAGGACCTGCGGCGGCGCGTCCGCCACCCACTCACCGATGGCGGTGAACGACCGGGCTCCGGCCAGCACGGCCGCTACCGCGGCCAGTAACAACGACGACAGGCTATGGCGCACCCCGCGCCGATCACGCGGGTCAGGCACCCGCGCCAGGCATTCCAGCAGGCCAGGGCACTGACCCGCCAGCAGCGCGCGATCGCTGGCAGGCAGATCCGAAAGCTGCTCCAGGGCAGGGCTGATCGGGGAAGATGACAAGGCAGGCACGGACTTCCACGGTGATCATGGGAATCGACACCCACATGATCTTGGGAGCCGTGCCTGTACTGCTCCCTGACACGCCGCAACGGCTACGAAGGCATCAACCGGACATCACGCCACTTTGCCGGGGCCCTGCTGGGTGAGGGTCCCCTCCCAATCAGGCTTGGCCAGCACCTGGACGTTGACGATGGGGATGGTGGCCGCCAGCAGAACCGCCAGGCAGAGAGCAAGATGCCTGAAGAAGTACCCCTGATTAGTTGGCCTGCCCCCGTCGATGTTGTGCAGCAGCCAGGCCCAGATGAAGCCGAAGAATGCGGCGATGAAGCCGAAGGCCAGGACGAAGTTCCGGTTCTGGTACTCGATGTGCACGTGTACGGGCACATCGGCGCCCTGCACCGTGCTGGAGTCCAGGGCCACGGCCCCAGAATAGAGCCCGGCGTCGCTTGAGTGACGGTAGTGGGGCGCAATCAGGACCCAGACGGTGGCGTGAGTCCCGTCGTTATTTACTCGCGCCCAGCTGACAGTCTGATTCCCCGGCAAGGTGACCCCGCCGCTGCGGGTGAATTCCCCTGGCTCCATGGGCAGGATACTGCCCGGGCAGAGCTTGCCCTTCTGGACGAGCAGGGGTGCCGTCCGGCCCACCTCCCGGTCCCCATTCTGGCCAATGTAGATATTCAGGATCGCGCCTGCGCCTGATGCAGGGCTTATCGTCAGAGGCTTCGCCGCCGACCCGTGTGCTGCTTGCTGGCACCTGATGGCCCGTTCCGCGGACTTCGGCACGGTGAGCGGCGCTTTGTCGAAGTTCCCGGACAGCGGTCCCCCGTAGAAGGTGACCGCACCCGCGGCCGCCACGAAGATGAAGATCAGAACGAACGCGAAGGTCGCCCGGTACTTCCTGGCTGGGTTAAGCAAGCGAGCCAGTCCGGTATCAGTAGTGGTCTCTGGCCCGCCCGGTCGCTGCGCTGACGCCATCCCCAACCCCCAAGGCAGCGGCGGGTTTATCGCCGCGTATATGAGAAGACGCCTGATGCCCGGTTCAGGATCACACGGGGTAAGCGGCATGATCGGCTCCTCGGTAGAGTCCAGGACGTGGATCAGCAGCGGGACGGGGCCAGGGCGACGACGATTGTTCGTGTCGCGGAGGCCGAGATCGGCGGGGATCTGAGACAGCAGCTGCAGGCGCTGCTGCAGATGTGCTTCCCCGGATATCCGGACCGGAGTTACTTCAAGCTCCCACCCCATTTCCGGTATCTGGCGATGACCAATGGTGAGCTGGCGGCACAGATGGGCGTGGAACTGCGGGTGATCCGGGTCGGCGGCAACGTCCTGCGGACATTCGGAGTCGTCGACCTGTGTGTCAGGGCGAGTGAAAGGTCACACGGCCTGGCTGGCAGGCTGCTGGCCGACGTGACCGAACTCGCGCGTTCCTGCGGAATCGACTTTGTTGTCCTCTTCGCAGACGACGGCCGGCTCTACACCCGTCACGGCTGGGCAGGCGCTGACAACCCCTGTTCCTGGGTGAAGATCCACGATCACACCACACTGGGGCTGGCGGCAGCGCAGAACACTCACTCCCTGATGGTCAAAGCGATTGGGTACCATCCTTGGCCCGAGGGCGACGTGGATTTGCTCGGCCACTTGTTCTGACGTGGACAGCAGCGCCACCGGCAGCATCTGGGAGCAGGAGGCGGGAATGAGCGATCGCGTTCCGGGGTGGTCCCTGGCCTGGTCGGAGGAGTTCGACGGGGACGCGGGTGCGCCGCCAGACCCGCGGAACTGGCAGCTGGAAACCGGCGGCGGCGGGTGGGGGAACCAGGAACTGCAGTACTACACCGGGGGCACCGAGAACGCGTCCCTCGACGGCGCCGGCCACCTCGCTATCGTCGTGCGCCAGCCAGATCCGGTGGCGCGGAAAGACCGTTATGGAGGGTACGCGTATACGTCCGCGCGGCTGATCAGCAAGGGGCGGGTCGCCCTGCGCTACGGGCTGGTGGAAGCCCGGATCCAGATCCCCGATGGCCGCGGGATCTGGCCCGCGTTCTGGATGCTCGGGCAGGACATCGACGAGGCAGGATGGCCGCAGTGCGGTGAGGTCGACATCATGGAAATTCTCGGCCAGGATCCCGCGGTCCTGCACGCGACCGTGCACGGGCCGGGGTACTCGGGAGCCGCCGGCGTCCACTCCTCGCATCGCGCCCGCACCAGCCTCGCGGGCGGCTTCCACGTGTACGCCGTCGCCTGGGAACCCGGCCGGATCCGCTGGTACCTCGATGGCGAGATGTACGCGTCGGCAGCGCGTCGCGATGTGCGGAGGAAGCCCTGGGTCTTCGACCACGACTTCTTCCTGGTGATCAACGTGGCCGTCGGCGGGACCTTCCCCGGGAACCCGGACCGCTCACTGGCTTTCCCGAGGACCATGCTGGTCGACTACGTCCGCCATTACACGGCGCCCGCGCCTGGGTGACCAGCCGCTTCAGCGATCGCCCTGATTCTTTCCAGGGTGACGCGCATGCCGTCCAGGTTGGTGCGCCGCCGGGCCCGCCCGGCGAGCATCCAGTACAGCCGGGTCACCAGGATGTCAGGCAGCTCGAAGGACTCGGTGACGTCGGCGCCCTCCGCGCGGGGCCGCAGTTGATAGCGCCAGGTGTTCAGCGTCCTGCCGCCGGGCCCGGCCACGGTGAAGGCGAACTCGCGGCCCGGGTCGCTGGCGATCACCGTGCAGGTGGTCCAGTACACCGGTCCCCGCCCGTTACGCCGGACATGCCCACGGAAACGCACCCCCGTACCGGGCCCGTCCGCGCCATCGAGCCATTCCGCCTCGAACGTCTCCGGGCTGAACTCCCCGATACGGGTGACATCAGCCACCAGATCCCAGACGCCTCCGGCTGGGGCTGCCATGTGGACGGTCACCGAGCCTCGCATACCACGAGAATAGGCCCGCCCCGCCCGCGAGCCGCAGATCCGGGGTACCCGGCGATCGGCGGAAGAGAAACTATTCCTCGACGAGAATGACCAGGGTTTCGGGGAGGACGCCGTCGTACGCCATCGCCTGGCTCATCGTCTCGTCCTGCATCGCGGCCATGACCCTGTCCATGTCGGCCACATCCATGAGAATCGCAACCCTGGTCGGGTTCTGCGGGTCGACGAAGGTGCGGATGTTAGTCACCCCGAGCGGCCCGAATACTTCTTCGCGCCGCGTTGAGGCGAGCCAGTGATCCTTGTCCTTCACGTCATGATGGGCGATTACGGTCGGCATGGTTTCCCCCTCGGATTCACCTGGCCAGTGGTTTTACCCTGGCGCGCCGACCCTACACCCAGGTGCCGAATTTCTGTACTGGCAAATCATCCGGACAGGCGACAAGGGCGGGGGAGTGCAGGCGATTGAGCAGAGGCAGAATTTCTCATTTCTTCCGCGGGTGAAGGCATACGCGCCGGGCGGGCACTACGAGCAACCGCTTCAGCTTCCGCGATGTCGAGCTGGCCCAGATCGGGCCGGTCCTGCCGCTCGGCGGGAACACCCCGGCTACCAGGGACCGGGTGGCGACCATCCTGGTCCGCCAGCTCCAGCCCGTTATCGCGGCGGTCGAGGAGGCGGGCGGCCAGATCATCGAGGGGCTGTCCCCAGCGCCCAGCGGCGCCGGCTCATCGCGCGCCACCCGGACGGTTCCGTCTTCGAGTACATCGAGGCGGCGACCGTCGCCGGGGAGTAACTGGCTCCTGTGGCTGACGTGACGGATGGGGCGCGGTTGATTAACAGCTGTCACTTCTGTTTCTTTATTCACAAAGGTGGGCCCTGTCCCCGAGTCTGTCATCAGGTCAGGTACTTACTGTATCACCGAACGACAGGGTTATCTTGCTGCGCGTTCATTACCTGTCCTGCGCTCGCTTGCCTCCCAGGCTTAGCCAGTCTGGCTGTATCCCGGCAGACGGGGGCAGAGGTATTGTCTGGGGGAGGAACGGGGGAAAAGGTAGCTAGCTCGTATCTCTTGTTTAAGGTGGCCCCGCGAATTGCCCGTTGCCCCGAAAGCCGTCTCCCGCATTAGCGGGGATGCGCAATGAGCCAGTCCCGTGCTGCTGATGCCGCACCACCCGGCGTCCGGCCTGCCCAGCGTGGCGCGGCGCTGGCGCCCCGGAACTGGCGGCTGGCCGGCCGCCTGATCGCCCTGGTGGCTATCCCGACCATGCTGGGCCTGGCGCTCACCGGGCTGCGGGTCACCGACTCGATGCGCAGCGCGGAGGCGTATGGCCAGGTGGGGCGCGTTGCTGTGCTCGGCCAGGAGGTCAACGGCTTAGCGCAGGCGATGGAAGACGAGCGGGCCGACACGGCCGCGTTCATCGCGGCCGGCCGGCCGGCCGCCGGCCTTACGGCCCTGCGCCGCCAGTATGTGATCACCGACAGCCGGGCGGGCGCCGTGCGTCGGCTGGCCCGCCAGGTTGGCCGCGACGGCCCGGCCGGGACGCGGGCCGGCGCGGCCTCGGTCCTGGCCAGCATCGCCGACCTCCCTGAACTGCGCAGGTACGCAGCGCAGGGGCAGGCTCCCGCACTGGCCGTGATCAACCGCTATTCCACGGCGACAGCGGGCCTGTTCCCGATCAGCGACGGCATCGCTGACCTGAGCGGCAGTCCCACGCTGATGACCAGCGGGCATGCGCTCGCCGCGCTGTCCAGGATGAAAGACCAGGCTTCGGAGCAGCAGGCCATCCTCGGCGTGGCCCTCGCTGAAGGCCGGTTCGCGCCCGGGGTGCGCACCGCGCTGATCAGCTCCCAGGCGCAACAGGCCAGTGACCTCGTAACGTTCCGCGCCCTGGCGACTCCCGAGGAGAGCTGGGCCCTCAGCACCACCCTGGCCAGCCCGCTGGCCGGGCAGGCCCAGGCGGTGGAACAGCGCGCGGCAGCGGCGGGCCCTGGTGCGCTGGTCCTCGGGGCCCCGGCCAGTCGCCAGTGGGGGGACGGGATGTCCTTCACGGTCGGCTGGATGCGCCACGCCGAGCAGCAGCTGGCGGCCTGGAACGCCGGCTACGGCCGGTCCCTGCAGCGGTCCGCGATGGAGTACGCGATCATCACCGGCGCGGTGGCGCTGGCCATCCTGGCGATCGTCCTGCTGGCCACCATGATCCTGGCCAGGTCCCTGCTGCGTCCGCTGCGACGGCCGGCCGACGCAGGGTCTGCCCTTGAGATCACCGAGGTCGCCCGCGCCTTCGACCGGGCCCACCGGGAGGCACTGCGGCTGGCCGGCGAAGCGGCCCGGCAGCACCGCAGTATCAGTGCCATATCCGCCAGTTTCTTCCGGCGCAGTCATTCCCTGCTGGAACGGCTGCTGCGGCTGCTCGACAGCCTGGAACTCAGTGAGGATGACCCGGGACGGCTGGCCAGCCTGTTCCAGATTGATCATCTGGCCACCCGGATGCGCCGTAACTCAGACAGCGCCCTCGTCCTCGCGGGGCACGAGACTGCGCGCCCCTGGGCCGAGCCGGCCACCCTGGTGGACGTGCTCCGGGCGGCGGTGTCCGAGATCGATCAGTACGGCCGGGTGGTGCTGGACATCCAGCCAGGTGTCTCGGTCAGCGGCAGGGCTGTGGCCGACACCGTGCACCTGCTCGCCGAGCTGCTGGAGAACGCCACCGAGTTCTCGCCCAGGACGACCCAGGTGATCGTGTCCGCGCACCCGGCGCGCGGCGGCTCGCTGATCAGCATCACCGACGGCGGAATGGGCATGCCCGAGGAGCATCTCGGGCAGCTCAACTGGCAGCTGGCCCACCCGTCTCCCGCGGACGCGGCGGTCAACCGGCACATGGGCCTGTTCGCGGTCGCACACCTGGCGGCGCGGCACGGCATCACGGTGGCGCTGAAACAGCCGCCGGACGGGGGGACCACCGCCGAGGTGTACCTACCGGCCACGCTGATCTCGCCGGACACCGCACCCGGCAGGTGGCCGGCCCCGGCTGGCGAAGTCTTCCGGGTCCGGGGCGGTGGAGCCAAGGACAGGGGTGCGGGCCCGCTGTCCTCAGCTCCCCGGTTCGCCGACGGGCGAGAGCGCGTCCGGGGGCTGGACACCGGCACCTCCGGTGCCACGCGGCTGGCGCTGGGCGCGCCGCTGCCGCCCCCCGTCCCGGCCGTCGCCTTCGCCGTGGGCCAGCCGGAGCCTGAGCCGGAGAGGGAGGAACGGGAGAGCGGGGAACGGGAGAGCGCGGAACGGGGCGGCGCGCTGCCCATCTACGAGTCCGTCGAATCCGATTATCCCCATCCCTTCGGCCGGGACCTGCCCCAGCCCAGCGGGCCGCAAGCCGCGCTGCCGCAACGGATTCCGCGGGCCCGCCCGGCCAGCGGCACCGCAGCTGGCCAGGCGCCCCGGCCAGCCACGTCGGCTGAATCGGCGGAGATCACGCGGGAACAGCTGGCCAGCTTCCAGCGGGGTTCCCGCCGGGCCCGGGCTGCAGATCGGGGAGGGGACCGGATCGACCGGGACCCGGATCAGCCGGCCCAGGATCGCTGAGCGGCAGTCACGTGGACCAGGCCCGCCCTGCACAGGATCCCGACCGGCTCATCACGGACTTCACCGAGCGAGTGCCCGATGTGCTGCAGGCCGCCGTGGTGGCCGCGGACGGCGTCCCAGTGGCGGTGTCCGACGCGATAGCGCCCGGTCATCTGGGGCAGCTTTCCGCGATCACCGCCGGCCTGGTCAGCCTGGCCTGTGCCGCAGCCCGGGCCTTCGATGAGGGTGTGGTGACCCAGGCCCTGGTCACCATGGAACGGGGCATCCTCGTCATCATGGCGATCGGTGACGGGTCGAGCCTTGCGGTCCTCACCACCGCCTCGGCCGACCTTGACCTGGTCGCATACGAGATGACGACGCTGGTGGACCAGGCCGGCAGCAGGTTCACCCCGCCTGCCCGCAGCGCCGCCAGTGGCATGCGGAGCGGAAGCGCGGGAAGCAGCACTGCATGAGCCCCGGTGGCCTGGCGGCCACCTGGCTCAGCGGGTCCTGACGACCTTTCTGCGGTAGACGATGCTCCCGGCTCCCGCGAGGATGGCCGCTCCGCCCAGGCTCAGGAGCAGCGTGTCCTGGAAACCGGCGGTGCCCCCGCCGCCCGTGGCCGGGGCGGCGGTGGGGTACGGGCTGCTCGACGGGGTCGGCGTCGGCGTCGGGGTGGGGGTGGGGGTGGGGGTCGGCGATTGTGACGGCGTCGCCGACGCCGTGTCTGAGGGGCTCGCCGATGCGGTGTCCGAAGGGCTGGCGGTTGCGCCCGACGAAGTGTCGGTTGGCGTAGGCGACCCGCCTCCGGACGCTGAGCCTCCGGGGGAGAGGGAAGGCGGCGTAGCCGAGGGCGTGCCTCCTGAGCAGGCCGAGAGCGACACGGAAGCGAGCACGGTCAGGGCAGCACAGCCGGCGGCGCTTAATCTCCCGCTGAACCTCGTCCCCGCGATAGTGGTGCGCATGCCTATGCGACCTCCTCATGCGTCCGGCGGGTGGCTGACCCGTTTCTCTCGGTCCCGGCCCGGGCGGCCGGGCCGTTTTCCTTGGTCCCGGCATCACAGGCCGGCATCAGAACGGAAATCGCGCGGGCGGCCTGGTCGCTGCCTGCGGCCGGAGGCAGGTCCCCGAAAGCGCCGTCGGCCATAAAGGCAAGGCCATGGACGGTCCAGGCAGGCAATGGCTTGTTCGTCACAGGAATATTAGGCTACGCGAGTAGAACACCCTGGGGAAGATGGGGAGGGACGGTATTGGGGGAGGCGGAGCGGCAGCGCGTCGCCGGGTTTCGCGTGGTCGTGTCGTGGCCGCAGAGCAGATTCGCCCCCCCGCCCCACACGCCGGGAAGCCTCCGCGCCCGCCTGGCCGGGGTGGCCGGTGTCTTTCTCATCATCGGCGGGATGGCCGCAGTCGGCGTCGCGATCGGTTCGCAGCAGCATGCGCCGCAGCCCTCTCTGGCGGCCTCGGGCGCTATCGGGCCCGCAGGCAGGGGACCATGGCTCCGGCGCTCCTTGCCGGTGTCCGTCGATATCCCGGCCATTGGAGTGCATTCGGAACTGCTACGTCTCGGCGTCAACTCTGATGGCACGATCCAGGTGCCGCCGGTACTCACCAAGTCCGGTGAGGCGGCGTGGTACAAGTACTCGGTGACGCCGGGGCAGATCGGGGCGTCGGTCATTGAAGGCCACGTGGACAGCGTTGAGGGGCCTGCTGTCTTTTTCCGCCTCGGGGCCCTCCGCCCGGGGGACAAGGTCGATGTGCGGCTCGCCGACGGGACCACCGCCGTTTTCCGTGTCACCGGCGTGCGTCAATACCGGAAATCAAAATTCCCCGCGAAAGATATTTACGGCTCGACCCGCTACGCGGCCCTGCACCTGATCACGTGCGGCGGAGCGTTCGATTACGCCACACGCCACTATCTCAGTTCTACCGTCGTATTCGCCTCCCTCACCTCGGCGCGGAGGGCACCCCGCCACCAGCACGGCGGCTGACCGCCCCGCGATCGTCGTGCCGCTCGTGACCGCCGTCCCGAGGCCGCTTCCTGCGGCGGGCCTTGATCCGTCACCCGCCTCCTAGTCGCTGACCACGAACGGGCCGCATCCGGCCGGGGTGGCAGGCATCCCGGCCATCGGGTCCGGCGTGGGGCTTGAGGACGTTACGCACCAGCTTCCAGATTCCTGGAAAAGCACCAACGGGAGGCGCATAGCGGACCAGGTATCGCCGCGTCTGTGTAGGCTTCATTGTGCGAGGGCCGGGTCAGGATTAGGGTCCGGCCGCTGTTCCTGGCTGCCTTATTTAAGGCAGATAGCTGAGGGAGGCCACGTGCATATCGGATCGGTGCTGCTTGCCGTCTGGCTGATTATCGGTGCCTTCGCTGCGGGGCAGCGCGGCGATTACCACGGGACCGTCAGAAGTTGCAGTAAGGCCACTACTACCGTGGTAACGATCGCCGCTGGCCCCCTTAACTACCTGGGCGTGAAGCCGAAGATCCACTGCACCGCGCCGCAGCCCAGCAATTAGCCGCAGCAGCAAGTCCGGTGGGCGGAGCGGCGGAATTCCTGGCCCGGCCCCTCCCGGCAATTCCGTCCCGCCAGTAATGAATCCAGGTCAGGTCGAGCGAGCGTGCCCTGGCACCTGGCCTGCGGCAGTGCGATGATGTGACCATGGGCGATGAGCGGGACACCGAACTCCCCGAGACCCTGGCCGAGGTAGGCCGGCGCGTGGGGCAGGCCCTGGCTGACGCCCTTGAACGGGTGCGGCCGGCTATCGACGCGCTGACGGAGGTGGCCAACCGTCCTGAGGTCCGGGCGGTGATCGACCGTGCCGAGAGGGCCATGCGGCACCGTCCCTGCCTCTGCTTCTGCGCACGGACTCATCCGTCTGACCGGGGCGTGTGCGAGGTGTTCGACGCGGTGATCACGGCTCCGTACAGCTCCGACTGGCTGGGAGATGTCGATGTGCCGTTGTGCGCCCCGTGCGCGGCGGCCCGGGCCGCGCACGAGTTCGCCGAGCCCCGGCCTTAGCTGAGCCCGGCCTTAGCTAAGCCCCGGGCTTAACTAACGGCTGGCGCGTTCCGTGCCGGGCCCCGATGGCGGGACGGTGCCGGCTAGGCCGCTGCATCGTCAGCGCGCTGCGCGGGCTGACCATACGGGCACCTCCGCCGACGGAGCGAGGATCAGCTCCTCGAGTTGGCGGACGATAGTCGCGGGCGGGATGGGCGCCGGCTGAGCGAATACTTCCAGCAGCGTGTCGACGGACTGCCCGACGGTGAACCTCATCCCGGCGCCGTGCCTCGCGGCCGGGGAGAGCGGCCCGCTGTCCATGGCCTCGCGGATACCGCAGGCGAGCGCTTCCGCGTTGTCCGGCCTGACGAGGACCACGCCGCCGCAGTCAGTCTCGGGCAGGCCACCATCGTCGGAGGCGATGACCCGGCAACCCGAGTGCTGGGCCTCGATCGAGACAATGCCGAAGGTCTCGTGCCAGTACTGGCTGTTGGAGGGCATGACCACGATGTCGTGGCTGGCCATGAGGGCGGCCATCCCGGCCGGTGTCTTGCAGGTGCCCACCACGGAGATTCCGGGATGCTCACCGAGCAGCCGCTCGATGATCTTCCCTTGCGGCTTGTCCGCGCCGGCGGTCGTCGCGGTGAACGTGAGGGCCGGGTCCTGATCGATGAAGTCGACGTGCAGGGTCTCCAGCAGGGTGTAGATGCCCTTTTCCGGGCTGAGCCTGCCGGCGAACAGGACGCGGGTCGTGCCGGTGTCGTTGCCTGGCCGCGGCTGGGCCGCGAAGCACGGTTCGGCGAATGGGTACACGACGCTGATGGTCGAGACGTCGACGTCCAGGTATGCCGCCCACAGCGCGGCCGCGTACTGGCTGGTGGCGATCAGGGTCCGAGTCCTGGTCCCCTCCGTGGCGAACGCTTTCTTCCGTTCCCGGATGGGCGGCGGGTTGTGCATGATCAGGAACGCCGGGTACCTGGTCGCAACCGTGTGCGGTTCGTTGACGAAAACGACGGTACTGTCAAGCTCGCTGACCCCGGCCAGCGTCGGCAGCGATAGGAACGGAATGCCGGGGAAATCGTCCCGGCCGTCACTGGCGCCGAGGCCGACCGTGACCACCTGCGCTGGTATGCCGCGCCTTTTCAGTTCCCGGACCTGGCCGATCGTGTAATTCTCCGAACCGCCCGTGCCAGCAGGCAGGGAATTTCCGGGAGACCAAATGAACGATATCAACTTGTGCTGCCTACGTTTCTTGTGGCCGAGGTGCCGATGGAACGCAAACGATGCCCTTGCGCGGGCCGGACCTGCTCATAGCCGGCCGGGTACCGGCCGCAGCGCTATGTTGCATGAGAGAAAGAAATGTGGACCGTTGCCAGGCCCGCGACGGGGCCACAGCCTGATCCTCCGACCAAATGCTCAAAACCGGGATGCCGGCCAAAATTCACGACATTCGTAACGGCGAGCGACTACGCGCAAGCATACAGTACCACGAGTAACCCAGCCAGCCCGAACAGCCCGCAGCGGTGCCTGGCTGCCCCGGTGACTGCTCCTGGGTGCATGGGCCGGGCCGGCGGGTATCGCCCCGGCGGGGAAGGTCTGGCTGTGATGGCCTGACCTCCGCCAGCGATGACTTCGGACGGTAGTAACCGTCACTACAGGTAAAGGCAACCACCAGTGACAGGACGGTGCCATGCCCGAGACCGCTGACCGCCGTGGGCGGCCACCCGGCAGTCGCGACACCCAGGCCGGCCAGGCCGTGCAGGAATACATCGATGCGATCGCCCCTGAGCACCGTCGCCTGTTCGACCGGCTCCACCGGCTGATACTCCAGGTGCGCCCGGATGTAGCGGTGGTGCTCTCCTACCAGATCCCCACCTACAAGGCTGGCCGCCGCCGCCTCTACCTCGGGGCGTGGAAGCACGGCGTGTCGATCTACGGCTGGCAGCAAGGCCGCGACGGGGGTTTCACCGCGCGCCACCCCGGGCTCAAAACCAGCAAGGGAACCATCCAGGTGCGGCCGGAAGACGCGGCCGGTATCCCCGATGACGAATTCCGCGAGCTGGTCCGCGCCGCCTTGGAGCCGTGAGCCGGGAACGAACAGGCTCCGGGGCCGAGGCCGCCCTCACGGGCCGGAGTCCACCTGCACGCCGGCTGACCGGGGCCCGCGGCCGGCGCGGTACCGCTGGTTGGCCGCGCACAGGTCTCCACGATCGCCCGGCCGATCGTGGAGGACCCGACCTGATAGATCACGCCGAGGGCCTCGTGGGTCAAACCGGTTCGCAAGCAGACCAGGGTGACCAGCAGCCGGTCGTGAACACCAACTCGTATTTTGGCCCAGCGCCGGCCTGGCGCCGCCGGTCACCGCGGCGCCGCTGGCGGCGCGCAGACTCGCATCGCGCCTCCCACCGCGGCGCGAGTTCGGTGACAAGCTCGCCAAGGTGTCCCCGTGACAGCCCGCAGAAGGCGGAATGGGACATGGCCGCGCGGGCCTGTCCAAGGTTCACACCCCGGCAACCTAGTGGGCCACCAGCACGTCACCGCCTGCGTGAAGACACGGTCAGGCGGGCTGCCACAGCTCGACCCGATTACCCTCGGGATCGGTGACCCAGCCGAATCGGCCCACGCCCTCCATGTCCTGCGTCTCTTTAGCCACGTCCGCTCCCTTGGCGTGCAATTGCGCGAGCATCGCATCCAGGTCGCGGACCCGGAAGTTGAGCATGGTCTGCTGGGCGCGGGACCCGAAGTAGCCGGTCTCGGACTCGAACGTCGCGAACACCGTCAGCCCGGCTTCCTGACGCCACAGGCCGTTCTCATCGGCGTCCAGGCCCAGGCAATCGCGATACCACGCGCCCAGGGCCGCCGGGTCGGCGGCCCGCATGAAGTATCCCCCGATTCCAATCACACGTTCCATGCCGCTATCTTGCCAGGACGGCGATCGGGCGCGCTGGCACCACCATCGCCCGCTTCGCACCCCCATCTCAATCGCGGGGGGAACTCGTAAGCCGCTTGAGATTCAGCCGTCCGCTTCGGCCCGGCAGCGGCCCGCGCTCCTAGCACTTCCGCGATATCCCTCTGGTATCGGCCGCTCTTTGGCATGTTGGTGACATGACTGGACCTGACGTGCTGGCCGATCTGGACTGCGCCCTGGCCTCCACGGAGGTCATCGTGGCTGGCATCCTCGAGAGCCAGTGGTCGGCGCCGACCCCGTGCACCGAGCTGGATGTCCGCGAGGTCGTCAACCATCTTGTGTCGGGCAACCTGCTGTTCGCCGCCCTCGTGCACGGCGGGCCGCTGCCAGACGGGGATGAGGATCATCTGGACGGCGATCCGCTCGCGTCCTTCCAGCGGGCCGCGGGAGAGCTGCGGGAGGCGTTTGCCGCGCCTGGGGCGCTGGAATCGGTCTACACCGCCCCGTTCGGGAGTGGGCCGGGCGCGGCCCTTGCGCACGTCCGGATAGTCGAGCTCCTGGTGCACGGATGGGATCTGGCCCGCGCGACCGGGCAGCAGGCGGACTGCCCCCCCGGCGTGGCTGAACGGGCCCTTGCCGCAACCAGGCGGCAGCTCACGTCAAGGCCGGAAGGCCCTGGCGCTCCCTTCGCCGCGGAAGTCCCGGTGCCGGACGATGCGCCCGCCGTGGACCGGCTGGCCGGATTCCTCGGGCGGCCCGTCGCCAGGGAGACCACCCTGCCTGGCGCCGACTAGGATCCCGGTTCCCCCGGCCGGTCTCAGCGGCCGGGGGAACCGGGATCAGGCTGTGCGGGCTCAGTCGCAGTACTTGCCGCTGTAAATATCAGGCCACCAAACAAAGGCCGGCGGCGGCGTGAACTTGATCTTGAGGCACATGCCCCGGTCTTCGGCCCGGCGTGCCTGAAGCTCCACTATCTGCCACTGCACTTCGTACCCCGCAACCAAGACCTCAGCGGCCTCTCCCACTGCGGGAATGTAAATCAGTGTGCCAAGTAGCGCACAGGCCTTGCTCTCGCCACTATCGAAATAGTCAGTCTGGGCCCGGTTGAAATAAATGTGGCGGGGCCCACCACGCCATCGGGCTGGAGGCCATTCTGCTGCTGGAACGCTGCCACGGCGCTGGAGGTTGCCGGGCCAAAGGTGCCATCCACTGACAGGCTGAGACCCTCGATCCCATTCAGTTCGGCCTGCAGCTGGTCCACGCAGCCACCGTGATAACCTTCGGCCAGCGTCGGGCAGTTGTCTAGATTTACCGCCGACACGGGTGACTCGTTAGCAGCCAGGACCGCGTGCTTAGGTACCTGTCCTGAGTTAAGGCCAGCACCAATGGCCACCCCGGTAATCGCCAGCCCTCCCGCCATGGCCGTGGAGAGTATACGGAACGATCTCCTTCGCGCAGCTGAAACCTCCCTGGACGAGTCGCGACCCGCAGCTGCTGTCATGTCCCTTGATACGCGGTAGCAGCTTTCGGGTTAATGCGTTCGAAAGAGTTACGAGGACGATGCGCGGATCGGTTCACAGCTCTGCAGGTTTTTATTTTCCCGCCGGTTGAATCGGGCTGGTTGCCATAGCCGCAAATCAGTCTTACGAGACCAGCTTGGTCAACGGTTCAATCACGCGGGAAACTTGTGGGGCTGTGGTGATGGTCACGTGGTAGGCCGGACGGCTGCTCAGGCCCGGGCGGTCGCTGCCCAGGCGGTCGCGCTGATCTCGACCGGCCCCGCGGGAAGCCGGCGCCGGCACAGGTCGCGCACCGCGGACCGGCGATCCGGGGGGAGGGAGGCCAGGTAGGCTCCGGCCGGACCGACGCCGAGCGTGAACGGCTCCCACCACGCTTCGAAACTCGCGTGGCGAACCCGGACGGTCAGCGTGCTCACCTGTGCCCCACCGAGCCCGGCCTGTTCGAAGAGCCTGGCCAGATGGCCTTCGCGGACACCGGCCAGGGCCGACTCGTCGTCAGCCGCCGGATCCATCTCGCGGACCGCGGACCAGAACGCGGCCACCGGGCCCCGGGCGCCCGCGTGATCCCACACGCACGCGCAGACCACCCCGCCGGGCCGGGTGACCCGGGCCATCTCCCGCAGGCCCAGCACTGGATCAGCCATGAAGTGAAGGACAAGCTGCGCCATGGCGGCATCGAAGGTGCCCTCGGCGAACGGCAGTTGCTCGGCCGCGCACTGCCGGACGTCAACCTCAGGCAGCCGCGCCCGTACCGCCGCGGCGAACGACGCTGATGGTTCGACCGCGCTCACCGCGGCCGCCCGGCTCACCAGCTCAGCGGCGAGCGCACCAGGGCCGCAGCCCACATCCAGCACCCGCTGCCCGGGGCGAATCCCGGGCAGATCAGCAAACCGCACCGCCAGCGGTTCCGAGTACTGGCCCATGAACCGCAGGTAGGCGTCCGCGCTGACCTCGAAGCTCACCGAGGCCCTCCCTACGCGGCTCACCGGCCGCCGGTCCCGCACTCTAGATCCGTTTGATGGTCGCGAACCAGGCCGGGGCGCCGTCGTCGTGGTATCTCGTCTGAACCCGGTCCGGTTCGATGGCGGCCACGTTCCATCCATGGCCAGGGCTGAACGCTACTCTCAGCTCTTCCCGGCGGACGGGGTGCGGGCCGGTATCGGGACCATCGTCGCTGAAGCACAACACGAACAGGGTTCCGTCGTGCTCGGTCACCGACGCCAGGCTCGCCACGTATCCTGGCCGCTCGTCGGGGTCGAAGGTGTGGAACAGGCCGCAGTCCAGCACCGTCTCAAACCTGCGCCCCAAACGCTCCAGCCGGAACGCGTCAGCCGCAGCGAACTCAGCCTCGATCCCACGCTCCTCGGCCTTCGCCCGGGCGATCGCCAGTGCCGTCTCAGCCACGTCAACGCCCAGGACCGGCAATCCCAGCGAGGCGACGTGCAGAGCGTTCTCGCCGGTCCCGCAGCCCGCATCGAGCACCGCTCCGGCGAATCCGCCTTCGGAGGCCAAACGCACTACTGGTGGCTGCGGCCGGTCAATGTCCCATGGCGCGGGGCCGTCGTGGTACGACGCATCCCAGGGCAGTCCTGTCAGCCGTTCGTGACTGGTGGGGTGCCGGCCACGGAACGGATCGCCAGCGTAGGTTCCTGGTTGTTCCGACAATTTCCCTCCCCTTCTTGCGGCTGATTTTTCCACCTCATCGTGGCACGCAAAACCGCAGGTCCTGACCGTTCCCCGTGAACTAGCGGCCAATGGATCTCACGCGGGAGATTCCATTGTCATCCTGGAACATTACTTCAGTAGCTGGCCTATGGCGTGGAGCAGGAGAACCTCTCGTCCCGCGAAGTTCATAACGGAAATCATCGTGCGGTGCCAGCACCGATGTCCACGCGGCCGGACGCAGAGCGAAAGACGGTACTTCGGCGTTCCCGCGCGCTGTGCTCATTGGCCACGCACTGACAGTTGCGGCCTGAGCGCCGAAGCAGCAACGGCAAAGGCACCCACCCCGCCCAAGGCAGCGACCAGCGCCCCGATCGAGCCGATCCAATCCGTTGCGGATGATGCGAGGGTCACGATGTCATCGTCGCACGCCACCATCCGCAGTGCTCAGTGCGGCTGCAGGCCGTCCCATGACCAACGCGGAATGCTCAGGCCCGGGGGGACTTCGTCCGCGGATTCGTGATAGCGCGACATGGTCGTCGTGGTGGCCCAGGCGAAGTAGTCGTGCAACACCTGCCGGAGCGGCCCGGATGCTTCCAGGCCGGCGTCCTGCATCGCCTGGTCAAAACAGGCGATCGCCCGGCGGTCCATCTCCTCGTGCGGGCCGTTACCGCTGTGGATCCGCACGACAGAGGTCTCGTCCCCGTAACTGCCGGAGTACGTGGCCGGGCCGCCGAGGGCCTCGGCCCAGTAGGCGGCCAGCCGCTCGTTGTGCTGCGGGTGGAATCCGTGGCTGAACGCGTGACTGACGATCTCATCGGCCATCACCCGGGTGTGCCAGGCCTCGGCCAGGCGAAGCAGGCCCGCACGGCCACCGGCGGCCTCATACACACTCCGCATGACCCCAGGATGCCAGGCAGTCAGGCCCCTCCGACACGGCGCTGGTGGCCGGCCCAGTGCGGCTCGCGCAGCACCTTGCGCTGCAGCTTCCCGACCACGCTCTTGGGCAGCGGGTCCGTGATGAACTCGACCCTGGACGGCTTCTTGTAGGAACCGAGCCGGTCGGTCACAAGGGTGATGATCTCCGCTTCCGTCACCGTGGCGCCGGGCTCGATGGTGCACACCGCCATCGGTGTCTCCCCCCACTGGTCATGGGGCACGCCGAAGACGGCGACCTCGCGCACCTGCGGATGATCCTCGATAACGGTCTCGAGTTCGGCGGGCCAGATGTTGAACCCGCCGGAAACGATCATGTCGTCGGCCCGGTCGAGGACGTAGAGGTACCCGTAGTGGTCCAGCCGGCCGATGTCCTCGGTCCGGATCCAGCCGTCGATGAGACGCCGCAGGATCAGTTCCTCGTCTTCCCAGAAGCCGCGCATCTGGGCCTCGACCCTGGCGTGATCTCGCCTTCCTCCCCGATGGGCAGCGCGTTGCCCTCGGCGTCCCTGATCTCGATGAGTGCGAACGGCAGGACCCGGCCCGCCGCGCGCAGTGGGGTCGCGTCGTCCAGTTCGGCGAACCACTCCTCCGGGGTCATCACCGTGAGCGGAACCGCCTCGGTCTGCCCGAACACCTGGTACATGACGTCGCCGAAGACCTCACGGGCCCGCAGGGCGGTGGCGTCGGTGATCGGTGCGCCGCCCACCAGGATGGTCTCCAGGGCGGGCCAGCCTTCCTTGGTGGCCAGCGGGTGCCTGCACAGCGGTGGCAGCATCGACGGCGCGGCAAACATGTGCGTGACACGGTGATCCCGCATCATCCGGAGCACCTTTTCCGGGTCGAACGCGCCGAACAGCAGGTTGGCGGAGCCGTGCAGCCAGGTAGGCAGGAAGAGGTAGCCCGAGGCGTGCGAGATCGGCCCCGCGTGGCCGACCACGCTGCTCAGCCGCAGCGGGGCCAGCCGGTAGAACCAGTTACGGCAGCACACCTGCCAGTCATGCTGGGTGTAGCCGACTCCCTTGGGGCGGCCGGTGGTCCCCGCGGAATGCCGGATGATGTACCAGTCGTCCGCGTCTATCCCGACCATCGGATCCTCAGCGGACTGGCGGCCAGCCAGTCCTCGTACCGGTCGTCCCGGATGATCACGTGATCGAGGGTCGCGATCTCGTTCTCCAGGCCGGTGACCGTGTCCGCGTACGCGGGGTCGCTGAGGACGACGCGGGCAGCCGTCTGCTCCAGCATCTGCCCATGTGAGCGCCGGGCGTTCCGCGCGTACAGCGGCACCCGGACCGCGCCCGCGATGGCGCAGCCCAGGAACAGGTCCGCCGCGCCCAGATTGTTGTCTTCCAGCCCGGCGACCCGGTCACCGCGGCGGACGCCGAGGGCCCGCAGCCCGTTGGCTACCCGGACGCCGCGGTCCCAGGCCTCGGCGAAGGTCAGGATGCGGTCTTCAGTGATGATCGCGGTGCGGCGGCCGTAGATCTGCGCCGCCTGACGCATGAGGCTCGGGACATCCATGGACGCGTCTCCTCACTCGCCAGCCGCCCGGACTGCGGCCGTCTGCTCTTTCGCCGTTGAAAGCTGGTAGCGCCGCAGGGTGCCGTCCTGGAGTGCATCCAGGTCCTGCCGCGCTACCAGAAGCTCGAGGTGGGCGGCGGTCTCGTTGACCGCCAGCATCTGGTTGAACGGGTCGAAGTCGCGCAGCGGCCGCCGGACAGGTGGGAACGGCCCGGGCCGCAGCGCGGTCAACAAACAGTTGTTGCGACCGTCGTTTGCGGCACGGCGGCATGGCATCTGCCCGCCCGCTGGTGTGTAATCAGCGAATGCCAGATCGTGTCCCGGCGACCACGGATTACCAGGCGGCCATCATCGAGGCCGCGGCGGGCTTGTTCGCCCGGCAGGGCTACCGCGGCACGTCCATGCGGGACATCGGCGCAGCCATCGGCATTCACGCCGGCAGTCTCTACGTGCACATCGAGAGCAAGGAAGACCTGCTCCACCAGATCGTGAACAGCATCATGCTCCAGTCCGAGCAAGACATGGCCGAGGTTCTCGCCCAGGGGGGCACCCCCATCGGGCAGCTGCACGAGATCGCCCTGCGGGACCTGCGCCTGATCGGCGAGAACCGGGAACGGGCCACGGTCTTCTTCCACGAATGGCGGAACCTGAGCCCGCAGCGGCAGGAGGTGGTGATCGCCAGCCGGGACCGGTGGGAGGACGGCCTGCGCAGCGTGCTCCGCCGCGGCATCGAGCTGGGTGAATTCCGGGCGGTGGACGTGCGCATCACGGGCATCGCGCTGACCAGCATGCTGAACTGGGCTTACGTCTGGTATTCGCCGGGCGGGGAACTGTCGGTCGAGCAACTCGCCGACCAGTACGCCGATCTGCTGGTGGCAGGCTTGCGCCCGCGCTGACCCCGGGAGTGCCCGCCTGCTGGTGGTACCGCCGGCCGGTGGTACCGTCGGCCGCACTACGGACCGAGGGAGGGCGACGATGACCGCACCGCTGCAGGTGATCGCGTTGAGCTTCAGTCGCGACACTGGTGCCGAGGACCGGATCCTAGCCGAGGTAGATCGTCTCCGCGGCCGGGGAGTTCTCCGTCTTCTCGACATGCTCTTCGTGGCCAAGAGCCAGGACGGCGCCATCGAACGGGTGGCCGTGGGTAATGACGAGGACTTCGGATCGCTGCTCGCGTCGGTCGTCCCCCTGGCGAACGGCGGCCCGGCCAGATCGGCGCCAGATGGCGCCGTGGCCGCCTTCGACCCGGCCGATGCGCGGGCTCTGGCCGACTCTCTCCAGCCAGGGACCGCGCTGGCCTTCCTGCTCGTCGAGCACCACTGGGCCGCCCCGCTGTTCGACGCGATCGCCGAGACCGGCGGCACGCTGATCGGTGAGGGCTTCCTGACCTCCGAGACCGGGCTCGTAGTCGGGGCCGAGGTCGCCGCCATGGAGGAGGCATCGGAGGTGATCGCCCAGGCTCAGGCGGCTGAGGCCGATGCGTTGCTGACGGCGGTGGCAGCCAGAGCCGAAGCGGCTGAGGCGGTGGCCGAGTCAGAGCAGATCCAGTCGGCCGCGGCCGCCGCCGCCGTCCGGGCGCTGATCACCGCCGGGCTGGTGGAGGAGGCGGCCGCCCACGAGGCCGTCACCGCCCTGACCGCGGCTGGCCTGATCGTGG
>Ga0208586_1000270_pt1 | contig 19990 bp, 17 predicted proteins | sample NGESurshal072012_6_FD_184471 | JGI IMG/M metagenome (GOLD analysis project Ga0208586, IMG submission 184471) | Arctic peat soil microbial communities from Barrow, Alaska - NGEE Surface sample 53-3 shallow-072012 (SPAdes) | ecosystem: Environmental > Terrestrial > Soil > Wetlands > Peat ... | reverse complement strand
CGAGCGCAGCGCGCGTAGCCTGCAGCGCGTCCTCGACGCGGTGCTTCTTCTCCTTCATCTCGGTCTCGGTGGCGGCGCCGACCTTGACCACGGCCACTCCACCCGACAACTTGGCGAGGCGCTCCTGGAGCTTCTCGCGGTCGAAGTCGGAATCGGTGGTCTCGATCTCGGACTTGATCTGGTTGATCCGGCCCTTGATCGCGTCACTGTCGCCGTTGCCGTCCACGATCGTGGTCGTGTCTTTGGCCACCACGACGCGACGGGCGCGACCGAGCTGTGACAGCTGGGTGTTCTCCAGCTTGAGACCCATCTCCTCGGTGATCACCTCGCCGCCGGTGAGGATCGCGATGTCCTCGAGCATGCGCTTGCGGCGGTCGCCGAAGCCCGGCGCCTTGACGGCCACGCCGGTGAAGGTGCCGCGGAGCTTGTTGACGACCAGCGTCGCCAGCGACTCGCCCTCGACATCCTCGGCGATGATCAGCAGCGGCTTGCCGGACTGGATGACCTGCTCCAGCACGGGCAGCACGTCGCGGACCGATCCGATCTTGGAGTTGGCGATGAGGATGTAGGGATCCTCCAGCGTCGCCTCCATGCGCTCCTGGTCGGTGACCATGTAGGGCGAGATGTAGCCCTTGTCGAACTGCATGCCCTCGGTGAACTCGAGGTCCATGCCGAACGTCTGGCCCTCCTCGACGTTGACCACGCCGTCCTTGCCGACCTTCTCGATCGCATCGGCGATGACGTCGCCGATCTCCTCGTCACCGGCGGAGATCGTCGCCACGCGGGCGATCTGGTCCTTGCCGGAGACCTCCTTGGACTGCGAGGCGATGTTGGCCACGACCTGGTCGACGGCCTTCTCGATGCCGCGCTTGAGCGCCAACGGGTTGGCGCCGGCCGCGACATTCTTCAGGCCCTGGCGAACGATCGCCTGGGCGAGCACCGTAGCTGTGGTCGTGCCGTCGCCGGCGACGTCGTTGGTGGCGGTGGCCACCTCACGCACCAGCTGGGCGCCCTGATTCTCGAAGACGTCCTCGACCTCGATCTCACGAGCGATCGTGACACCGTCGTTGGTGATCGTGGGGGCGCCGAACTTCTTGTCGAGCACCACGTAGCGGCCCTTCGGGCCTAGCGTGACCTTGACGGCGTTGGCGACAGCGTCGACGCCGGCCTCCAGAGACTTACGCGCCTCGGAGCTGTACTTGAGTTCCTTGTGAGCCATGTTGTTCAGATCTCCTTATGCAACCTTGGCAAGGACATCTGACTCGCGCAGCACGAGCAGATCCTCACCGTCGAGTTTGATCTCGGTGCCGCCGTACTTGCTGTAGAGGACCTCGTCGCCCTCGGACACGTCGAGCGGGATACGCTTGCCGGCATCGTCGAGCTTGCCGTCGCCGACTGCCAGAACCTTGCCTTTGATCGGCTTCTCCTTGGCGGTGTCGGGAAGGACGAGACCGCTGGCGGTCGTCTGCTCCTCCTCGATTGCCCGTACGATCAAGCGATCGCCCAGGGGCTTTAGTTTCATGCTGAAAACCTCCGTTTAGGGTTGCTTCGGATTTCGGCGACCCCGCCCGCGGAACCGGCGGGCCACCGGTGTTGGCACTCTCGATGGGAGAGTGCCAACAGTCACGGGTCAATATATAGAACAAAAGGCGCAGGCCCCGGTGCGGACCACAGGATCTTCACCGCCAGGCTCTGGGCAGATCGTGGGCGGCGCCCGCTCGCCAACCCTCACGAGGCAAGACCAGATCGTGGGCGGCGCCCGCTCGCCAACCCTCAGGAGGCAAGGCCGACGGGGCTCTCCCCACCGATCAGCCGCTCTACTTCAAAGCCCTTCTTCGTCAAAGACCAAGCGTTCGGAGCGCCTCTGAGGAGCCCGGCCGCACTGTTTTCGACCAGGCCAAGCTTGTCCAGGCGGCTGAGCAGCTTGGAGATTTGGCCCTGATCGTCGATCCCTGCCCCGACTCCCACCTCGCGATTGGAGGCGCCGGGGCTGGCCGAGATCGCCATCAACACCCTCACAGTCCGATAGGTGAGCCGCATATCCAGGTCTCGGAGGGGGTCCTTGCTGGCCGGCTGTGCGCGCTTGCGAGGAGTGGGAGTAGCTCGCGAGCTCTCCCGATGGGCTGCCGCCGGCCCGAGATAGGGAAGCGCGATCATGCCCATCAGGGGACCGGTCAGCTCGAGCAGGGCGGTGTCGCCCTGACCTGCGCGGGCGGGGCCCTTGCGCTGACCCTTGTGGGCGGGGGCTCTATTTGCGAGCAGGCGCGCGTGCAAAACCGAGAGGACTCCGCCCACGACCCCCTCGCCCGTCAGCGGCGGGAGCGCCGTGGCAGACCTGCTTTCGCGACGACCTTCGTCGACCGCGGCGATCGCCGGTTCGAGCGCCCGCAGGCGACGCTCGTGCACGCGGCGCCCCGCACCGAGCGTCTCCAGCACGCACAGGCGACCCATCGCCGGATCGTCTTCGATGAATTCGAGCAGCGCGACCAGGGCCGCTCTGATCCTCGCGATCCACTTCGCGTCGGGCTCATAGACTTCGCGCACGTACTCGCTTGCCCGCTCGATCGACTGGTCCAGGGCAGCCAAAAAGCAGTCTTCGAAATCCTCGAAGACTTCGTAGAAGGTGCGGCGCGAGACGCCGGACCGCGAGACGACGTGCGCGACGGTCGCGCCAGAGCGGCCGCGCTCTGCGATCGTGTCGATCATCGCAGCGATCATCCGGGCGCGCTGAATCTCGGTTACATGCCCGTACGCTTGCCCGTCGTGCTCGACTTTCGGCCGCGTACGCGGGGTGGAGGTTTCTCGCTTGGGGGACATCGTCTTGCCGCGGGCCACCCGCAGATCCTCCGCTTTTAGCGTGCGCGTGTCACGCCCTGTTTCCCTTTTAGTTCTGGGCTCCGCCGAAACCCTTCATCGCTTCGGTCATCGCGGTCGGCTTGTCGAGGATCTGGGAGAAGCGGACGACCGTGACGATGTCCTGCATCGACACCGAGCGGCCATAGATCTGCTCCAGGAAGTTGATGAGCTCCTCGTGGCGGCGGAACTCGGGGTTGTCGTGCTTGATGTCGCGCGGCGAGAGCTCTGCGACCTTCATCACCTCGACCTGGTCGATCACGGCATCGAAGATGCGCTCGCGCGGCGAGTACTGATAGCCGATCGTGACGAGCACCGCTTCGTTCTTGCGGTACTTGCCGGACTTGTCGCCCAGCCTGATCGTGGCCGTCTTGCGACCCTTCTTCAGCTCGTCGGCGAAGATCGTGGAATAGAAATTGAGTACTTGCACGACCGGCAGGCTATCGGTCTTGGCCGGATATGGCCAGTGCGCGCTCCACCATGTCGCGCTCTCCCGGATATGTGAGTGCATGGCGAGCCTCCTCCAAGCCCATCCAGCGCGCCTCCAAGACCTCATCGTCGTGGTCAGCCAAGTCGCCGCTCACGTAGCGAAACAGGAAGAAATGGACGCTCTTGGCGATCCTGTGGCGGTCGCGCACATACCAGTAGCGCACCTCGCCGAGCTCTTGTACGAGCTCGGCGGTGACGCCCGTCTCCTCGCGGACCTCGCGGGTGGCGGCCTGCTCGGAAGTCTCGTCTCCGTCGAGATGGCCCTTGGGCAGCCCCAAGACGTGCGACCCGTCGGCGGCTCGCCTGGTGGGAACGATCACGAGCACTTGACCCTCATGCACCACGACCCCACCGGCCGAGACCTCACGTGACGCCGCCGCCTTGCGTCCCGCCGGGCGTCCCTCGGACGGCTCGTTCCCGGCGGTGGACTTGCGTCCCTGCGGGGTCTTGCGCTTAGAAGACATAGCCGTCGAGCGCCGCGGGTTCGTGGACCACGAGCCGGCCACGACCTTGGGAGATGACGCCGGCGCGCTCGAGCACGGCCAGAAAACGGGAGGCCGACTCGCGCGAGGAGCCGGCGAGCTTGGCAAGGTCGGCCTGGGTCGCCGTCAACAGAACCTCCTGCCCGGAGGACCCGTCCTGCACCGCCTGGGCGACCAGCTCCGAGAGGACCACCGCGACCCGACTTTGGACCGTCTGGAAGGACTGTTTGGCCAGGCGATCGTTGGTCTCGCGCAAACGCCGTCCTAGCGCCGCGAGCAGGCGGATCGCGATCTGGGGATGTTCCACGATCAGGCGGCGCATGTCCGGGCCGAGCACTGCGACGGCGCTGGTGCGCTGCACCGCCTCCACCGTGGCCGAGCGCAGCTCGTCCTCGAACATGGCCAGCTCTCCGAAGATATCCCCGGTGCCGAAGGTGGCGAGCGTGATCGTGCGCCCATCGGGGTGCTCGCGCACGGCCCGGGCCCGGCCGGAGCGCACGATGTAACAGGTGTCGCTCGCGTCGCCCTCGCGGAACACGATCTGTCCGGGCTCATAGCTGCGTGGCACAGCCAGCTCGGCGATTCGCTCCAAGTCCTCGTGTTCGAGCGTCGAGAAAACGGGCACCTTGCCGAGCAGCTCGACTATCTCGACATCCTTGGTCGCCGCCATGCCTTGGAGATATCACAGGCGAAGACCGAGGAAGGCTCCAAAGTCAAGACAGGCGAAAAGCAGCACGGCGAGTGGAGGTATCGGCCTGCAGGGGGCCATCGCGGAAAGCCCTCAAATCCCGCAACTTGGGGGCACCCGACGCTATCTTCACAGTATGAGCCCGTTGCATGCGATCGCGCCGCTCCTGCTGGCCGCCGCGTTTACGCCGACCCAGGGACAGCGCTTGCTGCACTCGCGCGAGTTGTGGGCGACGGTGAACGTGTGCAGCCCCAAGGACCAGCCCCACACGATCGGCATCCGTGGCTCGATGCCGGGCGACGGGCACGCCAAGGACACCATGTACATGCGCTTCACCGTGCAATACGAGGATCCAACCACCAAGCAGTGGGTGACGGTGGGCAAGGAAGCCGACTCTGGTTTCCTCAAGGCGGGCTCGGCCGATCTCGCGCGCCAGGCGGGCCGTAGCTTCCAGTTCGCGCAGGCCGCGGGCAAGCCCGCGTACGTGCTGCGCGGAGACGTCATGTTTCAGTGGCGGCGCGGCACGACCGTGTTGGAGACGACCACGGTGCCCACGACGGCGTCCCACAAGAGCCTGGCCGGCGCCGACCCGGCCGGCTACAGTGCCGCCACCTGCACGCTCACCTGACCGGGGCCGCGCCCCTGGGTGCGATCGAAACTTCGCCGTGCGCGTGCGTTCGCCGTGCGCGAGTGCGAGTGCGAGTGCGCCTTCGCGTCGCGACCCTGCGCGTCGCAGCGCAATCAGGCGTCGAACAGGCGCGGGTCGTTGGTGATGATCCCGCTCACCCCCATCTCGGTGAGCTTGGCGATGCGATCGGCTTCGTCAACCGTCCATACGTACAGCTCGCCTCCCTCACCCGTGACGGCCCTGAGGAGGGCCGGGGTGACCACCCGCCAGTGGGCCATGATCGCGTCGACGAGGCCCGCGCGCAAGGCCTCGCGGGCGCGGCGCGGGAGCAAGGCCCTGTAGCCGGTCAGGATCGCCAAAGCGGGGATCGCGGTGAGCATGTGGCTCGTGTAGTCGCGCCGCACTCGGGGCACCGACCAGCCGAGTCGCAGGCGGGGCTCGGCGGCGCGGACGCGGGCAAGCGAGTCGGGGTACATGCCGCTCAGCAAGGTCCGCTCTGTGAGACCGGCGCCGCGCACGGCCTCTACGACCTGCAGCTCGTAGCCGGGGATCTTGACGTCGATGTCGAACTCGATCGCCGCGAAGGCCTCGCCGGCGAGATGCTCGAGCGCCTGCTCCAAGGTGAGCGGGGTGCGCGAAGCCATGTCCTCGTAGTCGTGGGCCACCAGCAGAGCGCCGGTCCCGTCGGTGTGCTCGCTGAGGACGTCGAACTCGATCATGTCCACGCCCTGGGCCAGGGCGGCGTCGAAGCTGGCAGGAGTGTTGCCCGGCGCAAGGTGCGCGGCGCCCTTGTGGCCTACCCGGCGAGGGCGCGTCAGCGGGCGGATCGCTTCGTCAGTGGCCACTGCAAGCCAGGATAGAGCCGCGCCTCACCACGCGTGCGGACACCTTGGGGCGCCGCCTGAACGCGCCGCCCCAGAAGCGCGGCCCCGGAAACACTCGCGCGCGACCAACGCGTGAGCTGAGCAGATCGCTAGGCGAAGGGGCGGGGCCCTTCTCAGGAGACCTTCAGGCGCCCGCGGCGTGAGCCGGCCGCTTCGATCGCGTCGACCGCGTGGCGCGGGCCGATGTAAGGGGCGAGGATCAGGAAGCTGAGGTGATCGACCAGGCAGGGCAGATAGCGCAGGCGGTCGTGGGGGGCGTAGCTTGAGAGGATCGCCCAGATCGCTCCCATGATCGCCTCGCTTGCGACTTCGGGGGCCCGCTGCGGTTCGGGGATCCCTCGGGTCATCACCTTGATGAAGCCGTCGAGCACGCCGCTGACACGCGTGACCATGCCGTTGCCGGCGTCGAGTAGATCGATGAAGGACAGCTTTACGAGCCCGGGATGGGCGGCGCAATAGCCGATCAGTGCCTCCACGCCTTTGTGGACCGCTTCGGGCCAGGCCTGGTCGTTGCGGGTGGCGCGCTTGACGGCGTCGTGGGCTTCGGCCGCGAACTCGTCGACCACGGCCAGCAGACACTCTTCCTTGTTGGGGAACTCGCGATGGAACGCTTCGGTGGAGACCGCTGCGGCGCGGGCGATCTCTGCGTCGGTGATGTTGGCGTAGCCCTCCTCCAAGGCCAGTTGGACCATCGCGTCCATGACATTGGAGCGGCGATCTTCGCGCGTGAGGAAACGGGCACGTTTGGCCACCAAGCTGGGCGGCCTGCCGGAGCCGAGCGTGCGCAGGCGGGCGACCGCGGTGGAGCGGTAGGAGCTGACCCAGTCGAGCAGTTCGTCGGTCAGGCCGGCCAGCTCCCCGGCGCGGCCTTCGCGCACCCGTCTGATCACCACGAAGCGCACCCCGCCCACGATCGCGCGGGGGGCCAGCGGTGGCAGGTTGATGCCGTCGGGCGTGAGGCTGAAGCCGGTCGCGACGATGCGCTCGAAAGCGGTCGCGGTCAGCTGCATGCGTTCGTGGCCGCGCGGGCCGATGCCGATCGACTCGACCAAGACCAGGTTGGCGCCGCGCGGGTCGGCGGCGATGCCGGCGAGGAAAACTTTGCAGGCGCCGTACAGCCTGTTGGCCCAGCCTCGCTCGGCCAGCCACGCCTGCAGGACCCGTTTGCGCGCGGCGCCCACGAGCGCGTCGTAGGTGGCCAGGAAGCAGTCTTCCTTGTTGGAGAACTGCTCGTAGAAGGCCCTCCTGGAGACGCCGGCCAGGGCAATCACGTGGGCCACGCTGGTGCCGGCGTAGCCGCGCTGGTAGACCGACTCGGCCATGCCGCCATACAGGCGAGCCCGTTGGTGGCGTGCCACGGTCTCGCGGCCCAGCCCGTGGGGACCGTGGGGGAGGCGTTTGTAGAGCGGCGTCAAGCCCTCGTAGGGACCCGGCCCGTCCCCGAACAACAGCTCTTCCCGCGAGAGCGGAACCGGGGCGAGAGCAGGGCTGTCGCGACCGGGCAGAGCAGCGGAAGACCTACTGGATCGACCCTCTCCACTAGTTCCATTCATCCCCATTATTCGGGAAGATAATTCAGCGCTGAACTATTGGCAAGGGCGCCTTGAGCCAATTCGCAGGAATGTTTCTGACTGGCGCGCGTTTTATGCAACCGGCTTCCCTCCAAGTCCGGTGGCGATCCCCATGACACCATACCCCTCCAACGGCGTCCACAAGTCCACCATGTTTCCAACTCCATGTTATTCGAGAAACCGGGGCGATTCAAGCTCGCGGGGGCGAGCTTGGGAGTGCTGGAGGAACGGAGAAGGCGGAACCGGGTGATTCAAGCTGGCGGGGGCGAGCTTGGGAGGGCTGGAGGAACGGAGAAGGCGGAGCCGGGTGATTCAAGCTCGTAGGGTGAGGCGGCGGGGGCCTTGGCGAAAACCCAACTCGACCAGAGTGGGCTCCAGGGGCGAGCCGATCGCGGGCTCTCCGTCCACCCGCTCCAAGGCGATCGCTTCCACTCTGCCGCGACGCACGGCGTCGGCCAGGGCGCTCAGGGCGGGCAGCAGCGCGGGCTCTTGGGAGTCGAGGGTGAGGATGCCGCGGCCGCCTCGCTCCAGATAGAGCACAGGCCGGGCGTCCACGAACACGACGTGGGCGCCGGCCACGCGCGCGGGACGGCGCTTGGAGTCCTCGCGCCGCGGCCACGGGAGCGCGGCTCCCAGCGGTTGGGCTGGGTCCACAGCGGCCAGGACCGAGGTGCGGCCCTCCTCGGAGGAGCGCCCCGAGCGCAGCCGCTCGACCGCGCCGGGCAAGGCGAACTGGGCGCCGCCCAGCCCCTCCACGAAGTAGCCGCGGCGACACACCCCCAAGGTCTCCAGTTCGCTCAAAGCCCCATACACGCCCGCGAAACCGCCGGGAATGCCCTCGGCCAAGACCTGCTCGCGGGTGAGCACCCCGTAGCGCTCCAACAGGAGCTCGGCCTGGGCGCGGCGACGTTCGCGCGGGTCGATCGTCCGGGTCGCGCTGTCCGGGGCCGGGGACGCCGCTCCACCCGACCCAGTCGGGACGGCCGCCTCGCCGAAGATCGGGGAGGTCAAAGACCAGCGTCCCTGCACCTGGGCGCCCGTGCCACGGCGCCCGGAGCGCAGCGAGGAGCGACCAAAGCGCCGGGCGCCCGGTCCACTGCTCACGGCCAGCCGAGGCGCCAAGGGGACTCGGGGCGCGCGCAGGGGCGCCCATGCATCGTTGGTCACCTCTCCCGCCCACACCAGGTCCCATAGGGCTTGGGTGAGCGCAGACACCGGCAACTCGACCTCGGCGAGGAGGTCGGCGAAGAAGCAAGGGGAAGCGCCCAGGCGTGCGCGCAGCAAGTCGTGCTCGGGCTCACCCGCAAGGCCGGCGCGGCCGCCCGCCTCCGAGTCCGAGCGCTCGGCGGGGGCGGGCGCGGTGGAGGAGGTGCGCGGAGCAGGAGGGCCGAGCATGGGGGCGTCCTCGCGAAAGTAGAGGGCCACTCGCCCGGAGTCCCGGGCCAGGGAGCCGGCGCCGACCCAGACCAGCTCGCCGGCGGCGCACAGGCTGTCCAGCCAAGCGGGCGAGTAGGAGCCACATCGCGCGGGCAGGATGTCGCGCTCCCAGGCGGCCACCGGCAACGGCAAACCCTGCAAGGGAACCAGCACCTCGCGCAGGCGCTCCACCCCTGCGCCGGAGGAGCCGGGGCGCCAGCGGTCGACCCCTTGCCAGGAGGGCATGAAAGCGGTCAGGGCTCGGGCGTCCACCGGCTCGATCTCCTTGCGCAGGGCCGCCAACGACGCCCGGCGCAGGCGACGTAGGACCTCGACATGGCACCACTCGCGCTCGGATCCTCCGGGACGCAGCTCTCCTTGGACCAGCTCGCCGGAGTGCTCGAGGTCTCGCAGGACAGCGGCCACGTCGAGGCCATAACGCTCGCGCAAAGCGGCGCTCGTGAAGGGGCCGTGGGTGCGGGCGTAGCGCGCCACCACCTTGGTCAGGGCATCGGGCACGTCGTCGAGGAACGCGGCAGGCAGGCCGCCTGGCGGGGAGGCGCCGAAAGCGTCGCGATAGAGGCCGGCGTCGTCGGCGGCGACCAGGCGCTCGTGACCGCCTATCCGCAAAGGCACGACTCGGCGCTCGTGCTCCAAGGAGTCCAGCAGAGAGCGCGCGTCCAGACCGGGGAGCACTCGCTCGAAGACCTCCTCTTCGTGCAGGTCGCCGAGCGAGCGCAGGATCTCGCACAGCTCGTCGCCGGAGGTCGCCTGGGTGCGGGGCGAGCGATGTTGGAGGTCGTCCTCCACCTGGGCCAGGGCACCGGGATCGATCAGGTCGCGCAGCTCCTCCTGACCCAGCAGCTCGCGCAACAGGTCGCGGTCCAGGGAGAGGGCGGCGGCGCGGCGCTCCGCGGCAGGCGTGTCCCCCTCATACATGTAGGTGGCCACGTAGTCGAACAGGAGGGAGCCCGCGAAGGGGGAGGCGGTGGCGGTTTCGACCTCCAGGAGCGAGACCTGGCGGGTGATCAGCTTGCGCAGCAGGTCCTGCAGGCCGGGCAGGTCGAGGACGTCGCGCAGGCACTCTCTGTAGGTCTCGAGGACGATCGGGAAGTCGGGGTAGCGGCGCGCCACCTCTAGCAGGGCCTGGGACTTCAGGCGTTGCTGCCACAGGGGAGTACGCCTACCGGGATAGGCGCGCGGGATCAGGAGCGAGCGGCCCGCGTTCTCGCGAAAGCGGGCTCCGAACAGGGCCGAGGCGCCGAGCTCGGCGACCACGATCTGCTCGACCTCCTCGGGGTCGATCGCGACCAGGTCGGCGTAGGATCCGGCCCCGGCGGCGCCGCTCGAACGCCCGGCGTCGGCTGCCCACGCACCGCCTTCCCCGTCGGGATCGCCCTCGAAGTCGATGTCGGGCAAGCGCACCACGATCCCGTCGTCAGACCAGAGCGCCTCGCCGTCGATGTCGAAGCGCTCGCGGATCCTTGCCGAGATTGCCAAAGCCCAGGCGGCGTGGACGCGGCCCCCGTAGGGCGAGAGCACGCACAGGCGCCAGTCGCCGATCTCGTCGCGGAAGCGCTCCAGGACGATCGTGCGGTCGGAGGGGATCGCCTGGGTGGCGTCCTGCTGCTCGCGCAGGTAGGCGAGCAGGTTGGCGGCGGAGCGCTCGTCGAGGTCGTAGTCGCGGACAAGCAGAGCGGCGTCCTGGTCGACGGCCCAGCGGGAGAACTTGCCGATCGCCTCGCCCAGCTCTTTGGGGCGACCGATCCCGTCGCCCTTCCAGAACGGCACCGCGCCGGGAACGCCGGGCGCGGGCGTGACGATCACGCGGTCGCGCCCGATTTCCTCGATCCGCCAGGAGGAGGCGCCCAGCAGGAAGACCTGGCCGGGACGAGCCTCGTAGACCATCTCCTCGTCGAGCTCGCCCACGCGCCGCCCGTCGGGCAGAGTGACGGCGTACAGGCCCCGGTCGGGGATCGTGCCTGCGTTGGCAATCGCCAGCTGGCGGGCGCCCTTGCGCGCCCTGATGCGATCGGCCACGCGATCCCAGACGATGCGGGGGCGCAGCTCGCCGAACTCTGAGGAGGGGTATCGCCCGTCGAGCATGTCGAGCACGTTCTCGAGCAAGGGGCGCGACAAGTCCGAGTAGGAGTGAGTGCGGCACACGAGACTGTGCAGGCGCTCCACGGAGACGCTTCCCTCGGGTGGGGAGGGGGAGGATTGGTCGTGCTTGCCCTCGTCTCGGGCGCCTGCTCCGCGTTCTTGGCCCGGCGCAGCCCCGGAGTGCGTGCGGTCCTCCGCCGCCGCGGCGATCGCCACGATCTGCTGGGCCAGGACGTCGAGCGCGTTGCGGGGCACCACCGTCGGCTCGATCGCCCCTTCGCGCATCCGCTTGCAGACGACTGCGCACTCCAAGAGATCGCCCCTGAACTTGGGAAAGATGCGTCCCTTGGAGACGTCGCCGACGCCGTGGCCGGCGCGTCCGATGCGCTGCAGGCCTCGCGCCACCGACTTGGGGGACTCGATCTGAAGGACGAGGTCGACCGCGCCCATGTCGATGCCCAGCTCCAGGGAGGAAGTGGCGACGAGGCACGGCAAGTCACCGGCCTTGAGCTGCTCCTCGATCGTGGTGCGCTCCTCGCGCGATAGCGAGCCGTGATGGGCCCTGGCGATCTCTTGCCGCGCCGGTGGGCCCGTGTCCTGGACGGGCACGCCCAACGATCCATCCATTCCGTCGCCCGCCGGCTCTCCGGCGCCATCGTGATCGGGGGCGGCGAGCTCGTTGAGGCGCAAGGCGACCCGCTCGGCCGAGCGGCGGTTGTTGACGAATACGATCGTGGAGCGGTGTTCGCGCACCAGGGACAGCAGCTCGGGGTAGATGGCGGGCCAGATCGAGTTGTGGGTGGACTCGCCGCCGGCCACCGGGTCGAGCGGATCGCCTCCCTTGCCGGCAGACGTGCTTGCGAGATCCCCCATCGAGTCGACCGGCACCTGAATGCGCAGGTCCAGAGGCTTGCGGATGCCTGCGTCCAGAATCCGCACTTTGCGGGTGGGCCCAACCAGGAAGCGGCCCACCTCCTCCAAGGGATTCTGGGTGGCCGAGAGGCCCACCCGCTGCACCTCGCGCGCGCGAGGAGCGCTTCCGGGCAACTCGCCGCCGAAGGCACCTTCGTGCGCCCCGCCGGCGCGCATGCTTTCGCGCACGTGCTCCTCCAATCGCTCCAAGGTGAGCGCCAGATGGGCTCCGCGCTTGGTCGAGGCGACCGCGTGAATCTCATCCACGATCACAGTCTCCACGCCGCTCAGCATCGCGCGCGCGCGCGAGCCGAGGATCAGGTAGAGCGACTCGGGGGTCGTGATCAGGATGTCGGGCGGCTTGCGCGCCATCGCGGCTCGCTCGGCCTGGGGCGTGTCGCCGGTGCGGATGCCCACTTTCACCTCGGCCCCGATCCCCTTCAGGGGAGCGCGCAGGTTGCGCTCGATGTCGTAGGAGAGCGCCTTCAGGGGTGAGATGTACACGACACGCACTCTCCCCGCGCGCGCGTAGGGCACCCCGTTTGGAGGACCCCCATCGCCTCCCCCGGTTGCCCACCGGGGGGCCGCATCGCCTGCCTTGGCCGTGGGCTGGCCGGCGTTGCCAGACTCGAGACCCAGCCGATCGATCGCCCACAGGAATGCGGCCAAGGTCTTGCCGGAGCCGGTGGGGGCCGACAGGAGCACGTGCTCGCCGCTGGCGATCGCCGGCCACGCCAGGGCCTGGGCAGGGGTCGGGGCGGCGAAGGACGCCTCGAACCAGGCGCGGGTGGCGGCGCTGAACGCGGCCAACGGATCGGCGTGGGCGAGAGCTTGACTTGACGAGGAGCGGGCCACCTCCGTCGAGGCTAGCGCGGTGCCAACGCGTCGCGGGGCCGGCGCGGCGCCGACCGCAGCCCGGGAACCATGCCAGGAGCTCGAACACCTCGAAAGGGGGCACAAGGTCGTTTCTCGGGACTATTTCATTAGACTGCCGCCCGATGTCAAGCGAAGACAAAACGCGACAGCCCGAAAGTCGCGGGGTCGCGTGGGACAAGCTTCCGCGGGCGTGGACCAGGTGGTTTGGAGCGACGGTCCGCCAAGACGACGCGGCGCCCGAGCAGACAGTCGGTGAGCAGGCGGCCGGTGAGCTACCGAGCGAGCTGGATCGGATCGACGCAAGCACATGGCGGGCGCTGCCCGCTTTGCTTGACGGCTCGGCGCTTCCCAACGGCGTGGTGGAGTTGGTGATCGACGACTTCGAAGCGCCCGTGCGTCAGCTGTTCGACATCCATGACGGCTGCATCGTGCTCGTCGAGCCGGGTCAGTGCGTTCCATGGGCGAGCATCTCGGGACCCGCGACCGCTTGGGCGCAGGCGCTCGGGCCCGAACGGCACACCGAGGCGTTGGAGCTCACCGGCGACACCCAGCTGGCGCGGAGGGTGTTGACGGCCCTGGCGCAATCCGGCTGACTCGCGCGCGCGACGCGCCCGCGTGCGAGTCGGTCCGCCGCGAAGCGAGTCACCCCCCCGCTTGGGCCACCCGGCCGAACAGCTCCAGCACACGCTCGATGAGGGCCTCGTCCATCACGGTGGACACCGAGATGAGGCCGTCCGCGGCAATCAGAACACCCTCGCGATACAGCCGCCGCCACAGGTCCTGCAGGTCCGAAGAGTGCAGCTTGCATAGGGAACCAGCTCCCGTGACCTCATAGCCCAAGCCTGTGAGGCCTGCGCGCAAGCGCTCGCCGAGCAAGCCGATCCGCTCGATCTCAGACGCGTCGAGGGCCCGGAGGGCCGCCAGGCCGGCGCGCATCGAGACGGGATTGGCGGCAAAGGTGCCGGCCAAGGCAACGCCGTCGGGCTGGGCGGGATCGAACACGTCCATCCACTCAGGCCGCCCACCAAGCGCACCCACGGGCAGGCCGCCGCCGATCAGCTTGCCGAGCGTGACGATGTCCGCCTCGATTTCGTACAGCTCCTGCATCCCGCCAGGGGCCATCCGGAAGGTGATGACCTCATCCACGATCAACGCCACCCCACGCGCACGAGTCTGCTCGCGCACGAACCGCACGAAGGAGGGCTCCAGGGGACGCAGACCGGCCCGGTTTGGCATCGGATCGAGCAGCACACACGCGACTTGGCCGTCGTGCCGATCCAAGACGGCCGTCAGGGCCGAGCGGTCTCCGAGCGCAACCGTGAGGACCTCTCGACGCACCCCCTCGGGCACGCCACGGGCACCCGGCTTGGCCAGGGCATCCCAGCCGCCGTGGTAGCAATCGGCAAAGCGCACCACCTTCTCGCGACCGGACGCCGCGCGGGCGGCGCGCACGGCTGCCATCACCGCTTCGCTGCCCGAGCCGGTGAAACGCCAGCGCTCGGCCCACCCGGTCCGCGCGGCCAAACAGTCGGCCAAGTCGACCTCGGCGGCCGTCGGCAGGCCAAACGCCGAGCCCTCCTCCAAGGCCGCACGAGCCGCCGCCAAGACCGGCGGGTAGGCGTTGCCGTGAACGAGCGCCGAATAGTCGCCGTGCAGGTCGATCGCCTCGTGTCCGTCCGCGTCCACCACGATTGCGCCCTCGCCGCGGACCGCGTAAGGAGGGGGCGAGCCCGCCGCCAAAGTCGTGCGCGAGCTGCCGCCCGGAAAGCGAAGGCGCGCACGCTCGTACAGCGCGCGATTGCCGGGGGCGCGCGGCGGCGTCACCGCTTCCGACCCAGATAGGACCGCAGATGTCCGGGGAGGCTCCTCACAACGAGAGGTAAGCGTGCCTGATCTGCTCATCGGCCAGCAGCGCGCCCGGCTCGCCCTCCGCCCGCACGAGGCCCCTGTCGATCACATAGGCCCTGCCGGCCAGCTCCCGTACGAGCCCCAAGTGTTGCTCGGCCAAAACGATCGTCAGCCCGGACGCCTTGATCCGCAGGAGCTGCTCGGTCAAAGTCTCGACCACGCGCGGCGCCAGGCCCTCGGTCGGCTCGTCCAGCAGCAGCATCTCCGGTTCGGTGAGCAGGGCTCGCGCGATCGAGAGGACCTGCTGCTCGCCTCCGCTCAACCAAGCGCCCTTGGACTTCCTGACCTTGGCCAGCAGGGGGAAGACCTCGAACAGCTCGTCCATCGTCCAACGCACGCCCGCCCAGTCTCCCCCGCCCGCGCCGCCATCGAGTTGCCCTGTGCCGCCGCTCCCCATGCCGGTGCCCCCTCCACCGGCACCCCCGTCGGCTCGCCCCTTGGAGCCCCCGTCCGCTCGCCCCCCGCCGGCGCCGATCGCGGTGCGCAGGTTCTCCTCGACTGTGAGCTCCGAGAAGACACGCCTGCCCTGCGGCACCAAGGCCACCCCAAGGCGCGCAATCCGGTGCGGGGACAGGCCAATCGTCTCTCGTCCGTTCACCTCGATCGAGCCTTTGCGCGACTCGTGGACACCCATGACGCAATGCAAGGCGGTCGTCTTGCCGGCGCCGTTGCGGCCGACCAGAGCCACCGTCTCGCCGGTCGAGACGTGCATGTCCAAGCCGAACAGGACTTGACTCGAGCCATAGCCGGCCCGCAGACCTTTGACCGACAGGCTCATGACGCCTCCGGTGTGCCCAAATAGATCTCCTGCACGTGCGGGTCGCTCCGCACCTCCCCGGGCGATCCGTCGGCCAGGATCTTGCCACGGTCCATCACCACGACCCGCAGGGCGTGAGCGAAAACGGTCTCCATGTCGTGCTCGCAGAACACCAGGGTGAGCCCGCGCCGGCGCACCGCGGCCATCACGAGCGCCATGATCGTGGCGCGCTCGTCCGCCCCCATGCCGGCCGTCGGCTCGTCCAGCAGCAAGATGCGCGGGCGCAATGCGAGCACCATCGCCAGCTCCAACCGCTTGCGCTGACCCTGGGAGAGCGCCGAGGCCGGCAGGCCGCGTGCATCCACCAAACCCACCTCATCCAAAGCCTCCTCGATGTGTCCTTCGCCGCGCGGCGGCGAAGAATGTCGGAGGGGAGCCTCCTCGATCTGGAGGGAAGGTTGTGTGCTATCCGCTGAGGGGTGACTCGCGCGCGCGCGCGATCTTTTAACTAGACCAGCTTGGTTCCTGGCCGCGCGCGCGCGTAGGGCCCCCTTTTCGGAGTACTTCCACCACAGCCTCCCCCGTTCGGCGCCGCCACGCGCGAGCAACGCGATTTGGGCATTTTCGGCGACGGTAAGACCGGAGAACAGGCGCGGCGTCTGGAAGGTGCGCCCGACCCCCTGCCGGCTGTGCTCCTCAGGCGAGAGACCCCTCATGTCGTGGCCGTCCAAGCGGATCGTGCCGGAACTGGGTGCAAGCTCGCCCATCATCACCGCGAACAGAGTGCTCTTGCCGGCGCCGTTGGGACCAATCAAGGCGAGCACCGCGCCCTCCTCGATCGTCAGCGTCACGCCGTCCACCGCACGGATGCCACCGAAGTGGCGCTTGATGTCCTCCAGCTCCAGCAGCGTGGTGTCCTCGAACGCGCCCACGCCGCCCTACCCCGCGGTGCCTGCAGGCGCGCCGCCGACTCGAGCGCGTAGCCGGCGCAAGAGAGCGCCCAAACGGGGGCGGGCGCCCCCGCCGGTCGCGCCAACGCCCCGCGGGGCGATCAGCACGACCACCAGAAGCACCACGCCGTCGATCAGCAGGGTGTTCGTGGTCAGACGCCCCACATAGAAGTCGATCAAGCCCAACAGAACCGCACCGAGGGCGGGCCCCGAGAACAGGCCCACCCCGCCGAGCAAGGTCACGATCAGGGCGTTGGCCGAGACCTGCCAGGCGAACACGCTCGGATAGACGATCTGGGCCGAGAGCACCGACAGGCCGCCGCCCGCCGCCGCCACGGCGGCCGCGAGTGTGAACACCCCCAACCGCCTCCTATCCACGGCGATGCCCAGCGTACGCGCACGCAGCGCGTCTTCGCGAATGCCGCGCAACACCAATCCCATACTGCTGCGCACGAACACGAACGCCCCCACGAGCACCATCACGGCGACGACCAAGATCGCATAGTAGACCCGGTTCACTCCCAAGATCACGTTCAGCGATTCGGGCAGATTCGCGATCGTGCCGCTGTCCCCGCCGGTCAGCGTGTGGTCGTGGTTGGCCGCGAATTCGAACAGGTCCGCGAGCGCAAAGGTGAGCATGATGAAGGCGACCGGCTCCAGCCTGACCAAGACCGTGCCGCTCAGCGCCGCCACCAAGGCAGCGGCGCAGATCCCGGCGAGCAGGGCCACGTAGAAGCCGACGCCGCTGTTGTTGAGCACCAGAACCGTCACGTAGGCGCCCACGCCGTAGAAGGCGGACTGGCCGAACGAGAACATGCCTGCGTAGCCAAACAGCAGGTTGAAGCTGACCCCGAGCAGCATCGTCACGATCATGCTCGCCGCCAGCAACACGTACTCGCTGGACACGAGGGCCGGCAGCACCGCCGCGATCAGCACCAAGACCAGCGCCGGAGCCCAGTCGGGCGCGGGCCCGAGCCACTCGCGCAGCCGCCTCATCGACCGTCCTCCGACCAGGCGCCCGACGCTGCGCCCGACGGCTGTGCCGCGTGAGCGCCGGGGGTGCGACGAGGACTCATCGACTCACCGCGGGACGCCCAGGCAGCAGGCGCCGGCCGGCCGCGGCGCGCGCCAGCAGAACCACGGTCATCACCGCATAGGGGGTCAAAGGCGCGAGCGTCGGAGTCTGCAGGGTCACGAAGCTCTCGATCACGCCGATCCCCACCGCCGCGATCAGGGCGCCCGTCATGTTGCCCAGCCCGCCAGTGACGACCACGATGAAGGCCGGTACGAGCGCAGCCGTTTCCAAGTTGGTGGTGACAGCCCCGTTGGGCGCGTCCACCACACCTCCGAGCGCGCCCAGGCCGATCCCAAACGCGAACACGGCGGTATAGAGACGGTTCACGTTCACACCCAGGACCGAGAGCATCGTGCGATCGTCGACCGCCGCCCGCGTGAGCAGGCCCACGCGCGTGCCATACATCAAGCCCCAGATCGCGCCCGCTACAAGCACACCCAAGACGATCACCACAGCCGTGTACTTGGGCAAGGTCGCGCCGAACACGTCCCAGCTGCCGCTCAGCGAACCGGGCAGCGCCACGGTCTTCAAGCCGGAGCCATAGACGGCCACGACTCCGCCGGCGAGCAGGTAGGAGAGCGCGAGCGTGAGCATGAACTGCTGGTTCTCGTCGTGCTCGCGATAGGTGCGCCGCAGGAGCACCATCTCGACCAGCGCCCCGCCGAGGGCGGCCACCAGGGGCACGAGCGCGAGCGCCAGGACCCAGCCGAGCGTGGAGGCGCCCACGCGTCCGATCACGGTCGTGGCGAGGTAGGCGCCCAGCATGTAGACGGCGCCGGCCGCAAAGTTCATCACGCCCAGAACGCCCCACACGAGATTGAGGCCGGCTGCCGAGAAGAACAGGATGAAGCCGAGGCCCAGGCCGGCAAACAACTGATCGAGGAAAGTGGCGAAACTCATCGCCGCCAATCATCGCTAGCGCAGATGACACTCACCTCCTGCAGGGGGCCGCGCGGGGGCGCAATGTCTCCGACATCGTCTCCCGCACCGTCGTCCTCGACGCGCAACGGCCCGCCCAAGATCCGCAATGCGGCGGCCACGATCGGCATGCGCGAGGAGAAGCGCATGGGCTCCCCCTCGCGTGCCGAGCGGCCGACGTCAGCAGGTGAAGTACTTGTTCGTATCCACCAGTTCGATTGGCGAGAAGTGGGCGAACGGCAGTTCTTTGGTTGCTGCCACCACCGGACCCATCGCGATCGGCACAGCAGTCAGGTTGTTGCACGAATGGATCTTCTCGCTGCCTTGGATCATCTGCACCGTGGCGCCTGCCAACGTGTTGCGCACGGTGACCGGTTCGGTCGATTTGGCCTGCTCGATGCCTTGGGCGATCATCTCGATCTGGTTGAACCCGTCGCCGGCGGCGCCGCTGTTGGCGACTTCGGTGCCCAGCGGGTCCAGCTTCTTGGAAAGGGCCGTGTTGTAGATCGAGGCCGATGGGTAATAGGTGTAGCCGAGCGCACCGACCGGCGGCTTGGGCATCGGATCGATCGTGCCGTAGTCGAGGATCCCGAACAGCTGGGTCGCATTGAACAGGCCGAGCGGGAAGGCCTGCTTGACGAATGTGATCGTGTCTTCGGCGATCACGGTGCTGTAGGTGACATCCGGTTTCTCGGCCACCAGCTTGTTGATGTAGGAGCTGTAGTCCGAAGCTCCGGACGGCACGAATTCCTTGCTCACGATCTTTTGGGGGCTGCCCTTCATCCCCTTCAGGAAGGCCGCCGTCACTTCATAGCCATAGCTGTAGTCCTCGCTGATCACGGCCACTGTTTTCCACTGGGGGTGGGCTCGCACATAGGCGGCCGCGTTGGCGCCCTCGATGTTGGCGGTCGGGATCGTGGCGAAGGCGTAGCCGCCGCCGGTGAACACGGTCGGGTCGGCCACGCCCACCGTATAGACCACGTGACTCGGATTGGCCACCAGGCGAGCCACGCTCTTGCCCACTGCGCTGGTGCAGGTTCCGGCCAGGAACTTGACGTGTTCGCTCAACACGAGATCGCGCGCTTGGCTCACGCCCACGCTCGGTTCGGCCTTGTCGTCTCGCACCAGCAGTTGCAATGGATGGCCCATCACCCCACCTTCGGCGTTGATCGTCTTGACGGCCTGCTGGGCGCCCTTGACGTAGTCCTGGGAGAACCCGGCGCAGAATCCAGTCAGAGACGCCAGATAGCCGATCTTCAAAGGCGCGCCCGAAGCGAGCGTTTCTTTGCTTTTGGACGAGCCGCAACCGATGCTCGTGAGCGCAACCGCGGCGACCAGCCCGCAGGCAAGCAACTCGCGCGCTTTCACAACTTTTCTGCCAACCATTGTCTTTCCTCCCCGCGAACCCACCCGTGGCGGGCTCCTCCGATGTTGTCGCGGCCGCCTCCACGACCATCGACCTGCACATTGTCAGTGACTG
>Ga0208586_1000269_pt1 | contig 20033 bp, 22 predicted proteins | sample NGESurshal072012_6_FD_184471 | JGI IMG/M metagenome (GOLD analysis project Ga0208586, IMG submission 184471) | Arctic peat soil microbial communities from Barrow, Alaska - NGEE Surface sample 53-3 shallow-072012 (SPAdes) | ecosystem: Environmental > Terrestrial > Soil > Wetlands > Peat ... | reverse complement strand
CAACGAGGACGACCGATCCGGCAAGGCCCGCGAGACGACGTTGCGTCGCGCGACCTTCGACGCCGTAGCCAAAGATGCCGACCCGTTTGCCGGCGAGGTCAGCGAAGCCAGTGGGTCGGAACACGACTCGGTCCTTGTCGAGTGAGCAGGTCGGCGACTGATCGATCGCAGTCAAGATGTTTCGCCAATTCGTCAAGGAATGGCACGTCGGACCACTCTTCATCGTGGCCCACCTCGCACAGTGCGACGGCGCACTCATCGGGGTCGCCGACGCACTCGAATGGTTTGTGTTCGACGCCAATACCCACGAGCGTCCGTAACTGCTGCGTCCTGTTTGGGTCGCCTAGCGGTTCGCTGTTGAAGATCTCTCGCAGCGATGAGCGCGAAATGAATGGGGCGAGAATGAGGTTGATAAAGACGCACTTGTCGCATTCGCCGCACCACGTCGTAGCCCGATCTTCGGCGCGCTGCGTGAAGGCGCGATTGCAACTTCGAAACACATGGTGATACTCCTTGCGCAGCGCGAAGTCCTGCGCGACCCACAACTCGCTTCGGTCACGCAGATAGCTGGCGACGACCAATTCATCGCCGACGCGCTCGGCGATGGCGTCAGCCATGAGCAGTTCCGCGGCCCATGATTTGCTCCACTGGTGGTTGATGTCCGCGCTGTACCAACGGAGATTGGGCACCGACGCCGAATGCTCGTTTGCGAGTGCGACGCCGCCACACCCCGACGCGACGGCCGCGATCGCGCTAAGGAGTACGACCATCGCGGTCACCGGGACGTGCCCGTTGAAGAACGACTCGTCGGGAACGAGAATTTGAGGGTCGAGTGTCCTCGTCGCGCGGACAATGTCCAATCCGGTGACTGCAGCCGTTGCCTCGAGGGGCGCGAAACGCCCACTCGAAGGACTCACGATGAAGAGCGATTGATTGACGAGTCCGCGAAGTCGCTCGACGGTCACGACCGAGTCGATACCGCCGCCAAACGGCGTCAGTACTCGTAGCGGATCGAGGAAGGGGTCAAATGGCTCAACCGCTACTCCGCCTTCAATCGTGACCTCACTCAGCGTGAGTTGGTTGTTGAAGGCGAACTCGCCGAGACCGTCTCGCAACGCCGCTTCAAAGAAACGGCGGCCCTTCTTTCCCAGCGGTGTTGTGCCCACGTCGATACGTCGCGCTGCACCGGCCTTGTAGTACGAGAGTCCCGCGATGAGATACCAAAGTTCAGCGAGTGACATGATCGCCGGCGCGTCGAGCGCTCGTACGCCCTCAAAGGTCACGGTCTCCACGAAACGACGCCCGTCGAGTTCGTAGTGTCCCGTGAGCGTGTCATCGCTGACGTCCAGTCCGACGTAGCGAAAGAGCTCGGCCCGGGTCTTCAAGCGATGACGCGTTTCGCGACGAGGCCGAAACGCCCGCACGGTCGCTGGGCGCGGTCACTGAAGAATGTTTCGCCCCCATCGGTGGTCTGACGACTGACGACGATGTGGCCATCAGTCACGCCGTGATCGAGCAGTTGTGAGATCGCGACCTGACGAAGGTCGAGTCGAGATCGATCGGTGCCGTCGGGCGTGAGGGCCCCCGACACGGTGGCGAAGTAGTTCGCAACCTCGGGACCCACTTGGTAGGCCTCGCCGGAGATACACGGTCCAATGAATACATGGACCGATGCGGGATGGTCGAAGTTGCGCAGTGCGTTGACGATGACACCGCTCTGGAGTCCCCGCCAACCGGCGTGCACGACGGCCAAGGTCGGGGAGGCCTCATCGACCAGAAGGAGGGGAACGCAGTCGGCCACGAGGACGGCAATGGCGAACTCGTCGCCAAAGTCCACAATGACGTCGCCGGTGCTGTCCGGCGTTGCTTCGTTGGCGGCCACGACGTCAGTCCCGTGGCTCTGGTGCACAATGATCAGTCGCGACGGGTCAACATTGATGGCTTCAGCCACGAGGCGACGATTCTCCTTCACGTGCTCGGGGTCATCGTCGACGTGGTCGCCCAGGTTGAGTGACTCGTACGGGGCGGCGCTCACGCCGCCGAAGCGGTCCGTGACGAACGCGCTCACACCGAAATGACGAGCGAACTCGATTGGGTAGACGCTGAGTGACCCGTGGACTTTGGGGGTGAGGGTTATTTCGTTTGGCATGATCCACAGATTCCGGTGAACTCAACAACGTGGCGTAGGTCGCGGTAGTGAAAACGTTCGCCAATGTCATGTGCCCACTTCTCAAGTTCGGGGGCGTCGACTTCAACGGTCGCACCGCACACGCGACACGAGAGGTGATGGTGGTGCGACTCAACGACGCAACGTCGATACAGACTTTCGCCGCGGTCGGTCATCACGACGTCGACTTCGCCGTTTTGGGTCAATTTCTTCAGTTGCGTATAGACGGTCGCCAGCGCGATTCGTCCGCCGTCTCGTTCGATGAGCGTATGCAGTTCCTGGGCGCTCACGAAGCCCTGCAGCTGACTCAAGACGCTGACGACCTCTCGTCGCTGCACCGTATTTCGGGTCGTGGTCACGAATTCATCGTAGTGGTTGCCGGTTTGCTTTCTAGAACGATTCTTATTAACGTAGTTGGAATCATTCTAGAAAGGAAGAGGCAATGTCGTACGTGCACTGCTCCGGTCCTCGGTGTGGACGTCGCCGTCGAGGTGGCGCGACCGCAGTCGGACTGCTCACTGCGGCCCTCGTGCTGAGTGCCTGCAACGCTCCGGCGGCGAAATCCGGGGCCAAACTTCGTGCCGTCGGCGCCGAGAACGAATACGCCAACGTGATCACTCAAATTGGCGGCCGCTTTGTCAGCGTCGACGCTGTCATGAGTAATCCGAACACCGATCCTCACACGTTCGAAGCGAGTGCGTCGGTGGCGCAGGAAATTTCCTCCGCGCAACTCGTCGTTCAGAACGGCGTGGGCTACGACACATTCATGCAGCAACTTGAGTCGTCGACGCCCAATTCGTCACGGCGCGTTATCGACGTGCAGCAACTCCTCGGTCTTTCCCTGAAGACCAAGAACCCTCACCTGTGGTACGACCCGAAAACCATGCCGGCGGTCGCGACGCAGGTCGCGCACGATCTAGCGTCCCTGGCACCGAAGCACGCGGCGTATTTCACAGAGCGCCTCAATGCGTTCCTTGCTTCCTTGCAACCCGTCGAGTTGGCAATAAAGACCTTCAAGGCTCGTTTCGCTGGCGTCGAGGTCGCGACGACCGAGCCGGTGGCTGACTATCTCTTGCAGGCACTCGGTCTCGACAACGTGACGCCATTTCGGTTCCAGGCCGACATCATGAACGGCGTTGACCCCTCACCGGAGGACATTGCCTTTCAGCAGGGTCTCTTCACGAGCCATCGCGCCAAGGTGTTCTGCTACAACGCGCAGGTCAGTAGCACCGTGACGGTCGCGATGCGCTCACTTGCGGAGTCGTCGCACGTGCCCGTCGTCGCCGTGTACGAAACAATGCCAACGCCCGGCTTCGACTATCAAACCTGGATGCTCGCCGAGATCTCGGCGCTGACCAAGGCGCTGACAATGCACGTCTCTACCAAGGAGTTGTCATGACCACCCGCACGTCGCTCGACGCACCCACCGACATTCTGAACGTCAATGGCGTCGAGGTGGCGATTGACGGGCGCGTGATACTTCGTGACGTCGAGTTTCGTATCGAGGCGGGCGAGTTCACGGGACTCATCGGTTCGAACGGTTCGGGGAAGACCACGCTCTTTCAAGTGATACTTGGACTGCGGCCAACCGTGGCGGGCACGGTGTCCTTTCACGGCGAAGCGCTCGCGCGACGTAACCGATCCATTGGGTACGTGCCCCAAAAGGTGCTCTTCGATCCCGAGATGCCGCTGCGCGCCCGCGACCTGGTCGCCCTGGGCGTCGATGGGCACCGTTACGGACTTCGTCGTCGATCGCGCGCCGTACTCGCCGACATCGACGAGATGCTGAGCGCCGTTGACGCCAACGAATTTGCCGATCGCCGTGTCGGAGAGTTGTCGGGCGGTGAACAGCAGCGTGTGTTGATCGCTCACGCGCTCATCAGTCGACCCGAGTTGTTATTGCTCGACGAGCCCCTGGCGAACCTCGATCCGGGGAGCGCGCAGGAGATCATCGGACTGCTGCATCGCGTGGCGACCGACAATCGAGTGGCCGTGCTGTTGTCGGCCCACGAGATGAACCCTCTGTTGCCGGTGATGGACCGGGTTGTGTACGTTGCCAACGGGCGGGTGGCCAGCGGCACGACCGACGAGGTCGTTCGTTCCGATGTGTTGAGTGCCCTCTACGGCCATCACGTCGACGTTCTGCGAGTCCACGGTCGGGTCTTGGTGGTGGCCAGTTCGAGTGATGAGCACGAACACCTGGTGAGTGAACACCCTGAACTGGTGGTCGAGTAACACGTGCACTGGCTCTTCGAACCCGGCCTGTTCTCCAATCACACGGTGCGCACTGCGCTCATCGTGGGTCTCATAGTGGCGATCGTCTCAGCGGTCGTGGGCGTGTTCACCGTGCTGCGGGGGCAGTCCTTCGCGGGTCACGCGCTCACCGACGTGGCGACCGCGGGCGGTGCCGGGGCGTTTCTGGCCGGCGTCGCACCAATCATCGGCTTCGTCGGTGGGGGCGTCCTCGGCGCGGGCGCCATGGACGCCATTGGCGTGCAACGAGTGAAGGGCCGCGACATCGCCACCGGCGTCGTGCTCGGCGCGGCCACTGGCCTCTCCGCGCTGTTCTTATATCTTTCGGCAACGAGTAGCGCCTCGACCGGCGCGACGCAGTTGATTCTCTTCGGTTCAATCTTCACGGTCGAACCCTCGACGTTGCCCGAGGTTGCGATTCTCAGTTGCGTCGTGCTGCTCACCATTGCAGTCATCGCCCGGCCACTCCTCCTGAGTTCGCTCAGCATTGAGTTGGCGGCGGCGAGGGGAGTGCGTGTGCGCGTCGTCGGCCTGCTGTTCATGGTCACCCTCGCCGTATCCGTCGGACTTTCCGCCATTGTCATTGGTTCAATTCTCTCCACGGCGCTCTTGATCGGACCGCCCGCGAGTGCTCTGAAGGTCGTCAATCGATTCTGGTTCGGCGCGGCCATTGCCGTAGTACTCGGCATCGGCGCCACGTGGGCGGGCATCATCTTCGCGTACGACAGTTACTACTGGATCCCTTCACATCGAGGCCTGCCCGTGAGTTTCTTCGTCGTCGCATTTGTCGTGGTCGAGTTCGCGTTCTTCAGCGTGGTCCGTCGTCGTCGTGGGGGCCGCCCCGCCACAGCGATCGAGGATTCGTCGCACCACGTAGAGACGCAGTGGCACTGACGATGTTCTCGAGCTTCATGACCAACGCGTGGTTGAGCGGGACCATCGTGGCGATGCTCGCCGGCGTCGTCGGTTTCTTCGTTGTCCTGCGCGCGGCCTCCTTCGCGGCGCACGCGATTCCCAATGGGGCCTTCGCCGGGGCCGCGGGCGCCAATCTCGTCGGCCTCAATCCACTCTTCGGTTTGATCTCGTTCGCCATTGTCGCGGCACTGTCGATCGGCGCCACCAGTCGCCGATCTCGCAGCGACGTCGCGACGGCTCTGTCACTCGTGCTGATGCTCGCCTTGGGCGCGGCGTTCCTGACGCTCAGCACCGAGTACGAGCCCGCAATCAATGCGCTGCTCTTCGGTGAGATCCTCGGCGTGTCGAGCAGTCAACTGCTGCCAGTCTTTCTGCTGGCCGTCCTCTGTGTCGCGGTAATTCTCGTGCTCTATCGGCCACTCGTCTTCACGTCAGTCGCGCCGGACCTCGCCGCGGCGAAGGGCGTGAACGCCACGTTGGTTGAGATTTCATTTCTGCTGGTGCTCGCGTTGGCGACCGCGCTCACCGTGCCCATTGTCGGCGCCCTGCTCACCTTTTCACTGATGATCGGTCCACCGGCCGCCGCGCGTCTGCTCTCAAAGCATCCCGCTCGGGCGCTCACCCTGTCGATCACGCTGGCACTCGCGACCGTGTGGGCGTCCATCGCCTGTTCCTACGAGTTCAACCTGCCGATCGGCTTCTTCGTGGGCACCATTGGCGCCGTGCTCTACCTGTGCGCGAGAGTGAGCCACGCCCAACGGGCCGTGCGCAGCTTTGCGTAACCTACGAGCGATGCCCGACGCGCACGAACTCTTGGCGCAGTGCCACTTCCCCACGACGACGACGAGCGTCGACCTCGCCGTGTCGGGAGGTCCGGACTCACTCGGTCTCTTGCTGCTGGCACTCGACGCCGGTCTCGACGTTTCGGTCCACCACGTGAACCATCACACGCGGCCCTCGAGCGACGCCGATGCGGTCCACGTCGCCACCGTCTGTGAAGAGTTGGGGGTGCCCTTCTCGTGTCACGACCTTGCGATCGTCCCCGGCGGCAATTTCGAATCTCGGGCCCGCGCCGCGCGAAGGTCCGCAATGCCCGCGGGCGTCTTGACGGGGCACACGATGGATGATTTGGCGGAGACCGTGCTGCTCAACATGTTGCGCGGTGCCGGCGTTGACGGCCTATCGCCAATGGTCGAGGACCTCACCAAGCCGCTGCGTGATGTCCGGCGCATCGCGCTGCACGACTACGTCAATGCGTCGCCGTACGTGGCGCTTCACGACGAGTCGAATGACAGTTCGGACTATCGCAGGAACCGGGTCCGACACGAACTGATCGCCGTCATGAACGACGTCGCCGAGCGCGACGTCGTGCCGGTGCTCGCTCGACAGGCGAAACTCATGCACGACGAACGAATGTGGCTCGACCTACTAGCGCGCGGCGATGATGCGACGACCCTCGAAGAGGCGGACTGTCGCATCGTTCGAACATGGCCCGTCGCGCGCCAACGCCGATGGCTTCGCGAACAGCTGCGAAGCGCTGACGGGGGCGATGGCACGCATCCGCCAAGTGCCGACGAGGTCGAACGTGCGCTCGCGGTCATCGCGGGAACGGTCGTCGCCTCCGAAGTGAGTGGGGGTCGCCGACTGTCACGACGGGACCAGCACCTGACTCTCGAGTAGCGCCAACTACTACGCTGGCGAAGCATGGGTAGCCATTCTTCTGAGGATTTCACCGCACTTTGGGCGCAGCACGACCTTGGCGAGGTCGTGGTGTCAGCCAAGGAAGTACACGACCGCGTCCACGAGCTGGGCCGTCAAATCACCGATGATTACGCCGAAAACCCACCACTTCTCGTCTGCGTCTTGAAGGGGGCCATCAACTTCATGTCCGACCTCATGCGCACGATCGAACTGCCCGTCGAAGTCGACTTCATGGCCGTGTCGTCCTACGGCGCCGCGACCAAGACGAGCGGTGTCGTTCGCATTGTGAAGGACCTTGACGTGGACCTACTTGACCGCGAGGTCTTAATCGTTGAGGACGTCGTCGACTCTGGGCTAACACTCAACTACCTTCGCCACTACTTGGGCGCGCGGAGCCCCAAGAGCCTCGAGGTCTGCACGTTGCTGCTCAAAGAGGGCGAGCAGCGCGTCGAACAGTCGATCAAGTACGTGGGCTTCACGATCCCATCGGATTTCGTCGTGGGCTACGGGCTCGACGTCAACGAGCGCTACCGCAACCTCGACGCGATCTACACCTTCACCGGCGAGGCCTAGACGTGGTCGAACACGAACGGGTGAAGGCACTCGTACGCGAACTACTCGAAGCCATTGGTGAAGACCCCAACCGCGAGGGACTCCTCGAGACCCCTCGCCGGGTCGCCGACATGTACGTTGAGCTCTTCGAAGGCACGGAGGTGGACCCGGGCGAACACCTTCGCGTGACCTTTGAAGCCGGCCACGACGAGATGGTGATGGTTCGCGACATTCCTTTCACGTCGCTCTGTGAACATCACCTCGTTCCGTTCGTGGGCTTGGCGCACGTGGCCTACCTTCCCGGTCCCGAAGGCCGCATCACGGGCCTGTCCAAGTTGGCGCGCCTGGTCGAGGGGTATGCCCGTCGACTCCAGGTGCAAGAGCGAATGACAACGGAGATCGTCGAAGCGATGGAGCGTGAACTCAAGCCTCGCGGCTCCATCGTCGTCATTGAAGCCGAGCACTTCTGCATGTCAATGCGCGGCGTGAAGAAGGCCGGGGCAACCACCGTCACTTCGGCGGTCCGCGGCGCCTTTCGATCCGACGCTTCCAGTCGGGCCGAAGCGTTGCAGTACATACATCAGCGGCGCTCATCGTGGCGCTGAGCCCATCGGTCATGGGCGTTGTGAACGTCACACCAGACTCCTTCTACCCCGACTCTCGAACGCTCGCGCGCGACGAAGCGGTCGCGCGCGGCCGTGACCTCTTCGACGCGGGGTGCGACATCGTCGACGTCGGTGGGGAGTCAACGCGTCCGGGCGCAGCACCCGTGTCCGACGATGAAGAACGTGCTCGCGTCCTCGACGTCGTCGCAGCGTTGGCCAGCTACGGACCGGTCTCTATCGACACGCAAAAAGAGACAGTCGCGCGCGCGGCGATTGCCGCGGGTGCCACCGTGCTCAATGACGTGTCCAGCACCCTCGTCGATGTCGCGGGCGAGTTGGGTGTCGGCTACGTGGGTATGCACCGACGAGGTGGAGCGGCCGACATGCAGAACGATCCGCGCTACGACGACGTCGTGGCCGAGGTCGTGGCGTGTCTGCGCGACGTGGCGAATCGCGCGCGCAACGCCGGGGTGTCGCGACTGTGGCTCGATCCAGGCATTGGATTCGGCAAGACCACGCAGCACAACGTTGCGCTGCTCGCGCACGTGGACCAATTCGTTGCCTTAGCCAACGAGTTCGGCGCGGGCGTTCTGATTGGCACCAGTCGCAAACGATTCCTGGGCGAACTCTCGGGCGGGCTCGACGTAGACCAGCGTTTGGAGGGTTCGATCGCGAGCGAAGCGTGGGCCCTCCTCCAAGGTGTCAGTATGGTACGAGTACACGACGCTGCGGCCGCCGTTCAGCTCCGTGAGCTGCTGACCCGCCCTGTCGAGGAGGTAGTCGCGTGAGGGGCAAGTGGGCAGCGGGCATTGAGCCGCGGAGCTTCACCTGGGTCTACAAGGGGATTCTCGCGGTCTCCGAGCGACCCGGTGGCTCAACCACGGTGCACCGACGCGTTCGACGCGATGAGGAACTCCTCTGGTTGAAGCACCAAGGGTTCGGTCGAGTGATCTCGATTCTGCCGGTGATGCAAAATTTGAGTGCTTACTTCGAACACGGACTCACCGCGAGTCACTACGCACTTCGTGGCGGACCCCAGCAGCGTGAAGTCCTCGAAGCCTGCTATCTCGACTTGGCCAATTCGATGTCGAACAAAACCATGGTGTTATTGCACAGCGACGAGGTCTCGGACCGTCTCCTCGGTGTCATCGCCGGTTACCTCGTGTGGAGTCTGCGTGTCCCCACGGTTCCCCTCGCCATTGCGTACGTGGAGCGACTCTTCAAGCGCTCGATCGGCCCCGACGGGAGGACCGTACTCTTCGACTTGCCCGAGGTCAGTGCGTGAACGACGTCATTGAACTGCGCGAACTTCGTGTCAGCGCCATCGTCGGGGTCTTGGCTGAGGAACGAACGCGGGCCCAGCCGTTGGTCTTCGATCTCGAGATGGTGCGACCATTCGAAGTGGCGGCGATCAACGACGACATCACCGAGACGACCAACTACGCCGACGTCCTGACGCTCACCAGTCGCACCGCCGCCGAAGGCCACTACCTCCTGCTCGAGACATTGGCCTACCGCGTGGCGTATGAGATTCTCGCCTTCGACGAAGAGATTGCGTCGGTCACGGTCGCGGTTCGAAAGGTTCGTCCGCCGGTCGTCGAAGACGTGTCGTCGGTCGGGGTTCGCTGCACCGTTGCGCGGACGTAGTGCGACTCGCGTATCTTTCGTTCGGCTCGAACATTGGTGATCGCGGCGAACACCTCGCTCTCGGCGTCGCCTCCGTTGCCGGCGCGGAGGAGTACCGACTGTCGCTCGTCTACGAAACCGAACCGGTCGGTGGTGTTGCGCAGGACGACTTCTGGAACCTCGTCCTCGAGCTGGCCACGAATGCGACGCCCCGCGAACTCCTCGAACGAGCGCAGCGCGCGGAACTAGAACGTGGACGCACTCGCGACATTCATTGGGGGCCGCGCACGCTCGACGTCGATGTCTTGTTGGTCGGAAGCGACACGAGCACGGACCCGGCGATCCTCGTGCCTCATCCTCGGCTGTACGAACGGTCCTTCGTCCTGGTCCCATTGCACGAACTGGCCCCCGCACTGGTGAGCCAAGCACAATTGGACGCTGGCGTGGGGCAGGTCACGCCACTGGGTACACTCGAGTCGTTGCGATAACCGAACGGCACCCGCGAGGGGCTGGAACGGACAGGAGCAGTCATGAACATTGAACTCATCGGCGCCGGTCGGGCCGGTTCGTCATTCTCACTCGCCCTTCGTCGGGTCGGACACAACGTCCAACTGCTGCATCACGATGTGCTTTCTGCGTTGGGTTCGCCGGATCTGATCTTGCTGTGCGTTCCCGATGACGCCATTGCGGACGTGGCGGCGCAGATTGCGCTCAGCGACGAGTACGTGGTCGCCCACGTTGCCGGTTCACGCACGCTCGACGTGCTGGCGCCCCATCGGCGCGTCGGGTCGTTGCACCCGCTGATGGCGCTACCCGACGCCGAGGGTGGTGCGGAGCGCCTCATCGGAGCGACGTACTGCGTGGCCGGCGATGATCTCGTGCGCTCCGTTGCCGCGTCGCTGGAGGGCCGGATCATTTCCCTCCCTGATTCGCAGCGCACCGTCTATCACGCCGCCGCCGTCGTGGCGTCGAATCACCTGGTCGCGTTGATGGGCCAAGTTCGAACGTTGGCGGAGTCGATCGGCCTCACGCTCGACGACTTCTTACCCCTCGCGCGCCAGTCGTTGCGCGACGTCGCGACACTCGGACCCGACGAAGCGCTGACCGGCCCAGCCTCGAGGGGCGACATGGCGACGATCGACGCGCATCTCGCGGCGATTCCCGAGAACGAACGCGCGACGTACGTGGCGCTCGCGAATGCCGCGTTCGAGCTCGCTGAACGGCGACGCTCCCAGACGCGTGCCTGATGCAACTGCTGCACGACGTCGCGCAGTGGCGCGCGTACTGCAACGACCAACGCGCGAGCGGTGAACGTGTGGGTCTGGTCGCGACCATGGGTGCACTCCACGCCGGGCACGCAGCGCTCTTTGACGCCGCGAAGGTGCACGGCGACATCGTCGTCGCGACACTCTTTGTCAACCCGCGCCAATTCAACGACGCGAACGATCTGACGCGTTATCCGCGATCGCGTGAGGAAGACCGAGCGCTCGCGAGTGCCCACGGCGTCGACTGTTTGGTCGAACCTTCCCTTGCGGAGATGTGGCCCGACTATCCCAACGCCACGGCCACCACCGTCTCGGTTCGAGGGATTGGTGAGAACTATGAAGGCGCCTCACGCCCCGGTCACTTCGACGGAGTGACCAGCGTCGTCGCCAAGCTCTTCACCATCTCCGGACCGTGCCGGGCCTACTTCGGCGAAAAGGACTTCCAACAGTTGGCGATGGTGCGCCAGATGGTGCGCGACCTCTCCTTCGACATTGATGTCGTGGGCTGTCCCATAGTGCGCGACGAAGACGGATTGGCCCTTTCGAGCCGCAACACGCGACTCGGTCCCGTTGGTCGACAACGGGCGCTCGCGTTGTCGAGCGCGCTGCGCGACATCGGATCGTCACCAGCGAATGCCCGCACGCTCCGCGATCGCCTGCGTGCGTCGTTGGTCGATGCGCAGCTCGATGTTGTCTACGCCGACGTCGTCAATCCCGTCACGTTTGAGCCATCGAGTGACGACGAGATTGGTGAGGCTCGAGCGTTGATCGCCGCGAACGTCGACGGCGTGCGACTCATCGATAATGGAACCGTCACCTTGGAACGAGAGGAACGCTGATGCTCCTGGCAATGGACGTAGGTAACACCGAGACCGTCATTGGTCTCTTTGGTCCCGAGACGCCGGGGTCGCCCGACGCCATGGGATTCGCGCGCGCGACGGACGAACGCGGGCTGGCGTTCCACTGGCGCATCTCGACCGTGGCCGAACGCACCCCCGACGAACACGCGATGGTGTTGACGCAACTACTCGACCTCGAGGGGCTCGATCTGCGCACCGCCGTGACCGCGATTGCGATTTCGTCGTCGTCGCCCATGGCCAATACCCAGCTTCGCCGGATGGCGAACCGCTGGTTCTCAGAGCTCGACATCACGGTGATTGGACCGGGCACCAAGTCGGGCATGCCAATCCTCTACGACAACCCCCGTGAAGTAGGCCCCGACCGAATTGCGGACGCGGTCGGTGCCTACGACCTCTATCCGGGTGCCTCGATTGTGGTCGATCTGGGCACCGCCACCGTCTTTGACGTCATCAGCGCGAAGGGCGAGTATCTCGGCGGCGCCATCGCGCCGGGCGTCGCGATCTCTCTCGACGCCCTCTACGCGCACGCCGCAGCACTGCGATCGGTCGAACTCGTTCGACCCCGCTCGGTGATCGGCAAGTCCATGGTCGAATCAATCCAGTCGGGCGTCCTCTACGGCTTCGCGGCCCAGGTCGACGGGGTCGTCGAACGCATCATTGACGAACTCGGGGAGGCGACCGTCATCGCGACGGGAGGGTTGGCGGGACTCATCGCACCACACACCAAACACGTCCAACACGTCGAACCCTGGTTGACCCTCCACGGATTGCGTATCGTTCATGAAAGGAATCATTCGGGAGACGCTTAGTGACATTGCCATATTCGTTCGCGCACAACGCCTACGCCGGGGCGTTGCAGACGACCTACGACCATCTCGCCGACGGCGACGAGTCGGGTGACAACGTAAATGTCGCAGGTCGACTCATGCTCCTACGGCGTCAGGGCAAACTCGCCTTCGCGACGATGCGCGACTCCAGCGGTGAGATCCAATTGTTCGCCCTGGCGAACGTGACCAACGACTTCGAGGAGTTCGCGAAACTTCACCTGGGCGACTGGGTGGGCGTGAGCGGTGAAGTCGTTCGCACCAAGCGCGGCGAACTCTCGGTCAAGGTCGAGACGTGGGTGACGCTCGCCACGGCACAGCACAACTTCGGCGACAAGTGGGCCGGCATCACGGACTACGACCTTCGCTACCGTCACCGCGAAGCGGACCTCTGGGCCAATCCGGCGACGCGCACGTCGTTGCAACGTCGCAGCGAGTTGGCTCGCGCGGTGCGCGAGCGCTGCTGGGCGCAGGGTTTCGTGGAGGTTGAGACACCTCTTCTCAATACGATTGCGTCGGGCTCGGATGCCCGGCCCTTCGTGACGCACCACAACGCCCTCGACAGTGACTTCTTCTTGCGAGTCGCCCCCGAGTTGTGGCTTAAGCGGCTCGTCGTCGGTGGATTCGAGCGGGTCTTCGAGATGGGTCGCGTCTTTCGAAACGAAGGCGTAAGCCCTCGTCACAACCCTGAATTCACGATGCTCGAGGTTTACTGCGCCTACTGGAACTACGAGGACATGATGAACTTCACCGAAGAGTTGACCGCCGGTGTCGCGATGGACGTGCTCGGCACGACCGAGGTCGAGTATCAAGGTCGACCGTTCTCGTTCGCCGCGCCGTGGCCTCGTCGCACCATGGCCGAACTCGCGAGCGAAGCGGTCGGCGAAGAAGTGTCGGTACACACGCCGAGAGAGAAGTTGGCCTCGATGCTCGAAGAACGCGGTGTTGACGTGCACCGAGCGTGGGGTCCCGGGCGTTGCCTCGCCGAACTCTTTGAAGCAACGGCCGAGGCGGCGTTGTGGAATCCGATCTTCGTCACCGACTTTCCGGTGGAGATCTCGCCGCTCGCTCGACGACACCAGAGCGACCCGGACCTCGTCGAGCGCTTTGAGTCCTACGCGGTCGGTCGCGAACTCTCGAACGGCTTCTCGGAACTCATCGACCCGGTGGATCAGCGACTCAGGTTCGAGGACCAAGCCCGTCTGGCCGCCGAGGGCGAACCCGAGACAATGCACATCGATGAGGACTACATCAGGGCACTCGAGTGGGGGTTGCCGCCGACCGCCGGTCTCGGACTGGGTATCGACCGACTCGCGATGTTGATCGCTGACGAGTCAAATATCCGCGAAGTGATTGCCTTCCCCACGCTCAAGCCGTTGGCCAACTAGAAGCTTGGCAGGTCCTCGAGCAGCGATTCGATGAGTGATGAGAAGCCCCGACGCAACTCTTGATTTGGCACGATGTCGAGGACGGCGTGCGCTCGTTGTAGGTACGTCTGCGCCGCCACGATCGTGCGTTCAATGCCATCGGTGGCGACGACAAGTTTTCGAGCTCGTTCGCGGTCCTCGTCGTCGAGGAGTGCGCCAAGCACACCGCGAAGTTGGTCACCAACGTTGGAGTCTCGCAAGGCGTAAATGGTCGGAAGGTTGTAGATACCTTCGGCAAGATCCTGACCGGCCGGCTTGCCCAACTGGTTGTTGGTCGCGATGATGTCGAGGATGTCGTCGCGCAATTGGTAGATCATTCCAAAGCACAGACCGAACTCGGTCAGCGCCTCCTTCTCTTCGTCAGGCAGACGAGCCGTGAGGGCGCCGATGCGACAGCTCGACGACATCAACGCCCCCGTTTTGCCGCCGATGGCGGCGAAGTAGTCGTCCTCGGTGCGCTCGACGGAAAAGGCCGTTCGAACTTCACTCACTTGGCCGCGCGTTAGTTCCGCGAGGGTGTCCGCGAGCAGCCCGGCGACCTCCACACCGAGGCCGGCCGCGATTCCGGCGGAACGGGCCATCAGATAGTCGCCGGCGACGATGGCAATCAGGTTGCCGTAGCGAGCATTGACACTGTCGACATTTCGGCGCACGTCCGCCTCGTCCATGACGTCGTCGTGGTAGAGCGAGGCCAGGTGCATAAGTTCCAGGGCGACGCCACCGAGCAGGTCCTCCTTCGATGCCGGGCGAGCACCACTGGTGGCGGACGCAATGGCCAGGAGGGGGCGAAGACGCTTGCCGCCAGCGTAAATGAGGTGCGTGGTGACCGAGTCGAGGTACGCGTCGCCGAAGATTACGGACTCGGCGAGTAAGGTATCTAACCCCGCGAGGTCGTTCTCCACCGATGCCAGCTGTAATCGCTCAATCGGGTTCACCTGTCCACCTTAATTGAGGGCCGATTGGCCATTCTCGGTGGTCGCGGGGGTGGGACTCATGTTGAACAGTCCACCGGTACACTTTTACTTATTGACGCACAAAGGATGACTCTTGTTCGAACGATTTACTGACCGTGCCCGCCGAGTGCTTGTGCTCGCGCAGGAAGAAGCACGTGACCTCAACCACGCTTTCATTGGCACCGAGCACATTCTGCTCGGTCTGATTCGAGAGGGCGAAGGCGTCGCGGCCAAGGCCCTCGACGCCCTGGGCGTCACATTTGACGTCGTGCGCGAAAAGGTGGAGGAGGCGATCGGGGCGAACACCAACCCGTCGCCCGGTTCACCCCCCTTCACGCCTCGCGCGAAGAAGGTACTGGAGCTGTCACTCCGCGAAGCCCTGCAACTCGGCCACTCCTACATCGGCACCGAGCACATGCTGCTCGGGCTCGTGCGCGAGGGCGACGGCGTCGCGGCGCAGGTCCTCTCGGACCTCGGCGCCGACATGGCTCGGGTTCGCACCCAGGTCATCCAGATGATGTCCGGACAGGCCGGCAAAGAGGCTGGGAGCCAAGGCGCCAGCGGCGGTACCAAGAGTGACCCCGAGGGCGCCGGCGGTTCGGCCGTGCTCGACCAGTTTGGTCGCAACCTCACGCAGTTCGCTCGCGAAGGCAAGCTCGATCCGCTCGTCGGACGCGAGAAGGAAGTCGAGCGTGTGATGCAGGTGCTGTCACGTCGCACTAAGAACAACCCCGTGCTTATTGGCGAACCAGGCGTTGGTAAGACCGCAATCGTCGAGGGTCTCGCCCAGAAAATCGTCGCGAACCAGGTGCCCGTCACACTGGCTGACAAGCAGCTCTACACGCTCGACCTCGGGGCGCTCGTTGCTGGCAGTCGCTACCGTGGTGACTTCGAAGAGCGTCTGAAGAAGGTGCTGAAGGAGATCCGTACACGCGGTGACATCATCCTCTTCATTGACGAGATCCACACCTTGGTCGGCGCGGGAGCCGCTGAAGGCGCCATCGACGCTGCGTCGATCTTGAAGCCCATGTTGGCTCGCGGTGAACTGCAGACCATCGGTGCCACCACCATCGACGAATATCGCAAGCACATTGAAAAGGACGCCGCGCTCGAGCGTCGCTTCCAGCCCGTCAAGGTGGAGCAGCCGTCGGTCGCGATGACCATCGACATCTTGAAGGGACTTCGTGAGGTCTACGAAGAGTTCCACGCCGTCAAGATCACCGACCAGGCCCTCATCGCGGCGGCGAACCTCGCCGACCGCTACATCTCGGACCGGTTCTTGCCCGACAAGGCCATTGACCTCATCGACGAGGCCGGCAGTCGTCTGCGCATCCGTCGCATGGACACCCCACCTGCGCAGCGCAAGTTTGACGAAGACATCATGAGGGTTCGCGCCGATAAGGAGAGCGCGATGGCCAGTGGCGCCCTCGAGCAGGCGAAGGCCCTCGAAGAGCAGGAGCGAGATCTCGTCTCCAAGCGCGAAGAACTCGAACTCACCACTCAGGCCTCCGGCGGTGTCGTGTTTGACCTCGTTGACGAGGACACCATTGCTGAAGTCCTCGCGGTCTGGACCGGCATTCCGGTCTACCGATTGACCGAGGAGGAGACGAGCAAGCTGCTGCGTATGGAGGACGAACTCCACAAGCGCATCATTGGTCAAGACGAAGCGGTTATCTCGATCAGCCGTGCGATACGTCGCACCCGCGCCGGTCTGAAGGACCCGAAGCGTCCCGGTGGCTCGTTCATCTTCCTCGGACCGACGGGAGTGGGAAAGACTGAGCTCGCCAAGACACTCGCGGAGTTCCTCTTCGACGACGAAGACGCACTGATCCAGCTCGACATGTCGGAGTACATGGAGAAGCACTCGGTGAGTCGACTCATTGGCTCGCCCCCCGGCTACGTCGGCTACGACGAGGGCGGTCAGTTGACCGAAGCCGTTCGTCGCAAGCCCTTCTCCGTCGTGTTGTTCGACGAAGTGGAAAAGGCGCACCCCGACGTCTTCAACACGCTGTTGCAGATTCTCGAAGATGGTCGTCTCACCGACGCGCAAGGTCGCGCCGTCGACTTCAAGAACACGATTCTGATCATGACCTCGAACCTCGGCACCGCCGACCTGCGTAAGGCCGCCATTGGCTTTGGCAAGATGTCCGACGTCGCCGATCACGAGCGCATGAAGGAGAAGGTCAATAGCGCGCTGAAGGCCCACTTCCGTCCCGAGTTCCTCAACCGAATCGATGACACGATCGTCTTCCACGAGTTGACCAAGGAAGAAGTGATCCTGATCGCCGACATGTTCATCACGCGACTGCGCGATCAACTCGGCGTCCAGGGCCTCGGACTCGAGTTGTCCGCCGCGGCACAGGGATTCCTCGCCGACAAGGGCTACGACCCCGAACTCGGTGCGCGACCACTTCGCCGTGCGGTGCAGCAGTACGTCGAAGACGCCTTGAGCGAGAAGATTCTCTTCAAGGAGTTCCACGCCGGTCAGACGATCGTCGGCGACGTCGCCGAAGGACCTGACGGACCGTACTTGACCTTCGAAGGCGTCGAGGGTCTACCGCCCTCGATCGACTTCGAGGATCTCTCCGACAACGCCTAGACGTCACAGCGAGCTCCTAGCCTCGCGGAGGTGAAGGTCCATTCAGTTCATGTCTGTCGCGAATGCGGCACGACGTCACCACGTTGGACCGGACGATGTTCGGGTTGTGGCGAGTGGAACACACTCGACGAAGAGAAGACGAACGTTAAGGCCCGCGCCTCCTCGGCCGTGACGACGTCGCTCCTCGACGTCGACGATATCGGCGCGCAGGTCAACTCGACTGGAGTGGGCGAACTCGACCGCGTCCTCGGAGGTGGGTTCATCGCCGGTTCGACGACGTTGCTCTTTGGTGAACCGGGCGTCGGCAAATCGACGCTCGCGCTCATGGCACTACGAGCCCTCGCCGGCACCGGCGAGCCGGTTCTCTTGATCGCCGCCGAAGAGTCGGTCGCCCAAGTGGCACAACGGGCCCGTCGATTGGGTGCGGTTCCCGCGGGACTCGATGTCGCGGCATCAACCGACGTCGACGTCGCTGAGGAACTGTTGCAGTCCCGGCGACCGACGCTCTGCGTCGTCGATTCAATTTCGGCGATGAGCGCCACGTCACTTGGCGGCGTCGCGGGGTCCGTGCCCCAGGTCCGACACGTCGCCGAACGACTGTGCTCGGTAGCCAAGGAAACCGGCGTCGCGCTGCTCCTCGTGGGTCACGTGACCAAAGACGGAGAGCTGGCCGGGCCGCGCGCGCTCGAACACCTCGTCGACACCGTGGTGCGAATTGAGGGCGATCGCAACGGTTCGCTTCGGCTGTTGCGGGCACTCAAACACCGCTTCGGTCCCACTGATGAGGTGGGTCTACTCGAGATGGTAAGTGACGGACTGCGCGAGATGGCCGACGCCAAGGTACTGCGCGGACCCGAACTTGACGTGCCGGGCGTCGTCTTTACGGTGACCAACGACGGATCTCGCTCGTTTCTGATCGAAATGCAGGCGTTGGTGGCGACCAGTTTCGGGTCGCCACGTCGGGTCGCCCACCAGGTCTCCTCGCAGCGACTGGCCCTGTTGCTCGCGGTTCTCGAGTCACGTTGCGGTATCAATACCGCGAGTTCTGACGTCTTCGCGGCAACCGCGGGTGGACTTCCGGCCAACGAGCCCGGGGTCGACGTGGCCCTTGCGCTCTGCGTGGCGTCCGCCTCGCTCAACTTCGCGGTCCCGAGGACGCTCGCCGTGATGGGCGAGGTGGGACTGGCGGGGGAGTTGCGGGCGGTGTCGGGGCTCACGCGTCGAATTCGCGAAGCCCAGCGCCTCGGCGCGACCGACGTGCTGGTGCCCTGCGAAGGGGAACTGGAGGACGTGGCGGGCGTGAACGTTCATCGCCGACGCACGCTGGCCGAGGCCATCGTTGTCGCCCAATCAGGCACGATTTGAGCAAAGTCTGGTAAACTAACTAATCCCCCTTCCGCCACTTAGGCTGATTCTCTTTGAGGAGAACCTCGTTTATGACTGCTCGCAAATACAAAAAAGGCGATCGCCTCGTTTACCCCCACCACGGGGCCTGCACGGTCGAAAAGATCGAGAAAATGACGGCTTTTGACGTAAAACAGGACTACTTGAAGCTCAAGGTCGCCTACACCGACCTGGTCTTGATGGTTCCGGTGGCGAACGCCGAATCAGTGGGCCTGCGCGACGTCATCAACGACGAAGAGGTCGAAGAGGTCTTCGCGGTGCTTCGCAAGAAGGAAGCTCGCATGCCGACCAACTGGTCACGTCGATTCAAGAATCACTCCGAGAAGCTCCGTTCTGGCGATATCTACCAGGTCGCCGAAGTCGTGCGAAACCTCTCGATCCGTGACAAGGACAAGGGCCTTTCGGCCGGTGAAAAGCGCATGCTCACCCGCGCGCGTCAGATCCTCGTCTCCGAGCTGACGTTCGCCTTGAACGTGGACACGGAAGCGGCTGAAGAAAAGCTCGCCTCGGTCCTGCCGTAGCCATGTCGGTCGCGGCCGTAGTCGTCGCCGCCGGCCAGGGCGTGCGCTTCGGTGGTCCCAAGCAGTTCGCCATTCTCAACCACGACACCGTCGCCGCGCACAGCGTGCACGCCGCACGATCGGTGGCGCAACGCGTCGTGCTCGTTGTCCCCTTGAACTATGACGGCAACGGTGAAGGCGCCGACGTGGTGGTCGTTGGTGGCCCGACTCGTGCGCAGTCCGTCCGTGCTGGTTTGGCGCAATGTGAGGACGTGGACGTGGTGGTCGTGCACGACGCCGCTCGACCAATGGCATCGGCCGCGCTCTTTGGCGCGGTCGTCGACGCGGTGACCAACGGCGCGGACGGCGCGGTCCCCGGCCT
>Ga0208586_1000268_pt1 | contig 20054 bp, 18 predicted proteins | sample NGESurshal072012_6_FD_184471 | JGI IMG/M metagenome (GOLD analysis project Ga0208586, IMG submission 184471) | Arctic peat soil microbial communities from Barrow, Alaska - NGEE Surface sample 53-3 shallow-072012 (SPAdes) | ecosystem: Environmental > Terrestrial > Soil > Wetlands > Peat ... | reverse complement strand
ATAGGCTGCGCCGATGTTGTCGAAACTGACCTTAAGAGCGTGGCCTGGCGCACCCCAGGAATGAAAGACGCCTCGCCAGGCGTCAATGACGATAGGTGTTGTTCCGGCGATGACGATTGCGCCGACCACTAGTCCGAGAAGGAGCGCGAGTCCTGTCACCATAAGTGGGCTGCGAGCGTTCAACCGTGTCCAAAGCGTCGGTCCCTTGATCTCGTCGGCGGCGATGTCGTCGATGGCCATTTCAGTCATGCGCGGCAACTGACGTTGTGCCGGTCATGAGAAGACCGATGTCCTCGCGACTGGTCGTGGGATCCACAATGCCACTTATCTTCCCTTCAAACATCACCGCAATTCGATCGCCCAGCGCGTACACCTCATCAAGTTCGGATGAGACGACGAGCGCCCCGTTCCCTTCGTCGCGGTGTCGCACCATCTGGCGATGGACGTACTCGATGGAGCCGACGTCGAGACCGCGAGTCGGTTGCGAGGCCACGAGAAATTCCAGTTGGCGAGAGAGTTCGCGCGCCACAATCACCTTCTGTTGGTTGCCACCGGAAAGTGAATTCACCGATTCACGAATCGAGGTCGTTCTTATGTCGAACTCTTTCACGAGTTTCTCGGCGTTCTCCGTGACGGCGGCAAGATTTCGAGAGCCGCGCCGGGCGAAAGGCGCACGACGAGGAGTGTTGAGCACGAGGTTGTCGGCAACCGACATGGAGAGCACCAAACCATCACGTTGTCGGTCTTCTGGTATGTGTCCAAGGCCGGCATCGAGTGTCGCTCGCGGTGTTGAATTGGTTATGTCGCGCCCGTGGAGCGTGATTGTTCCCGACTCCACCTTTCGCATGCCGGCGATTGCTTCGACGAGTTCGGTCTGACCGTTACCCTGTACGCCAGCGAGCGCGAGAATCTCGCCGGCGCGCACGTCGAACGAGACGTTGTTGACAGCGATGAGTCCGCGGTCATCACGAATGACGAGATCACGGACCTCGAAGACGCCTTCCCCTGGGGAGCAACTGGCTTTTTCGACTTTGAGGATCACTTCACGTCCGACCATCATCGATGCGAGTGCGGCCTCGGAGTCGGTTGGCTTGGCCTGTCCGACGACTTTCCCCTGACGAATCACCGTGATGGTGTCGGCAATGGCCTTGACTTCCTTGAGCTTGTGCGTGATGAACAGAATTGACTTACCCGCGTCGGCGAGAGAGCGCATGATCACCATGAGCGCGTCAATCTCTTGGGGTGTCAGGACCGCCGTTGGCTCATCGAGAATCAAGAGTTCCGCTTCGTGACTCAGCGCCTTTAGGATTTCCACGCGTTGCTGGAGACCTATGGGGAGGTTCTCCACAATGGCGTCGGGGTCGACCTCCAGATTGAATTCCCGAGAGACCCGACGTATGTCGTCGGTCGCCTTTTTGTAGTCGATTCGGTCGAGCGACTTCGTTGGTTCGAAGCCGAGCACGACGTTCTCAGCAACCGAGAAGACTGGGACGAGCATGAAGTGCTGGTGCACCATGCCGATTCCTCGACGCACTGCCTCGCCCGAATTCGAGAACTTTGTTGGAACTCCGTCAATCAGGATCTCGCCCTCGTCGGGGTGGAGCAGTCCGAAGAGCACATTCATGAGCGTTGATTTTCCGGCCCCGTTCTCCCCAAGTAGCGAGTGGATCTCTCCCGGTTCAACGGTGATGCTGATCTGGTCATTCGCGGTAAAAGAGCCGAAACGCTTGGTAATCCCACGTAGTTCTAATCGCATCAGAAGTCATCGTACACAGCACAAAGACCCGGGTCCGATGGACCCGGGTCTTTGTCGTACTGCAGTGCCGCATGGCGGCGAGTGATTCAGCCTACGGGGTACTTGTTCGGGTTCACCGAAATTGTGCCCGCAATGATGCCCGCCTTCGCAGTCGCGATCTTGGCCTTCAACGCTGACGGAACTGTGATGCCGCCGTACTCGAGCGCGGTGCCGCTGTTCTTCAACGTGCCGATGTAGGTACCGGCCTTGAACGTGCCACCGGCGGCCGAAAGAATCGCGGCCTCCACGGATGGCTCAACGCCCTTGGCGACGGTGCCGACGAACCATTTGCAGTCGGGCTTGTCCGCAACGCAACCGTTGCTGTCAACCCACATGATGCTCTTACCCGTACCGGCCTGCTTCGCGGCCGCAATGGAGCCGAGACCCACTGAACCCGCCACCGGGAACACGATGTCCGCGCCCTGAGAGAAGAAGTTCGTGGTGAGGGTCTTACCGGCGGTCTGGTCCGTGAAGTTTCCAACGAACGAGCCCTTGCCATTGCACTTTGCCAGGCTGCAGGCGCCCGCAGCAGGAGTCCAACCAAGCGTCTTCACACTCGCCTTGTACGTGGCGTCGTAGTAGCGAACGCCGGCAATAAATCCGTTCATATACAGCGTGACTGACGGAAACTCCTGACCACCGTACGTGGCGACCGTCTTAGTCGTCGACATTCCGGCGGCGAGTATGCCACCGAGGAATCCGGCTTGGTCCGTCTCGTACTGCAAGGACAACAACTGGTCGCTCTTGCTCACGGCCGGCGCGTCGTCCACGATCGCAAACTTCTGCGTGGGGTGCGCCTTGGAAGCGGCGGCGGTTGCTGCGTCCATCAGGAAGCCAACGGTGATGATGATGTTGCACTTTTCACTGATGAACTTGTTGATGTTCGGTACGTAGTCATTCGACGACGATGACGACAGGAACGAAGGAACGATGTTGCTGTTCTTCGCCGCCGCATCCGTCGCACCCTTGTACGCCGAGGCATTGAACGAATGGTCATTGATACCACCGGTGTCGGTTACCACGCACGCCTTGAACTTCGACGCGGCGCCAGCCGACGCTGCTCCGGTGACGCCCACAGCCATACCAAGGACCAGTGTTGCTGCTCCCAGTACCGCGGCGAAGCGACGAATGCTCCCCATAAATTTCTCCCTTATTGCGTAGTCAACCCTTGAAAGGATCGTCCGATCGTGTGCAGAGGCTCCCGACCAAGTCGCGTCGCACGTCCAGATATTTGTCATCCGTGAGATTAGCCCTGAACGTGAAGACGGGTTGGGTCAGACCTGAGGTTTGTTGACTACGAAACAATCGAAAATGAGGGACTAGTTCCTGGCACGCCGACCCGTTGCGGCTGGCAGAACGAAGCTCGCCCCGAGTGCCAGGAATGTGATGACTGCCGAGATCTGGAAGGTTCGCTCGTAGCCCCCCACGCGCGCGACCGCCGAAGAGTGAGCGCTGATCAGGGAGGCCGTGCGATCGGCCGCCACGGTGCCGAGGATGGCCAATGCGAGTGAACCACCAACTTGGCGCGCGGTGTTGAGGATCCCCGATGCGAGTCCCGCGTCGGCCCGGTCGACGTCGGCGGTCGCGGCGGTCGCGAGCGGCGCAAAGAGAAGCCCCATGGCGAAGGCACATATGACGGCGGGCACCAGAATCGCGCCCAGGTAGGAGCTGTTCACTTTGATAAGTGAGATCCAGAGGAATCCGAGCGTTGCCAAGGTGGCGCCGACGAGCAGTAGCGGTCGCACGCCGGTCTTCACTAAGAGCCGCGAACTGATTTGGGCGCCCACAATGATGGCCACCGCCATGGGCAGGAACGCGAATCCGGTTTTCACTGGGTCGTACTTCAAGATGAACTGGAAGTAGAAGGTCAGGAAGTACCACATCGCAAAGAAGGAGCCGCCAACCAAGAACATGACCACGTTGGCGGTTGAGAGTGAACGCGACTTGAAGATTCGAAACGGCACCAGCGGGTGCGACGCGACGTTGGACTCCCAAAAAAGGAAGGCGACCAACGCAAGCAAGCCTCCGATAATCCATTCGAGTGTGGACGACGACGTCCAACCGTGGTGGGGGCTCGTGGTGTTCACCACGCCGTAGATCACTGCAGCGAGTCCGCCGGTCACGAGCACGGCACCGGTGACGTCGAGTTTGACGGTCGCGTCGCGATTGCGAAGTTCGCGAAGGTACATCGACGCGGCGATTGCCGCGATAATGCCAAAGGGGACGTTAATGAAAAAGACCCAGCGCCACGAGGCGTAGCCCGTCAGAATTCCACCGAGGAGACCCCCCACGGCACCGCCGGCGCCAGCAACCGCGCTCCACGCACCGATCGCCTTGGGAAGACGAGGGCCGTGGAACGTGGTGACGATGATGGTGAGTGTCGCGGGCGACAGGATCGCGCCGCCGAGACCCTGCACCGCGCGAATGGCCACCATCTGCCCACCGGTTGCGGCAAAGCCCGCTCCGATGCTGGCGAGCGTGAAGATCGCAATGCCGAGCAGATAGACACGACGTCGTCCGAAGATGTCCGCGGCGCGACCACCGAGAAGCAGGAATCCGGCGAACGTCAACACATACGCGTTGACGACCCATTGGGCACTGGACAGTGTGAAGTGAAGATCGTGGCTCATTCGCGGAAGCGCGACGTTGACGATCGAGACGTCGAGCACGACCATGAATTGGGCGAGGCAGGCGATCGTCAAGATCACCCAGTCCGGGGCGTGTCGGTTCAGTTCGGTCGCTTCGGATAGTTCCGTCTGGTCGGACATAGGGCGAGTGTAAACGTCTCGGTCAAATCCTCGTGACACCGGTCCGAGCCACGGCCCCTCGAATTTGCGCCACACTTGATGTCATGGTTGCCCAGTTCATCTTCACAATGCGCGATCTTCGTCGCTACTACCCGCCAGACCGCGAAGTGCTGAAGGGAATCAACCTCTCCTTCTATCCGGGAGCCAAAATCGGAGTTATTGGAGCCAATGGATCAGGGAAGACCTCGCTCCTGCGAATCATGGCGGGGCTCGATGATGGCTTCACCGGCGAAGCTCGTCTGACACCCGGGTTCAGCGTGGGCTACCTGAGCCAAGAACCCCAGTTGGACCCGACGAAGGACGTCATCGGAAATGTTGCCGATGGCATTGCGGAGCAGCGCGACCTCTTGCTTCGATTCAATGAAGTCTGCGAAGCGTTCGCCGATCCCGACGCCGACTTCGATGCACTCCTCGCCGAGCAGTCAAAGCTTCAGACGAGGATTGACGCCGCCAACGCGTGGGACCTTGAGCGCACGCTCGAAATCGCCATGGACGCGCTGCGACTGCCGCCGGCCGACGCGGACGTGAACGTCCTCTCTGGCGGCGAGCGCCGGCGGGTGGCCCTCTGTCGACTGCTCTTGTCCGAGCCCGATCTCTTGTTGCTCGATGAGCCGACCAACCACCTCGACGCCGAATCAGTGGCGTGGTTGGAGCGCACCCTGCAGGAGTACAGCGGCACCGTCGTCGCTATTACCCACGACCGCTACTTCCTCGACAACGCGGCTTCGTGGATCCTCGAACTAGACCGCGGCCGCGGTATTCCGTGGGAGGGCAATTACTCGTCGTGGCTCGAGCAGAAGCAGGCACGACTCGCTCAGGAAGAGAAGTCCGACAAGGTACGCCAAGCCGCGCTCGAGCGCGAACTCGAGTGGATTCGAATGTCGCCGCGGGCGCGCCAGAGTAAGGGCAAAGCTCGTCTCACAACGTTCAATGAGTTGGTCGCCGAATCGGAGTCCCTCGATCGCCGAGCCGATCGACTCGAGATCGCGATTCCTCCCGGCCCGCGACTTGGCGACATCGTCGTTAACGCGCACGAAATCTCGAAGAGTTTTGATGACCGACTGCTCATTGAAGATCTGACCTTCCTCTTGCCGCCGGGCGGCATCGTGGGGGTCATCGGTGCGAACGGCGCGGGTAAGACGACGCTGTTCAAGATGATGCTCGGCCAAGAGAAGCCCGACAGCGGCACGTTTGAGGTCGGCAGCACCGTCGCCTTTGCCTACGTCGACCAATCTCGCGACAATCTAAACGCTGACGCAACCGTCTTTGATGAGATCAGCGAGGGCCAAGAGCAGATGGTCGTTGGCAACCGTGAGATTCACGCCCGGGCGTACGTCGCGAGCTTCGGCTTCAAAGGGAGTGACCAGCAGAAAAAGGTTGGCGAGATCTCTGGTGGCGAGCGCAATCGCGTGCAACTCGCGAAGGTCTTGCGCAGTGGCGGCAACGTATTGCTTTTAGACGAACCGACCAACGATCTCGATGTCGACACGCTGCGTGCGTTGGAAGATGGTCTCCTGACGTTCCCTGGCTGCGCCGTGGTCATCAGCCACGATCGCTGGTTCCTCGACCGGATCGCGACCCACGTCCTTGCCTTCGAGGGTGATGCCGTTGTGCGATGGTTCGAGGGGAACTTCTCGGACTACGAGGCCGAGCGTCACAAGCGACTTGGCACCGACGCTGACCAGCCGCACCGGATTCGCTATAAGCCAATCACTCGCTAACTGTCGAGTTCTCAACGGGGAGGACTCGTGCACTCGTCGTAGTGTGGACCCGTGACTAAAGGCACCGATTACTCGACGTACTTGCGAATCAACGACCTGCTCAAGTTGCAAATTCCACTTACGGACGACGCTCCGGACGAACTCCTCTTTATCGTGGTCCACCAGTCCTACGAACTCTGGTTCAAGGTCATCATTGACGAACTGAAGCGCGCGGCGAACGGGTTGCACGACAATGTTCCCTGGCGCGCAATCTCGCATCTGCGTCGAATGGTTGGCATCGAAGACCTCCTACTCACACATTTGCAACTGCTCGATTCGATGTCACCGGAGGGTTTCCTCGAATTTCGTGATCCCCTCGACCCGGCGTCAGGATTCCAGTCGTTCCAGTTTCGCGCCATCGAATTTCTCAGCGGCGGCGGCAAAAAAGCAATGCTCACCTTTGAAATCTTCGACGATGAGCAGCGCGCGTGGCTCAAAGAGATGAGCGAGCTGCCTTCGCTGTGGGCGGGATTCGAGCACTCGCTCCGCACGACCATGGGGGCGCCGAACGATGACGCGCTCGACATACTTCGCGCCCTGTACCTCTCGCACGAGGAGCCCGCGCCGAGTGCACTACACGCGGTCGCCGAGCTCCTCATGGACCACGACGGACGGTTGGCTGTCTGGCGCCACCGGCACATGATGATGGCCGGTCGACAGATTGGACGCAGACCCGGCACCGGTGGCAGCGAGGGCATGGCGTATCTCGACACAACGCTCGTGCAACGTTTGTATCCGCTCCTGTGGGAAGTGAGGTCAATCTTGTGATCACTCGCGAAGCCTGTGCAGCAATGGACGCCAACGACGCTATGGCGGCACTGCGCAGTGAGTTCACGCTGAACGAAGGAGAGATTTACCTCGACGGCAATTCGCTCGGACCGGTCAGTAATGCCGTTCGTCGTCGGGTGCACGAAGTCGTTGACCTTGAATGGGCCAAAGGTCAAGTGCGTAGTTGGGGCGACGCCGGTTGGATGGGCGAACCTACGCGCCTCGGTGATCGCATCGCGCCATTAATTGGCGCGCAAGCCGGTGAGGTGCTTGTCGCCGACACCCTGACCTTCCTGTTAGCCAAACTTGTGGGGGCCGCGCTCGAGCAACGACCCGAGCGTCACGTCGTGCTGACCGACGCCGCGAACTTTCACTCCGATATCTACATCCTTGAGGCGATGTGCGCGCGCGCCGGGCGCCGCGTCACGCTCAAGACAATTGACCGCGACACGCTCGACGACGAACTGAATGACGACGTGGCGTTGGTGGAACTCACTCAAGTCGACTACCGCACCGGGGAGTCACTTGATATGGCGGCCATCACCGAAAAGGTCCACGCGGCCGGTGCGCTCATGCTCTGGGACTTCGCGCACTCAACGGGAGCCGTGCCTCTTGATGTCACCAGCGCCAATGTCGACTTCGCCGCCGGATGTGGGTATAAGTACTTGAACGGTGGACCGGGTGCTCCGGCCTTCATGTACATTCGCAAATCGTGGCAGGGAGTGCTGCGCAATCCGTTGCCCGGTTGGCTCGGTCACGCGCGTCCCTTTGACTTTGAACTCGACTACGCGCCGGCAGAGGGAATGCAGGCGTTCGTGACGTCGTCACCGTCGATACTCGCACTCGCGGCATTGGATGGTGCGCTGGAGATTTGGGACCGGACCTCGATGGACCAAGTTCGCGCGAAGAGCCTGGCCCTCACTGACCTCTTCATCGCCTTGATTGAGGACCGTCTCCCAGGCGCCTTTGACGTCGTCACACCGCGCGAGCACGCCAAGCGCGGCAGTCAGGTGGCGTTACGACACGACCACGGCTACGGAGTAATTCGAGCGCTGCTTGATCAGGGAGTCATCGGAGACTTCCGCGCGCCGGACATATGTCGGTTCGGTTTCACGCCGCTCTACCTTCGCTTCGTGGACGTGTACGACGCGGTCGAGCGCATCGCCACCGTCATAGAAGATCGGTCGTACCTCGATGAGCGATTCGCAGTGCGCAGCGCGGTCACCTGAAGATCACTGCGAGAAGACAACCGTTCGGTCACCGACGAGAGCGACTCGGTCCTCGGCCATCAAATGCACTGCGCGGAACAGGACGTTTCGTTCAATATCACGACCGAGTGAAACGAGGTCGTTCGGTCCGCGTGCGTGGGTGACGCGAACGACGTCTTGTTCGATGATGGGACCTTCGTCGAGCTCCGGCGTGACGAAGTGGGCGGTCGCTCCGATCAGCTTCACGCCGCGCTCAAATGCTTGGTGATACGGACGAGCCCCCGTGAAACCCGGCAGGAACGAGTGATGGATATTGATGACCCTGCCCATCAGTTCCTTGCAGAGGTCCGGCGAAAGGATCTGCATGTACCGAGCCAAGATCACGAAGTCAACGTCGTAGAGGCGAATCAGCGAAAGCAACTCTTCTTCAGCGGCGGCCTTCGAGGTGGCGTTCACCGCAATCTCGTGAAACGGAACGTCGTAGCGACGTGCGAGGTCGAGGCACTCCGTGTGATTACTCACCACCGCGACGATGTCGAGGGGAAGGTCACCCTGATCGCGTCGGTAGAGAAGTTCGGCGAGGCAGTGCTCATACTGCGACACCATGACGAGGGACCTACGGCGGACCTCCTCGTTGCGTAGATGCAACGCCGGCGAAAATTGGACAAGGTCGTCGTGAAGGCGTGTTCGAACCTCTTCGATGCTGACGTCCGATTCGAAACGCGACCGCATGCAGAACTGATTCGTGACCGGGTCGGTGAACTGATCGTTCTCGAGGATGTTGCCGCCCACGTCGAAGATCGCCGAACTTGCCGCACGCACGATGCCAGGCGCATCCGGGCACTGCAACGTCGCGATGTACGTCGCCACAACAGTCCCTTCGATCGAGTGCAACGCACACGAGTGTACGAGTCAACCCGTCGAGTCTCGACGAACTGTCGCCACTGTCTACTCAATCATGTGCGGCTGCACAGAAAGAAAGGACAGGTACACACGCAGTCGCTACTCCTTGTAGGCGTAGAAGCCTTGACCGGACTTTCGACCGAGCAATCCGGCCTGCGTCATCCGTGAGAGCAGCGGTGGTGGCGCCAGGTGGGGCTCCTTGAACTCCTCGTAGAGCGAATCGGCCACCGCCAAGGTGGTGTCGAGACCAATGAGGTCTGTCAGGGCCAGCGGTCCAAGGGGGTGCGCGCAGCCAACAACCATTCCGGTGTCGATGTCCTCGGCACTCGCGAATCCAGACTCGAGCATGCGAATCGCCGACAGGAGGTAGGGGATGAGCAGAGCGTTGACCACGAAGCCAGCACGATCCTTCGAGGTGATGACACGCTTATTCAATGACGTAATGGCATACGCGTGGACGCGTTCGGTCGTGTCGGCACTGGTGAGAAGCGATGAGATGACTTCGACGAGTTTGAGCACTGGCACCGGGTTGAAGAAGTGCATCCCAATTACCTGCTCGGGACGTTTCGTGACCATGGCCAGCTTGATGATTGGAATCGACGACGTGTTCGTAGCCAGGATTGCGGCCGGATTCTCCAAGGTTGCGTCGAGCTTCTTGAACACTTCGACCTTCAAGTCCTCATCTTCAGCCACGGCCTCAATCACCATCTCACATTCGCTGAGGAGGGAGAAGTCCTCGCCGAAGGTGAGGTTTCCGCGAGCGCGATTGGCCTCGTCCTCAGGAAGTTTTCCCGAGGCGACGGCCCTGGTGAGCGAACGTTCGATGCGAGCGTTGCCCTGTGCCACAGCGTCAGCGTCGCGTTCAATCACGATGACGTCGGCCCCGGCGCGCGCCGCAATTTCGGCAATGCCAGAGCCCATGAGGCCACAACCAACGACACCAATTCGTTCCATTAGATCTCCTCACTGTGTGGAGCCATGGCTGCACGACGACAAAGTCTAGGTCCGCCCAGTTCTAGGACCTTGGGCGACACCAGGAAAGCCGCCATCGTCGATGAGTACGATTGATAAGGGCCCCAGTCGCTGAGATGCCCTATTAATAAGGAGACGACCTCATGGAAACCGTCAACGTCATCGTTGAGATACCTCGTGACAGTCGCAACAAATACGAATACGACCATGAGAATCACACGATCAAGCTCGATCGTCACCTGATCGTGTCGATGGGCTACCCGGCTGAGTATGGCTTCATTGCCGACACCCTCGGCGGTGACGGCGACCCTCTCGATGCACTCGTTTTAACGGAATACCCAACGTTTCCAGGCTGTCTGATCGAAACGAAGATTCTCGGCATGTGCAACATGACCGATGAAAACGGTGAAGACGCCAAGCTCTTAACGGTGCCCCTCTATGACCCGAGATGGAAGTCAGCGAACGATATCGCTGACGTGCCAAAGGCGACGCTCGACAGAATCAGCCACTTCTTCACCGTCTATAAGGACCTGGACGAAGGAAAGTGGATGAAGGTCGAGAACTGGGTGGGTTGGGCTGAGGCAGTGAAAGAACTCGAGGCGTCGAGGGCACGTTTCCCGGGCTGACGCTTTGATGCCACTTCGCCAAAGAAAGTGACGATATCCAACGACTCCGACAAGCCCGCTCTAGAAGGCGAGGTCGCTGTATTCAGCACGGATGGCAGAGTCCGACAGTACGTGCAACGCCTTCAGCCAATCCTCTGGATCAATGGAGAGCGCATGCTCTCCTTCGAGGGCGATTTGGCCGAAAAAGAGCGCGTACCAAATCCGAGCGAATGCCACCGCGCTCATGCCGTCGACGAGCAGATTCTTGTCTTCGAGAGGCTGCACGCAGCGAAGGATTCGAGCGCTCGCCTCCTTCTTCGCGCCGGCAATCCCGGCCGAGGCGGACGGATTGTGTTTGGCGAACGAGATGCCTTCGATGCGAAGAATTCTGGCTTCGGTGCGTTCCGGGATTTGTGCTTCGGCGATCATTATCCGTAGCGCTGCACGCAAGTCGGCGGTGGTTTGCACATGCTCCAGCGGTTTCGTGAAAATCTCAACCAGCCCAAGGAGCACTTGACAGTAACGGTGAACGATGGTCTCGGCAATGAGGTCTTCGCGGTCGTCAAAGTAACTGTAGAGAAGCGCTACGGAAACGCCGGCCTCGGACGCGACCCTCTTCACTCGGAACTGTGTCATTCCATTGCGCTCAATTTCAAGCGCCGCTGAGTCCAGAATCCTGGCTCGGGTCAACATGGGTGAAGCCTACTCACGCGATCGCCATGGGTGAAGGGCGGGGCGCCGTTGGTGCAGGTGCGCAGAATGTCGACGATGAAATGCGTAGGACCCTGTTCTGCCAGCGTCCTCTCTCCGTCGTCGAAATGTTATTGAGCGGCAACGCCGAGTCGAGTTGCCATCCAGTCTGCTCCCAGGGGACGATGGCGATAGCTCACATTGGCACATCCGTGGTTCCCATCCTCGAGGAGAATGAACGTAGTCTCGCCGCGTGCCTCGTTGGCGAGGCGCTCGCCGTCTTGCCAAGGGAAGAGCCGGTCACGTTTACCCATGATCACCATGAGCGGTTGGCTAATCTTCTCGGCGAATCCCTCAAGCGTCATGTCCCATGCACGTTTCTCTGCTTCTTCGGGCGACGACGAGAACGATCGGACTTCGAACGCGTGGCGCGTGAGTGGATTGAGGTCCTTCCACGTCGCGCCCAAGTTGTACGGTCCGGCAAGCGCGATGGTGGCGCGAATGGGCAAGTCCGCGCTGGCCAGACGAGCGGCGTAGAAACCTCCGAGGCTCACTCCCCACACACCAATGCGCGCTTGATCAATCGCGGGCATGGTGTGCATGTGCGCGAGCACCACTTCACCCACTTCTTCCCATTCGGGTTGAAGGGGGAGTGTCCACTCCGCCTCACCTTGTCCCGGACCATCGAGTGCGAACGTCGCCATACCGCGGTCGAGGAAGGCCTGTTCGACGTCGCGAAACTCCTCCTTCGTCGAGTCGAGGCCCGGAATGAGCAACACGGTGGGGTGGGGGCCGCTGGCTTTCGGCGTTCGAAAGAGCGCGACGAGTTGCGAGCCTTTGAAATCAATGACCTCACGACTCGAGGGCGTATCGAACAGGGGCGTGGCCTGATTCAGCGCCGCCACGGCACGGGCGTGCGCCACCATTGACTGACTGCGGTCGTGGACGAAAAGGAACTTCGCGAAGTGGAAGTAGGTCGCGGCGCGGGCAAAGGACTCACAGGCGCTGCGACGCCGACCCTCCTCGAGGGCGGCGGCGCCCAGTTCAAGATGGTCCTCGGCGCCCGAGCTCCAGGCTCGACACCAGTCGTCCCAGCGTTCGAGTACGTTCGTGATCCGCGCGTAGTCACTCGCATCGACACCGTTCGCGGTGAAGCGCGGCCCCCAATTCGCAATCGCCGTCTCTAAAAGTCCGTCGGTCATCATCCCCCTTGGATCACTCACCTTCAGTGGTCTTTGTGAACAGTCTCACGCAGTTACGGTGAGGATCGGCCCGAAAACTTTTAAGGCGGCAATTGAAATCGTTTCATGGTTTTTGCACTGTTTTCGGAGTCCTGCGCTTGCTTGTTCAGCGCCTCAGCCTTAGGGTTACGAAATCGCTCATTGAGTGATCGGGTCTGGAATGACGGCTATTTCGGGGGAAGTTCAGAGCCGCACAACCGCAGGGGGGGAAATGAATCAATCGAGGCGACTGTTTCGCGCGCTCGCAGTGACATCGGTCGCGGGAGCGGCAATGTTGCTGGTGGTGACAACAAGTGGGGCGAGCGGGTCCAGTGGGAACAATCCACCGGCCAAGGGCGCTCCCGTCAAGATCGGTATCTCGCTGTCGCTCACGGGCGACTTCTCAGCCGACGGCATTGCCTTCGATCAGGGGTACAAACTCTGGGCAGCTGACGTGAACAAGACGGGCGGCCTGCTCGGTCACAAGGTGGACCTGATTGTCAAATCAGATGCGTCGAGTCAGACCCAAGTCGTTACGAACTACGAGAGTCTCATTTCGACGAGTCACGTGAGTTTGACCTTCGGTCCATTTTCTTCACTCTTGACCGAGCCCGCGGCACGCGCCGTCGACCGCTACGGGTACGCCATGGTAGAAGGAGCTGGCGGTGCTCCGTCAGTGTTCTCCGCCGGACTGAAGAACGTCTTTGACGTCGCCCTTCCCGTCGCGAACTCCCTGGTGCCGTTCGCCACGTGGATTTCGTCGCTGCCCAAGGGTCAGCGTCCGACCACCGTCGCGTACGCCACATCCGACGACCCGTTCACTGAGCCGCAGATCCCCGTCGCCCAGAAGATCATGAAGGCCGCGGGCATAAAGACCGTGTACTACAAGGTCTTCCCAGCCGAAGCGACCGACTTTTCGTCAATTGCTGACAACGTCGTTGCCGCCAAGGCGCAGGTGGTCGTGCTTGGATCGGTCGACGTGCCCACGGTGCAGGCCTTCATGCAGGCGTTCGAGCAGGCTCACTATTCGCCCAAGGCATTCATCGCGACCGCCGGACCCGACCAGGGTGCTGCATTTCTCAAGGTCGTGAACAAGTCCAACTCTGATGGCGTGATGGTTCCTAATTCGTGGTACGGCCTCGCGTCGAACCCGACGAGCAAAGCCATGGTCGCTGAGTACATTGCGAAGTACGGCGGCTCGCCCGCCAAGGTAAATGCGGACGTCGCCGAGGCGTACGCGGTTGGAGAGGTCGTCGCCGACGCCGTAAAGGCGACGGGGGGCTTCAACAACGCCAAAATCATCGCCTACCTCCACTCGGCCGTCACGCTGACGACGGTGCTGGGGAGCGCCAAGTTCGACGCACTCGGGGAGAACCCCTTGATGACGGCGTACACGTTCCAGTGGCAGGGAACGACCGGCAACAAGTTCGTGCAGGTGAACCCAATCGGCGACCCCAATACGGTGAAGATCGAGTACCCGAAGCCGGTTTGGGGGAAGTAATCCTTGAATAGCACTGCACTCCTCCATGCAGTCATAGACGGGGTCTTAATTGGTTCGGTGTACGCCTTAATGGCGACGGGCCTGACACTGATATTTGGCGTCATGGAAATCATCAACGTGGCCCAGGGGATTCTCGTGATTCTTGGCGCCTACTTGAGTTACGCGCTGTCGGTGCATTGGCACATCGACCTGTTCGTCGGTCTCTTGATCACGATCCCCGCCCTATTCGTGGTGGGGATCGTGATCGAGCGACTCTTCCTTGGACGGCTCAAAGGGCCGGAGAAGACGGCGATGTCGATCCTCGTGACGTACGCGATCGCGCTCATCTTCGAGGGAATATTGAACTACGTCTTCTCGGTGAACTACGTCCAACTTCAGGCGTGGTACGTCAACAAGTCCTTTCCGATCTTCGGCATCTACATCCCCTATATAGAGGTGTTCGGTTTCATCATGGTGGTGGTGTTGTTGAGTGCTCTCTATTACATGCTCTATCGAACCCGTTTCGGTGCCAGCGTGCGCGCCTCGCTCGCTGACCAAACGGCCGCGGCCCTCGTGGGCATCGACGTGCGCAAGGTCTCGACGATCTGCTTCGGCCTGGGGGTGGCCGTGACCGCTGCTGGCGGCATGGTCTATGGCACCACGACGGCCTTCAACGCCAGCACGAGCTACGACTTGATCTCGCGCCTCCTGGTCATCATCGTGCTCGGTGGCATGGGCAGTCTCTTGGGTGCGCTCGTCGCGGGCATTGCGATGGTCACGATTGAGGACATCGTCAATGTGTGGTCGCCGACGTGGGCCACTCTGTCCTTTTTCCTGCTGCTCATACTCGTGCTCTCCGTTCGCCCCCAAGGGCTCTTCGGTAAACCAGCGACGAGAGTCGCCTAGTGCTCAAGACGAAGAATCTGTGGCGGTTGTTGGCACAGAGTCGCAAAGTGCTCAAGACGAAGAATCTGTTGTGGTTGTTGGCACAGAGTCGCAAAGTGCTCAAGACGAAGAATCTGTTGTGGTTGTTGGCAGCAGTTGCCCTCGCCCTCTTCCCGATTTTTGAGTCCAATCCCTCGTACCAGACGATTGGTGTGTACACGCTCATTTTCATGGCGTGTTCCACGTCGTGGAACATGTTCTCGGGTTATTCGGGCTACATCGCACTGGGTTCGGCGGCGTTCTACGGCACCGGGGCGTACACGATGGCGCTGGCGTCTATCCATTGGAACATGGCGCCCGGCGCGGCGATGTTCTGGCTCGTGCCCCTGGGTGGTCTCGTCGCGGTGATCGTAGCGATTCCCATTGGATGGGTGGCGCTGCGGGTGCGTCGCCATACGTTCGTCGTGATCACCATCGCCATCTTCTTCGTCTTTCAACTCTTCGCCATCAACATGAGTTTCACCGGTGGCACCGCCGGGCTGAACCTTCCCTACATCTCCTGGAACGCCAGTTACTTCGACGTGCCCTTCTACTACGTGGCTCTGGGCATCGTGATCTTCGCGGCATTGCTGTCGACGTCGGTGCGGCGTTCGCGTTTCGGTCTACAGCTACTCGCGATTCGCGACGATGAGGATCGCGCCCTCGGACTCGGCGTCAAGGTCGCCGCGGTGAAACTAACGGGCTTCGCGATGTCGGCGTTCGCCATTGGGATGTGCGGCGCCCTCTTCGCGATGTTCCAGGGTCAGATCTATCCCCAGTTCGTGTTCGATCCACTCTTTGACATTTCCATTGCGTTGATGGCGTTCTTCGGAGGACTCGGTACGGTGGCGGGGCCGCTCCTCGGTGGACTCATCCTCGAATCGGCGCAGCAGTACCTGACGGTCACATTTTCCAACGACTCGCTCTATCTCATCCTGCTCGGGTCGCTCTTCCTCCTCGTCATCATGTTCATGCCCCAAGGGATCATCGTGTTCTTCCGGGACCGCTATTCGAAGAAGGTCGATCGCAATCGTTCGGCACTTTCGCAGAACAGTCTCACGCTCAATGAAGGCGCAACATGACCACGTTGTTGCGCGTCGACAACGTGTCGCGGTCCTTCGGCGGGGTCCTGGCTCTCCGCGACTGCTCGTTGGAGGTGGAGAAGGGGAGCATTACCGGACTCATCGGTCCCAATGGCTCTGGTAAGACCACGCTCTTTAACGTGATTACTGGCTACGTCAAGCCCGATGCCGGCACTGTGACATTCAATGGCAAGTCCATCACCAATGCGCGCCCCAACACCGTCTTTGCCCTTGGCATAGGGCGAACCTTCCAATTGACGAGGATCTTCGCGCGCATCACGGTGTTGGAGAACATGTTGGTCGCGACCCAGCGTGACGACAGCTGGTTACGGGGACTCACTCGTTCGATGTCATCGAAGGTTGAAGTCGCCAACGCTATGGAGTGGCTCTCGTTCGTGGGCATCGCCCAGCTGGCCGAACTACCGGCGGGCGCCCTGTCCTTCGGACAACGCAAACTGTTGGAATTGGCCTACGTGCTCGTGGCCGACCCCGATGTGATCTTGCTCGATGAACCGGCCGGCGGTGTCAACCTCACCTTGATCAATTCAATCGCCGAGAAGATCAAGACACTCAATGAGAGCGGGAAGACCTTCCTCATTGTCGAGCACAACATGGAGTTCGTCATGGGCCTGTGCGCGAGCGTGACTGTCATGCATCAAGGGTCCGCCTTGATCAGTGGCACGCCCGACGACGTGCGATCCAATGCGCTCGTCCTCGACGCCTATCTGGGCGGCGGCGACGACGAAGAGTCCTCGGAGTTCGCGTGAGTGATACCGATGTGTTTCTACGATTCGACGGAGTCGTTGCCGGCTACGGCGGGGGCGACGTGTTGAAGGGCGTCGACTTTGATGTGAGCCAGGGCGGCGTCACCTGCATCGTCGGTCCCAACGGTTCTGGCAAGTCCACGTTGCTCAAGGCGGTCAGCGGTCTCGTGAAGCCACGTCTGGGTCAGATCTGGTTTAAGGGCAGCGGACTCGTTGGTCTGACCCCGAGGGAGATCCTTCAACTGGGTGTCGTGCAGGTTCCCCAGCAGCACAGCCTGTTCCGCGAGATGACAGTGGTGGAGAACGTGGAACTCGGAGCCTTCCTGGTGAAGGACAAGAAGGTGATTGCCCAGCGGATGGAGCACATCCGTGAAGTATTTCCCATTGTCGGCGAACGAGCCAAGGACAAAGCGGGGAGCCTTTCGGGCGGACAACAACGACTCGTGGAGTTCGCTCGTTGCCTCATGCTCGATCCCGAGCTCGTCGTCCTCGATGAGCCCTCAATGGGCCTCGACCCCAAGACGCTTCGACTCGTCTTTGACACGATTCGACAGATGAACGCGGTCGGTCGCACCGTCCTGCTCGTGGAACAAAATGCCCGCCAAGCACTAAAAATGAGTCACGATGGGGTGGTGCTGGAGAACGGAACAGTTCGACTGCGCGGTACCGGCAGCGACGTATTGAACAACCCCGAGATCGGGGCGCTGTACTTGGGCGGTTCGATCGCGCCACCATCGAGTGAACCGAGAGGTCCTGAGAGGATGGGCCATGAGTGAGGCAACACGGAGCATTGGTTGGGTTGGTTGCGGCCGGATGGGCACCGCCATGGCGCGCCGGCTCGTGCTCGCTGGCAACGACGTGACCGTAACGAACAGAACGCTCGCGAAGACCGAGAACCTCGCCGACCTCGGCGCGAAGGTTGTCGAGCGCCCGCGTGATCTCGCACTCTGTGACATCGTCTTCATCATGGTGTCGGCCAACGATGACCTCACCGAAGTGATCTCGGGACCATTCGGTCTCTTGAGCGATCCCGAGCACGCCCCAGGGATCATCGTCGACTGCTCCACCGTGTCGAGTGACACTTCGCAGGAGGTTCGCACGTCGTGCGCACAGCGCGGCACGGCGTTCCTCGCGGCTCCCGTGAGTGGCAATCCCAAGGTCGTCGCCGCTGGTCGGCTCACCCTCGCGGTCTCGGGTACCGTGGACGCCTTCCAACAGGTGCTGCCGTACTTCGAGCAGCTCGGCCATGGTGTGACGTACGTCGGCGACGGGGAAGTGGCACGTCTGGTGAAGATCTGCCACAACATGATGCTCGGCATCGTCGCCCAAGCCATGGCTGAGATCACCGTCCTCGCGGAGCGCGGCGGCATCAAGCGCAGTGACTGGCTCGCGTTCCTTAACGATTCGGTGATGGGATCGACGTTCTCACGATATAAAACGCCGGCGTTCGTGAATCTCGACTTCAAGGCGACGTTCACGCCGACGTTATTGCGTAAGGACTTCGACCTGGGCATGGCGCAGGCGAAGTCGCTCAGCGTGCCGATGCCGCTCTCTTCACTGTGCACCGAGATTGTGAAGAGTGCCATCGGCGCTGGCTACATCGAAGAGGACTTCGCGGTACTGCTCCTGGAAGCGGCCCGCGGAGCGGGATTATCGCTCGAAGCAGAAAACATTGAAATCGATGATGGATTGGGGCAGTCGTGATGGAAGATTTCGGGCCGACGATGAACACGCCGGGTCACATGGGCGTCGACTTCGAAACGCGAGTCGACTTCGAGCGCTTGCGCACGTACCGACTCGCCCGGGCACGTGAGGCCCTCGCGTCGAGCGACCTCGCGGCCGTTCTCCTCTTTGACTTCTACAATATTCGCTACGTGTCGGGCACGTGGATCGGCGGCGCGCTGGGCGACAAAATGACGCGCTACTGCTTACTTACTCGTACCGGAGAGCCCATCCTTTGGGATTTCGGCTCAGCAGCTCGTCACCACCAACTCTTTGCGCCGTGGCTCGAGCCCGAGAACTGTCGAGCGGGCATGCTCGGACTGCGAGGGGCAATTGCGCCCCGAGCCCGACTGTTCGAATCAGCGGTGAAGGAGATCGTCACGATTTTGGGCGATCAGGGTCTCATCGGTCAGCCAATAGGCATTGACATCATTGAACTGCCGTTCCTCTTTGAAATGCAGAAAGCCGGCGTGGAGATTCACGACGCCCAGCAGTTGATGCTCGATGCGCGACAAATCAAATCCCCTGATGAAATCATGCTGCTTTCACAAGCGGCTGCCATGGTGGACGGTGTCTACCAGGACATCTTCGAGGCGTTAAAGCCGGGTATCAGGGAAAATGAGATTGTCGCGCTCGCCAACCAACGCCTCTACGAAATGGGTTCTGATCAGGTTGAAGCCATTAATGCGGTCTCGGGGGAGCGCTGCAATCCCCACCCGCACAACTTCACCGACCGAATCATTCGTCCTGGTGATCAGGCATTTTTTGACATCATTCACTCCTTCAACGGCTACCGGACCTGTTATTACCGCACGATGTCGGTCGGGAGTTCGACATCATCCCAGCGCGACGCCTACACCCGCGCGCGTGAGTGGATGGACGGGGCGATTGCACTTGTTCGCCCGGGCGTCGGTACTGACGTGATTGCTCGGAGTTGGCCCGCCGCGACCGAGTTCGGATTTCCCAATGAAATGGCGGCATTTGGACTCCAATTCGGCCATGGACTGGGCCTCGGACTCCACGAGCGACCGGTAATTAGCCGCCTCAACAGTTTGATTGATCCAATCGAACTCCAAGAGGGGATGGTCTTCGCTCTCGAGACCTATTGCCCAGCGAGTGACGGTGTCTCGGCCGCTCGCATCGAAGAAGAGATTGTCGTGACGGCGGATGGTCCGGCGATCTTGACGCGGTTTCCAGCCCAAGAGCTGATGATCGCCAACAAGTACTAAGGAATAGGACAATGGCCAGTACAGATGTCGCGACGTCCCCCGAGCGCAGCCACAAACTCGCCCTCTACCGCAGCCAAGTGGAGCTGCGTCAGTTCGAGAACCGCGCCTACGACCTCTTCTTGGAG
>Ga0208586_1000267_pt1 | contig 20056 bp, 21 predicted proteins | sample NGESurshal072012_6_FD_184471 | JGI IMG/M metagenome (GOLD analysis project Ga0208586, IMG submission 184471) | Arctic peat soil microbial communities from Barrow, Alaska - NGEE Surface sample 53-3 shallow-072012 (SPAdes) | ecosystem: Environmental > Terrestrial > Soil > Wetlands > Peat ... | reverse complement strand
CGGCCGTCGCCACGGAGTGAAAGGGGAGGCCGAGCACTTCGGCGACTTTGGCGAACGTCGACATGTTCGCGTCGAGGTACGTGACGAAACCATCGGGCGCGTAGGGCGCGGACAGTTCCTTCAGTATCTGCTCAGCGTCGAGGCCCGCGATGTTGACGACTGGTCCGAAGCGATTGAGGAGGTCGGACATATCGTGCATTTCGGGTATGGTCGAGTCGACTAGCCAGAGAAGGTCGCATAATTCCGCGGCCGCTGCCGTGAGTTGCATCACTGGCACGCAGCGCGGTCCGTAACCCACCGCGATGAGCGGTCGCTTCACCCCGGATTCAGTTTCAATCATGTCCCTGACCACGTAGCGGATGTTACCGTTGAACGGGGTCTTGATTGTCACGTTGGTCGACAGTTAGCCAGCGCAGACAGAGGGTGGTCTCGCACGATGAGGAAAGAGTCGAAAAGAATGCCAGTCGAATTCATCGGAATGGTGGGAACGAGGGAGGCCTCTGAGATCAAAGGGCCGCTGGTTGACGGCCCCGTGGTCGACTGGACCGAAGGTTCGGTCATTGAGCCGGGCTATCTCCAAGACATTGCCCGCGCCCACGAAGACGCGGGCTTCGATCGAGTCCTGATTGGTTATGGAGCCGTCTCACCCGAGGGTTGGGCGGTTGCGTCCACGGTGCTCAATGCCACCAAGCAGTTGAAAGTCATGGTGGCGCACCGACCGGGCTTCGTCCAGCCGGTTCTCCTCGCGCGCATGGCCGCCACACTCGACAACCTCACCGGCGGCGGTCGCATTGGTATCCACTTCATCACGGGTGGTGACGAAGCCGATCAGCGTCGAGAGGGCGACTTCGTCGCCCACGACGCGCGCTATCGCCGCACCGCTGAAGTCATGTCCATTGCGCGACGAATATGGAGCGAGGACAAGCCCTTTAACTACGAGGGGGAGTTTTTTCGCTACGAAGCGGCGTTCAGCTCCGTGAAGCCAATGACCCCTGGGGGGATTCCTTTGTTCTTCGCCGGTGCCTCGCCGGCCGCCATTGAAGTCGGTGCTGCCCAGGCCGACGTGTACGCCTTTTGGGGCGAACCGCGAGAGGCCGTCGCGACGCGAATGGCCGCGATCAATCAGGTCGCTGCGAAGAACGGTCGAACCCTTCGTTACAGCCTCTCGCTACGCCCCATCATCGCGGACACGGAGAGCGCAGCGTGGGAGAAGGCTGAATGGATTGCCGAGAAGACTGCCGAGCGCATTGAAATGGCGAAGCAGCGCATGGCCGGACACAAGGACTCTTATGAAGGTCTCGGCGGCGACAAGAACGCCACGTACTCCGTTGATCGAAAAGTCGAGGACACGACATCGGTCGGGCGCAAGCGCCTGATCGAAATGTCGGCCGACAAGGACGTGTACGACGAGCGACTGTGGATGAAGGTCGCCAATCTGACGGGCGCCGCGGGTAATTCAACGGCACTCGTGGGCACGCCCGAACAGGTGGCCGAGGCGATGCTGGCCTACTACGACATTGGCATTTCGGCGCTCTTGTTGAAGGGCTTTGACCCCTTGGCGGACGCTCGAGCATTTGGTGACGAACTGATCCCGCTGGTGCGCGAGGGCGTGAAGAAGCGTGACGCGTCGTCGTCGTAGTCCCCTAATTCCTTCACAGTTGGGGGCATCGATGTACTCATTTCTGACGGGAGAATGCCGCTTCCCATTGGTCGCGCAGCGTTCGTAACCTCGAAGTGTGCGTGGTGACGTCGCGACGGTGCCTCTTGGTCGGCATCGTTCGCCACGTAGGCTCTAACTCATGCATATTTCTCGTCGCTCCCTTCTGCCCCTTCTCTCCTTGGCCCTCGGGTCGACCGTTCTCGTTACCGCGTTCCCAATCGCTGCCCAGGCGTCAGTGAAGAATCCAACCGCGGCGTCAGTCATCAAGGCCACTAATAAGGCACTCCTCAAGCAGAAGGGAGTGCACGTCGCGGTGAATTCAACGTCCGGTGGCGCCAAGAGCACGGTCAGCGTGGACATTGGCAACGGGTACGGCACGGAGAAGATCACTTCGGGTAAGAACACCGTGACAATCATCGTGACGCCGACGTGGGCGTACCTGAGCGGTTCCAAGACAGGGCTGGTCTCGATCATGGGTCTCAGCGCGGCCCAGGAGAAGAAGGTCGGCACGCTGTGGGTTGTGATGAAGGCCGCGACGACGCCCTATGAGAGCTTCTCGTCAAATCTGACCACGACGGTCCTCGGTCACATTCTCCCCTCGGCGAAGGGAACGAAGTTTTCGACCGACTCCACGTCGAAAAAGAACTACGAGTTGACGTGGAAGACGGCGGCGTCGAGCACGGCCGCCGCGACCAAGAGCGTCCTCAAGATCTCTTCAGGCAGCAAGACCCTTCCGTTGAGTGAGACGATCACGAGTAGTAGTGGGGGAGGATCGACCGTCTTCTCGAAGTGGGGCGAGCACGTCACCGAGACCGCGCCGTCATCGAAGGACACCATCGCCTATGCGAAGGTCCTCAGCACCAAATAGGGCTCATGTCACGGCGGAACTTAGGGAGGTAGGGGTTTTCCCCAATACCGAACTCCATGACTTAGGCGTACGTTTTGATCATGCCTATCAATGGTCTGCACTTGAGAAGAAACGTGCTCAGTAAATGGTGACGCCTCCCAACTCAGTTGACCATGGATCCATCGCGAACCTTCGATTTCTCGTTCATCTTCTCTTGGTCGCAGCGTTTATCGCCAGTTTGTTATCGGCGCTGGAACTCTCTCGAAGTTATCTTGGGCACTCCGGCACCACCGACCACGCAATCATCGGGTTCGTTGTTCTGGCGTTCGTTCTCGTCCACCTCACCCAACGTCGTCATACCATTAAGCGACTTCTCATCGCGCTCGCTCATCGAACGAAGAGCTCAACGTCGTCACGTCGCGCAGCGTCAGACTTGATTCTGTGGCTTCTCACACTCAATGTCATGGTCTCGGGCACCGTCGACTTTGTGCTCGGCCACCAAACGCTCCTGCCGGTCCCGGGACCGCTCATCTTTCAGAAGTGGCATGGCTTTTCAGCCATCGTCTTGTTTGTCTACGTCACGGTTCACGTCATTCGGCGTCGTTCTCGACTTCGTACGTCGCGCATCCGGTAACACACATTGGAATAAGCACCCAGTACAGAGACGGGTCGCTGAGGGGACGTCCGCGGCGAGGGCCCGACCTCGCTCCTACGAATGATCAACACCAGCCTTGGCGGCATGCCCTTCACGGGTCGAAACTCATCGCGACGCGTGAAGGATCTTGGACGTCGTGAGACGAATTCAGATGAGAAGATTCTCTAACATCTGGAAACCTTGACTCTCCACGTAAGTGCCTGTTGTTTCAATAACTAGACCTTCATAGTGCTCAAGAGCGTCTATGAACTCCATGCCCGCGCGACCGGCGATGGCCAAGGCCGTTGCGAGGGCGTCGGCGAGCCCAAGCTCTGGCCCCGTAACCGTCGCTGACACGGTCGACGTTGCTTCTCCCGTAAATGGATTGATGAGGTGATTGCCGCGTAAGTAGGTGCCGGAGGTTGCTACGGCTCCCGGCGACTCGACAACGCACGCAAGTTTCATAGGATCGTCGGGTCGCACGACGCCGAAGCGAAACGCCTGGCCAACGTCGGGCCCACCGAAACTAGCGATGTCACCCGCCGCATTGACCACCGCACCCGTTAGATCGAGCCCCCTCAATTCGTTCAGTGCGCGCTGCGCGGCCCATCCCTTAACCAGGCCCGTCGGGTCGACGCCGCCGGGCATCGACCATGGATCAAACCAGCCCTGTGACGCCCGCCGTGCACAACGACACGCTTCCAGGACGTCAAGGACTTCGTCGGGAACTTCGACCAATGAAAGGTCGCCACGTCGAAGCCGCGACAAAGGGCTTTGCGTCTTCCAGGTACTAAAGATCTCGTCGGCCAGCTGCAGTTGCAGTTCCGCCGCGTCAACGCGTCGGGCGGTGATCACCTCATCACGTGCGCCGCCGCCGTAGAGATCGATCGTGATCACCGTTCCCATTACTTCGACATCGCGATGAAAACTGTGACGTGACCCCGTCTCTGGACTGCTCATAGGCCGAGTTTGGTCAACGCGGACTGCAGCGATTGGTGGAAACCGGCCGACGTGTAACTTGCTCCCGACACGCCTTGAATGTTGGCGCTCTGGGCGGCGATCGCCTGTTGTTCAAGTTGAGGAATGGACATTTGGTCGATTGACTGCGATCGGTAGTTGCCTCCGTCATTGATCGAGCCAATCGTCACCTTCACGATCTTTGATCCAGCCACGGTGACGTTCACGGAGAGGACGCCGAAGTAGTAATTCACTGAAGCTCCCGTAGCGCTGCGCGATGACGTTGATGGCGCCGTCGTAGTCTTAGGCGCTACGGTGGTCGGCGTCGTGGGCGTAGTTCGGGCGGGTAACGTCGTAGGCGTAGTTCGGGCGGGTGACGTTGACCGTGTCGCCGGCACGGTCGTCGGCGGTGAGGTGGAGGTGGTTGCATTTCCACGTGACGTGGTCGTCGTTGAACCCAGCGACGAAGTTGGCGTTATCGCGAACGACGGCAGTGTGGGTGCGACCGCGCGGTAGCCGAAGAGTCCCACCAGCCCGACGACGGCACCGCAAAATGCGAGTGTGACTCTCCTCATCGCGATTTCCTATCAAATTCAACGGTCTCGACGCGCGTAACCATGGCTAGAACGAGAACGATTCGAAATGGAGGCGCTCACGTCTAGCGCCAAGCAGCGTCGCCGTAGCGACGACGTCTTCAGTGAACTCACTTGGGCCGCACACAAAGACGTCGGCGTCATGGAGATTACCAACGATGCTTCGTAAGGTGCGCTCGTCAAGTCGGACTGATTGGCGCGGTCCACAGAGCTCTACGTATTGTCCGTGGCGCTGTTCAACCAATTCAGCAAACTCCCGCCCATGCACCACGTGCTTTGGAGTCTGCGCTCGAACAATGACCGTCACTTGGCTCGACGAAGGAAGCTCTTCGAGCAGCGCTCGGATGGGTGTTACGCCGACCCCCGCTCCGATGAGCACGACCCGGTGAGAAGTGAGACGGTGCCGCGTGAATGTTCCGTAGGGGCCCTCAACGAACACCCGCGTGCCGGGCTTAAGACGCGCGACCGCTCGACTTTGATCACCGAGACCCTTGACGGTGACGCGCATGTGCGGCGGCCGCGGAAGGGCCGAAAGTGAATAGGGGTGGGCGTGCCACCAAAGCCCTGGCGCGAGAAAGCGCCACTGGAAGAACTGACCTCCGGAGACGGCGAGACGCGTGAGTTTACGACCTGAAACAATCACCGAGTAGGTGTCAGGCGCGACCTTTCGCACTGAGTCAACGCGCAGTTGGTGTCGAAGATTGCGCCACACGGGAAGGACGACGCGGAAACTCACGATCGAAGCGACCGCGGTCAAAGTGATGCCGATCCACAGCCAACGGGTGACCGGTGAGGTGAGAAACATGACCCCGATGCGAATCTGGTGAAAGAAGGCCAGTCCGAGGGCGAGGTACATGCAAAGGTGCACTCGCCACCAGGTTTCATATTTAAGACGCTGTCGAGCGATCCTGGCTGAACTGACGCCCGCAGTCAGTAGGAGCACGAAGGCCGCCAGTGACTCAGGAATGTCGGGATAGTGAATAACGAACGTCCATAACTGCTTGAGGAAACTTACGCTCGATGCTTGTGCGTAGCCCCAGGTAACGAGAACGATGTGCGTCGCGATTAATACGATTGGCCATCCACCAATGCGACGATGCCACCGCACGAGACGGTCTTGGCCGACGCTTCGCTCGATCCATGGAATGCGCGACATTAAAACCACCATCACCAGCATGCTGTAGGTGCCCACGAGGGCGGCAAGGCGCGCCGCCAACGTGAGCCAGCCCCCCGGTGCCCGAAGGCCGCCGAGCGACTCACCCCAAAAGGCCAACGCAACCGCCAGACCGAGTCCGACGCCGGCGAGCGCCGTCAACGCGTCAGTGACGCGCGGGGCCGGCGCTGGACCCGGTCGGTGACGCGTGCGAACACGGCGAACCGGCCGGGCTTCGCGCCCTGAATCAATGACCGTCATGAGTACACCCCGCTACTCGCATCTCGTAAGGAGTCATCAGTGACCCACAGCTTGCAACCAAGGGCCAACATGAGAGATCGTCAAGAAGCCGAGCACCACGCCAACGAGCAGACTCAGTGTGATTAACAGTCGACGAGACTTCGAACCGCCCACCAGTCTGCGCGTTCGTCGCGTCCAGTCTCTAGTGGACACGCGGGCCACGTCTTTCAGGTGACCGAGCACGTGCACGGCCATGAGACCAAACCACAAGACAAAGCTCACTTTGTGGAGTTGTAGCAAAGGGCCGTGCCACGCATTGGGCCCCAAGAGGAGAACGATGCCAGAAGCGAATAGCACAACCGTCAATACCATCACGAAAGGTCCGAGCACTCGAAGCGCGACGGGAGGCGGACCCTTGTGCCGGTACTCAGGAGATCCGAGATAATACCGAGCGAAGCGCCACGTCGTGGATGACATCTTCAAGAGAATCGGTGGAACCAATAACATCCCGATGAACACGTGAGCGGTGAGGAGTGACCGAACGCGAAGTACTGTGACGCCCTCAACCGCGAGCAGGATCAAAAGAATGAGCGCAGTCGAACCGGTGAGTCGTTCATTGGCTTCAACACCCCACCGCACCAATCGGTCTCGGACGCCCTGTGGCGGACGAGCCGCTTGGTGTGAAGAGGTCGCTTGGTGTGAAGAGGTCGATCGGGCGGCACGACGTGCGCTCGATGGCGCGGGCGCGTGAGGAAACTCTGATCCAGCGATTTCTCGCGTTGCTGGGAATCCGATGGATCGCGACCGCTCCACTTCAAACGCGGGTGCCGGGGTTCGGTACCCTCCAGGTTGACGAAGTGGTTCTCGCTGACGACGTTCACTCACAAAATCAAGGCTAAGAATCGAATCTGACAATCACCTTACGAGCGAGTTATTTTTCCTAACTTCTTAGGAAACGTAACGCCAACTGATCTCGAAGCGAGCTCCGCCGAGGCTGCTTTGACCCACACTGCGTTGTGCGTGCGTTGCCTGGATGATGGCGTCCGCAATTGCTAACCCGAGCCCCGTACCACCTGTCGCCTCATCGGTTCGGTGAAACCGGTCAAAAATTACGTCGCGCTCGTCGTTAGAAATACCGGGGCCACTGTCTTCAACAATGAGCGAAAGTCGATGTGCGCTCGTTTTCACTTGAACCCTGACACGTCCGCGCGGACCGGCGAACTTACACGCGTTTTCCACCAACACGCCGACCAAGCGATCAATGGCCTGGGAGGAAGCGCGAACGAGCGTCGTCGTCGTGGGAAGGACAAACTCTATGGTCACGTCATTGCGGGAGGCGAGACGCTCAAAGCGACTTTCGACTGCGAGCACCACTTCAGCCAGTTCGCACGTCTGTCTTTGGTCGCTCGCCTGTCGCACTTCATCGGATCGGGCGAGCCACAACAGGTCCTCCACGATGTGCTCCAATCGCTGTCCTTCGTCACGAACACGCAACAACGCTTCTTGATAGGTTTCGGCGTCTCGTGGTCGCGACAGCGCCAAGTCAACTTCCGCTTCAATAACGCTTAATGGGGTTCGCAATTCATGCGAGGCGTCAGACGTGAACAACGCTTGACGCCGACGAGCGAGAGCCACGGGAGTGAGCGCACGCATGCCTATGACGTAGGCGGAAAGATAGATCAAAATGAGGAGCACGCCACCGGCCGCGACCTCAACATCAACGAGTGACGACCGCACACGGTTCACGTCGGCGAGGCTTTCGCCGGCGACGAGCCAACCGCTGCCGAAGCGTATCGAGCGGAATTGAAAAATCGAATGGCCCACAGCGGCGGAATGAACGCCGGACGACCAAACCAGTGAAGGCAGTTTGGGCGCCCCCTTCTTCAGGGCGTGCGCGGTGCCGTCAGCACCGACGCGCCACACGTAGACCGGCACGTCGTCATGATCATCATCGTTCGTATGTTCATTGAGTTGCTGTGCACCGCTGCCCCCCTCGTTCGCGACGCTCAGGACAATAGTGAGCTGTTGTTCAAGTCGAGTATTGAGTTGCGAGTTGAGCCGTCCCAGTAACACGAAATTGGCCACAACCGCAACCAGCACGAAGGTCACCATTCCTATGATCGTCGCCACCCCGGCGACGCCTGCGGCGTGACGGCGTTCTATTCGTGACGTCTTCACCGTGTCGCTATCCGATAACCAAGTCCTCGAACGGTCTGAATCTCCGCCGTGCTCGCTCGCAGTTTTGATCGGAGCCGTGTGACGTGTGCTTCGATCGTGTTCGATGCCGCGGTTCGATACGTCTGTTGCCAGGCGTGATGCGCGATGGCCTCGCGCGTCACCACGAGCGGGCTTCTGCGTAAGAGGAGTTCAAGGATTGCGCCTTCGGTCAACGTCAGCGCAATAGGTTCATCGCTTACGGTGCATTGTTGACTTCTCGGGTCGAACGTGAGATCGCCACAGCGCAGTTCATTGTCAAGGCGCAGCGCCGGACGTCGTTGCAACGCGTTGAGGCGTGCGAGCAGTTCGCCAAATTCGAAGGGTTTGATGAGATAGTCGTCCGCGCCTGCGTTCAGGCCCTGAACTTTGTCAATCATCGTGTCTCGAGCGGTAAGCAAGAGAATCGGTGTGCGCACTCCCGCTCCTCGAACGCGTTCAATAACTTCAATGCCTGAAAGTCCCGGCATCCGCCAGTCGAGCACCGCCACTTCGTACTCGCGTGTACGAAGTGCCGATTCCGCGCCGGTCCCATCGACAACGGCGTCGACGGAATAACCGGCTTCTAAGAGACCGCGCCCCAACACGTTGCGAAGAGCAGCGTCGTCTTCGGCGATAAGAACCCTCACGACCTTCACCGTAGGTCACTCGAGGAATTACTCGATCTGGCGAATGAAGATTTTTAAGAATCGACAAAGAAACGATTGGTTGTAATGCGTTCGTAAGGTTCGGCTCTTAGTTTTGAGCCATGGGCCTGGCCGAGAACGACGAACCATCGCTGCATTGGATCGTCTCCATGGTGACGGCAAGCACTACACGGGCAACGTCACGGCATTTTGAACAATGATGAAAGTCCGCACGTTGCGTACTCCAGACATCGCGTTCTTTTCGCCTTCCCTTGTTGCACCGTCGTCTGAAAACTTCTAGCCATGACGCGCACAGACTTTGTTCGACCTTCGCCGATTGGCGAACCACGTGCGCCGCGTACCCGATTCACATCAAATCAGAAACATCGTCGACGCGCCCGTAACCGACGAATTCGTCGAATCGTCGCCATTGTCATACTCGGCCCATTGATCTGGTTGAGCTTCTCTGTTGGCGGAGCACTACTGAATCCGGCCCTTGGATCTTCCGCGGGATCTCGTTTAGCTGAGTGGGCCCGCACGCACGGTGGTTCTGGCATCGTCAATTGGGTCGAAAACGAGTGGTATAGCCATCACCCGCCCAAAGTTGGCGGGACGGTTCCTCAAGGTGCGATCAGGAAGACGTCGGGCGCCGGTGCAGTTAACTCCAGCGTCCCCCATCTCGCCACGCCGAGTCCCATAACGTCCCTCGCCACGCCAGCGTTGCCCGGCGAGGGCCAGTGGTCGCCAGTTGGGCGACCTGTTGACGGAATACCCGCGGTCTATAAAACCACGCTACGTCCCGACGCGATTCACACGAGCTACGTCGTGGGCGTTGCGTGGATGGACACGAAGCTGCTTCACGCCACCTTGTATTCGGGCAGCTGGATACCAGGTGGCGGCCCGTACCGGTATACCGCACCCATCGCGCCGCAAGCCGCGCGCACTCTCGTTACCGCTTTTAACGCCGGCTTCTTAATGTCGGACGCTCAAGGCGGCTACTACACCGGCAACAAGGTCGTCATGCCCCTGCGCGCTGGCGCTGCGTCGTTCGTGGTCTATAAGAACGGCACGTCGGATATTGTCGCGTGGCCCTCCACGGGGGGAGTCCCCAGCAACGTGTCATCGGTACGTCAAAACCTTGACCTTTTGGTTCAAAATGGTCACGAAGTCTCCGGCTTGCAGGCCAATGACACTTCCAAGTGGGGACTCACCCTCGGTAACGCTGTCTACGTTTGGCGCTCGGGACTTGGCGTCACGGCTGATGGCGCTCTCGTCTACGTCGCTGGTCCGGGACTTAATATCACCGACCTTGCCAATATCCTCGTTCGCGCCGGCGCGGTGCGAGCCATGGAGTTGGATATCAACACTGACTGGGTCAACTTCAGTTCTTACAAACCCTCCACATCAACGGGATTGGCGACGGCGGCTAACGGATCACTACTTCTACCGGCCATGTCGGGATCGACGTCACGCTATTTCGAGTCGTGGTGGCGGCGAGATTTCATCACAATGTCGGCAGACCCAACCAAGAAGAACTGAGGAGGCCGCGGCCCAAGTGCTTCGTAACAGATGAAGTCGTATGGTCAAAACGCCATCAATCGCGATTGGTCCAACTAGGGCGATGACGTCGGAGCCTTCTCGCCAGCCTCGACGCGCACGGGGAGATGGTTGCGTGGGGGAGGCAAGGGGCACGTCGCGAAATCGGTGTACGCGCACGGAGGGTTCGTCGCTCGATTGAAATCCAACGAGACTCGACCGTCAGAACTCGGAGCGTCGACGTTCAGGAAACGACATGCCGCATATGTCTCGCTCCCGGAAGTGCGGTCGGAGAAAACGATGAAGAGTTCGTCCGACTCCTCGGCGTTGAAGGCGACGAGGTGAAGCCTTTGACCAGCGAGTACGAATTCGATCTCGCCCGGTGACGTGTAAACGTGCGTCAGGCCTTCGACGCTCGCGCCGACACTTATCGGCCGAGGCTCGACGTAGGGGACGAGTCGTCCGGTCGCGACCCATCCAATGCTCGCCGAGTACGTCGGGGTCCCGGCGTAGCGAGTGCGGACCTCGTAATCGGGATCACGGGGCCGGATCATGAAGCGATCATCGCGGCGGGCCACTTCAACGATCGCGTCACCGAAACCTGCAAGGGTTCCGTGTTCGTCGACTGCCCCGAAGCAGTAGCGGCCACTGACACGCTGATCGTCGACGATCAAAGTTTCGCCGTCGCCCAGCCGCACTTCGACGCCATCGGGACCGCTCGACCACGCTCCGGGCACGTCATCGAATCGTGCGGGCACTTCATTCAACCAGTGCAATCCGGTGATGGCGAGGAATCCGTGGGGACTGGCGCGCCGATGCTCGTACCCACCGTGCCAGAGTTCCCACTGAAGTACGAAATCACTTTCGTCTCGTCCAACTGTGGAATCTGGTGCAATCATGAGACCCAACTTTTCTTCATGCGCCGGCCGGGACTTGAACCCGGAATCTGTTGTTTATGAGTCAGTTGATCGGCTGGCGTTAGATGTGCAGAGTTTACGTTGGGAAGATTATCTGGCAGTTCTGTCGTGAGTAAGGCAGCGAATTGCCTGCATTTGCGCACGATACGTAATGAAAGTATTAACAAGGGCCCCCACATGATGGGCGGCGTGCGTCGCCATATCGCTCGTGCGTCGCGGTGTTTCAACGAACGGTCGCGACACTGATAGTACGTTGACTCGTGATGCACTTTGACGACTGGTTCCTCACCTCGGAAGAACGGGGCAACCCTATGACCGAGATTGACTCGCATTTTCCCGGAATAGCAGCGTGGACCGAAGGCAATCACGTCGCCTTCCTAATTGATGGGGTCTCGTATTTCACCCGTCTCGCTCAATTGATCTCGAACCTCGAGCCACCCGACGAAATACGTTTTACCGACTGGCGCGGTGACGCCGACGAAGTTGTCTCCAGTAACGGAGTAACGATTGCGACCCTCCTGGCGAACTCGTGTCGACGAGGCGTCGATGTTCGAGGGTTGCTCTGGCGTTCGCACAGCGACCGATTTGGATTCAATTCGCAACAAAATCGACGTCTCGCCGGTGAAGTCACCGAGGCGGGGGGTGAAGTTCTTCTAGATGAGCGCGTGCGCCGAGGTGGATCGCACCATCAAAAAATGGTCCTCATCCGTCATCCTTCCCGTGTTGATCAGGACGTTGCGTTCATCGGGGGAATCGATCTCAGTCACGGCCGTCACGATGACACCAGCCACGATGGGGACTTCCAAGTCATCAAATTGGACCCGCGGTATGGACAACGGCCCCCCTGGCACGACGTTCAGCTTGAAATTGGAGGACCGGCGGTGAGCGAACTCGATCTCACGTTCCGGGAACGATGGGATGATCCCACTCCGCTCAATCATTCAGGTCGACTGCGGGCACTGCTCTCACGAGCGATGTCACGAGACCGCGTCACTCGACCCCTCCCCGCGCAACTGGGCGACCCATCGGCGCGCGGTGGACACGCTGTTCAAGTGCTTCGGACTTATCCATCACGAAGTCCGAAGTACTCTTTCGCGCCCGACGGGGAGCGGAGCGTCGCGCGAGCGTTCGCCAAAGCAATCAAAAGAGCGCGCAACGTTATATACATCGAAGACCAATATTTCTGGTCTGTCGAAATTGCGCGACTCCTGGCCGGGGTGTTACGTCAACAGCCGCAACTGCAAGTCATCGGCATCGTTCCGCGCTACCCCGATAAGGACAGTAAATTGTCGGGGCCTCCGAGCAGACTGGCCCAGGCGCGAGCTCTCGCTATCTTGCGAAAAGCTGGCGGCGACCGAGTCGGGATCTACGACATCGAGAACGAAGCGGGCGACCCCATATACGTCCACGCCAAGGTCTGTGTTATTGACGACGTGTGGGCGACCGTCGGATCGGACAATCTGAATCGCCGTTCGTGGACGCATGACTCGGAACTCTCTTGCGCCGTGATTGATAGCGAACTCGATGAACGGGTCCCGCTTGACCCGGGTGGACTTGGTGACGGAAGCCGCAAGTTCGCTCGCGCGTTGCGCCTTTCGCTCTGGGCGGAACATCTTGGAAGAACGCCCGATGACCCTGCGCTCTTGGATCTCACCGACAGTTCAGTTCTTTGGAGAAAGGTCGCCGATGAACTCGAATACTGGCGTTCAAATTCCAATGAAGTCGTCCGTCCGTCGTGTCGGATCCGACCGCACGCAATTGATCCCGTTCCACCTGTGAGTCGGCGTTGGGCCGGCATCGTCTACCGGCTTATTTTCGATCCCGATGGACGCCCTCTCAAGCTTCGTCTACGACGGGGCTTCTAGTCGATCAACTCCGTGGCGGCTGGTTCGGCATCCGGGTTCACGTTGACACATAACTCAATCGTTGAAGGGGGCTCGCACTCCCGCCAACTTCTGTGCACCGTCGAAAAAGTCTGCAGTAGGGCGCAACGCGCTTTGTCAAAGGGCAGGTGGATTGAGATGGCCTGCGATTTAGTGGCGCGACAACGTCGAAAGGCCGTGGCAACTTAAATATTTTATCCCCTGATCACATAGTGAGTAAGGCCCGTATAGTAACTGTGAAGGCGCGTAGACCCGTTTCCTTTTGCCGTGGCCGATGGCCAAATTCGACAGGAGAAAAGTCAATCGTGAGCAGTGTTGGAAGAGAACTCGTCGCCAGCGATGGCGACAGACCGGTCGCCTTTCTGTCCCCTTCGCCCGAGGGATCGGCCACCCGCTTGGTGAGAAGTGTGGCTCGAGGGCACCGCAACACCGCGATCGCACTCGCAGTGGTTTCCTCATTCGTCGTGATGGGAATAATCCTCGTAGCGCTGGGCCTCTTGCTCACTCACGTACTTGAACACGGCTCGATCGGCGTCTGGGACCACCATGTGAGCCAATGGTTCGATAGGCATCGCACTAATGGCTGGAATCGAATCACGGGCGACGTGACTGACGTGGCTGACACGTTCGAAGTAGCCGGGGTTGCCGCGGTCGTCACTATCGCGCTCCTCATCCGACGGTGGGGACGACGGGCATTCTTGCTCGTCGCCGGCCTCGCCATCGAGCTTTCGGTCTTCCTCGCGGCGAACAAAATTGTTGCCAGGCCTCGTCCGCGCGTCAGTCATTTGGGAGGAACGCCCTCGACGTATAGTTTCCCTTCTGGTCACACGGCGGCAACCGTTGTGCTCTGGGGCGGCATCGCGTTGATCGTTATGGTGGCGACCAATCGAAGCTGGCCTCGCATCGTGATGTGGATACTCGCAGTCGTGCTCACGATCGCCGTCGGCCTGTCTCGGGTCTATCGCGGCGAGCACTATCCGACGGACGTCATGGCCGGTTTGGTGTTGGGTATTGGATCTCTCGCGGCTGGCGTGTACATCATTCGAGTGACCAACGTCAGTCGTTCCGCCATATCTCAATCGGCGCAGCAAAAGATCTCAGTGCGAGACGTGGGCAAACTAGATGAGGCGCCACAGTGACGTCGGTCGCCGTCATTGCTCATAAGTACAAGACGCTCGACGGCGGCCTGGGGGAGCTGCGACAGGTCTTAGCGAATCGGGGCTTTCCCGATCCTCTTTGGTACGAAGTACCAAAGAGTCGCGAGGCGCCCAAACGGGCGCGTCAGGCCGTGGCCGACGGGGCGGACCTGCTCTTCATTTGGGGCGGCGACGGCACTATCCAGCGTTGTGTCGATGCGGTGGCCGGAGAAGCCGTGGACCTCGCGATCTTGCCGGCGGGCACCGCCAACTTGTTGGCGAACAATCTGGGTGTTCCGATCAGTCTGAGTGAGGCGGTCGACGTCGGTCTGCACGGCGAACGGCGACGATTGGATGTCGGCGTTTTGAACGGTGAGCGATTTGCGGTGATGGCCGGGGTCGGTTTTGACGCGATCATGATGCGCGATGCCGACGGTGAGTTGAAGGGACACTTTGGCCGGTTGGCCTACGTCTGGACCGGCGTGCGCGCCACGCACATGACGCGGCGTAACGTCCGCGTTGAGATCGACGGTAAAAAGTGGTTCAAGGGCAGGGCCAGTTGTGTCTTGCTCGGCCAGATGGGTACGCTGGCCGGCGGCATCTGTGCGTTTCCCGACGCGCAACCCGATGACGGACTGCTCGAGGTCGGCGTCGTCACGGCGAAAAACGCCCTTGAGTGGGCGCGCGTGCTCAGTCGACTGGTGATGAAGGACGCCCATCACTCACCGCTGGCTCAAATGGGTCGAGGCAGCAAAATCAACATCAGCTTTGATCGACCCACGACGTTCGAACTTGACGGGGGCGCGCGGAAGGCGAAAAAGAAGTTCCGAGCCAGCATCGATCCCGGTGCGATCACCGTCTGCGTGCCACCAAAGAAGGAAGAATGAGTAGCGCCACACTCGTCCCCGAGACTCGCAGTCTCACGGGCGACGACGCGTGGGCGGTGCTCAAGCGCACCGGCTGGGGTCGCATTGCCAAAGACGCCTTTAAGAGGTTGCGCGTGGCCGATGGCTTTAGTCACGCTCGCTCGCTGGCCTTCTTGATCTCGCTCCTCGCCATCGAGGGTTTAATTGGCATCGTGGGGCTCGCCAGCGTCTTGCACAAAGGTGAGATAAGCAACATGATCGACGCCACCGTGCGCCGAACGGTTCCTGGACCGGCCGGTCATGTACTGACCACCGCCGTGACCCAGGCCCACCGCGTCGCCGCGGGCCATCACTACTCCGCACTTCTCTTCGGCTTGATTGGTGCACTCGTCGTCGCGACCACGGCGATGGGTCAACTCGAACGCGGAATCAATCGAATTTATGGGGTCGAGCAGGACCGCCCCACTTTGAAGAAGTACGGACTCGCGCTGTTTTTCGCTCTGAGCGTCGGCACGATCGGCGCCGCAGCCTTCGTATGCCTCGCCTTTGGCCGCGAACTCTTTGTCTCCGTGCACAATCACACGCTCACGTCGGTATGGTCGGTGGCGCGTTGGCCGCTCGGCGTGGGCTTGGCGGCCATCGCGGTCACTCTTCTCTTTCGTTGGTCGCCTCGACGTCGCCAACCTCGACTGTCGTGGCTCGCCTTTGGGTCGGGAATTTCGGTGTTCTTGTGGGGGTTGTCGACGGTCGGCCTCGGTCTGTTCTACGGGTCGAGTTCGTCGTTCGGGGACACGTACGGCCCGCTGGCTGGCGTCGTGGCGTTGCTGGTCTGGAGTCTGTTGGCGAGTTTCTCCTTGTTTTATGGCGCTGCAGTCGCGGCCCAACTCGAAGCTCAGCGAACCGGCGAACCGGTGCCACAGGACGCTCAAAAAGTTGCCGAGTCAGACCCAGCGAGTGATCCAACGCAGCACAAGGAAGTAACGCGTGATCAATGAAGACACGCCCAGTTCGGCGCCGATTCCGGTCGAGCTGATTGGCCGGGCGCGCCGCGCGCTCCAAAGTGTTATCGGGGTTCCCGCTACCGAGGGCAATCGTGTCGCGGTGCTGCACAATGGATGTGAGATTTTTCCGGCGATGCTGGACGCCGTCCGCAGCGCCAAGCACACGATTGACTTTCTGACGTTCGTGTACTGGAAGGGCGAGATTGGCGTCGAATTGGCCGAGTCTCTCAGTCACCAAGCCATTGCTGGACTGCGCGTTCGGGTGCTCTTGGACGCGTGGGGTTCGAGACCGATCGAAAGTCATCTGATCGATCAAATGACGAACGCTGGAGTCCAGTTACGCTGGTTCCGTCCATTTCATCGGGTTCGCATCGGCGAGGTCAACCACCGCACGCATCGAAAAGTGCTCGTGGTCGACGAGTCGGTGGCCTTCACCGGTGGCGTGGGCATTTCGGATCTATGGATGGGCGACGCGCGCAACGAACATGAATGGCGCGATACGCACTTCAAAGTCGAAGGGCCGGCCGTCGACGGGCTGCGCGCGGCATTCTTGGACAATTGGGGCGAGACTGACGCGCCCATCTTTGACGTCGCGTGTGATCGTTTTCCGGAGCAGCCCACACCTGGTGAGAGTGTCATCCAGTGCGTGCGTGGCGCTTCGGCTACCGGCGGCAGCGATCTGGCGAGCGTCTTTCGCGCCCTCCTGCAGTTGACCGAGCGGCGGCTACGAGTAACGACTGCATACTTCGTGCCCGACGACGATCTGACCAAAGGTCTCTGCGAAGCGTCGGCGCGTGGGGTGCAGGTGCAAATCCTGCTGCCGGGACCCTACGCCGATAAACGCTTCGTGCAGCTCGCGGCCGAGGTGAACTATGAGGGGCTCATCGAGTCCGGGATCGAACTCTGGAACTTTCAGCCGTCGATGATGCACGCCAAGATTATGACCGTTGACGGTCAGGTGGCGAACGTGGGCTCGGCGAATTTCAACTCCCGATCACTCAAATGTGATGAGGAGATTAACATGGTGATCTTTGATCACTCGATTGTGCAGACTCTCGATCGACATTTCGACGAGGATCTCGTGCGAAGTGTCCGAATCGATCCAAGCCGCTGGAAGCGGCGCTCGGCACTGCAACGTGTCAAAGAAAAAATCGTCGCACCGTTGCGCGGCGTTTCGTAAGGGGTTAAGCCATGCTCATCATTTCAATCACTCTTCTCACGGTCATTATTCCGGGCGTCGCGGCCGCGCTTTTCGCGTACCGATGGCCTCAGGCCGCTCCCACGGCGCCCAAGATAAGTGTCCAAAAGGTCGAGCGGGAGGCTCAACAACACCGACGATTCGTCGCATTCACCCGTTCGCGACTTGATCCCGGCTCCGCCACTGGCTTGCTCTTGAGCGCCGCGATCTTTGTGTTCGTCGTAGGAACCTTGTTGGTGGCGATCGTGCTCGTGATGATTCACACCAACTCCGGATTCGCGCGATTCGATAGCAGCGTCAGTTTGTTCGGAGCGCACCACGCGACTGCTCTTTCAACTCGGTTCTTGCGTTTCTACACGCAGCTCGGAGGGGCGTTGGTCATCGTCCCGCTTGGGGTCATCGTGGCGATCGTTGAAACGATTCGCCAGCGAAAAGTCACTGTGTTCGCCTTCCTCATAGTGGTAGTAGGGGGACAGTTCCTTGTCGCCAATGTCATCAAAGGCATCGTGGACCGGGCCCGACCCGATTTTGATCAACTGACCGGATTCTCCGGGTCGTCATTTCCATCGGGCCACGCCGTAGCCGCCGCTGCGTGTTTGTCGGCGTTCGCTCTCGTGATCGGGCGAAGGCGCTCCATTAAAGTGCGGGCGATTCTCGCCGGTCTCGCCGTCGGTCTCTCCACCGGCATTGCCTGCTGTCGGGTGATGCTCGGCGTGCACTGGCTCACTGATGTTCTCGGCGGACTGGCGCTCGGATGGGCATGGTTCGCGCTGTGCTCTATTGCCTTTGGCGGCTACTAATTGCGATTCGGCGCTCCGGCGAAGGTCGCCGAGGAGACCGTGACCCCCTGAAATACGCACCATGTTTTGCGGTGCGGGCTGGCACATGTGCTCGGACGTTTTAAATTACGTGAAGCACCTTGAGGATGAGCACGACAATTAAACAGAGCACCGCAACCTTAATCAGTGTCCATAAATCGAGTCTCGCTCGCCGACGGAATCTCACGCGACGAAATTTCATTTGGTGAGGTCCTCATCTGTCCTCCGTGTCAGGTCATGATTGGGCTCGAGGACTTGGCCCATCGTCTAACAGCACAACATCAAATAGTGCCGCTTACCAAATCTACCGCCGAAGATCCGCAACAGTCCTGGACTCAGCCGTAATCCGATGGTTAGAACCCGATGCGCGGTTGCCGGACTCGATTCGATGGAGCGACTGCCGCTTAGACGAGAAGGGCGAGCGTCGCGGCTCTGGGACTTCTCGACGAAGGTCTCGGGGCCTTCGCTGCCCTACGCACAGCCACCCTGGCTTACGCGGTCGGACTGTTGGGTAAGAATCCGAGCAACTGGATCACGCAACGTCGCGCAGCGATTCGTCCCCGTGTTGGTGCAAAGTGGAAATGGTTGACTGCTCGCGTCGCGTCAACTTGCGGCGCGAGCCGCGTATCGATGTTGATAGCTCGATGATCGTGCTCGTCACGCCCGCTGCCGTGAGCGCGATTCCGAGCAGGAGGAAGGGCAATCCACTGACGCAAGAATTGCCTCCGCCTGTTCGTGCACTCAGAGTGCAAGCTGAATCCAACGTTTGCGAAGCGCTCATCACCCAAAGGCCGACGGCCACAGTCACGAAGCATAAAATCAAGGTAACTGCCCTCTTCATGACACTTGTTTACCACCACAAGGGTTCGCAATCGTGGCAATTGGTGTGCTTGGGTTGACGAACCATTGAGGATCTATTGTGTAGGCCCCCACGAGTCATGAGCCACGCCTCGCCGCGCTGCGCGATTGCCGTCTGCAATGTTTTTGGACGAGGTTGGCGCGCGTGCACGTCCGTGGCGTCGACGATCAACAACTTCCCCTCAATTTGCGGACTCTAAACATTTCGCATACTTAGACTCCGATTCGTGTCGGAACATCGTGAAGAACAGGGCCACCGGTGGTCGGCGCGCTCGCGCACGGGTTTCCTCGTCTCCGTCGCGTCATTCGCCATCCCGATTGCGCTATCGGTCGTCGCTGCCATTACGGCCTCGACACTGCTGCCACGTCCCAGCTCCAGTGCTTGGCAAGTGGCGTGGTGGATCGGCGTTCTTCTCATAGCTTGGATCGCCGCCAGTGTCGGAGAACGTCTCGCCCGTCCGCTTTTGCCACTGGCCAGTCTGCTAAAAATGTCGCTTTTATTTCCCGATCGGGCGCCATCGCGCTTCGCTGTCGCGTGGCGCTCGGGATCAACTCGCCAACTCGACCGTTACGTCCATGGTCTCGATTCCAAACCTCATCGAGAACCCATGACGACGGCCGTCGAGATCCTTACTTTGGTTACCGCCCTCAGCTCTCACGACAAGCGAACCCGCGGCCACTCAGAACGCGTTCGCGCCTACACCGATCTGATCGCCGATCAACTGCATTTACCGTTGGCTGACCGCGATCGGCTGAGGTGGTCGGCACTATTGCACGACGTAGGGAAGATTCTCGTGCATGTCGATATTTTGAACAAAGCCGGCCAACCCAGCGAAGCGGAGTGGGAAATAATTCGTCGCCATCCCAAAGATGGCCAACGAATGATTGAGCCGCTCATGGAGTGGCTCGGCGAGTGGGG
>Ga0208586_1000266_pt1 | contig 20064 bp, 18 predicted proteins | sample NGESurshal072012_6_FD_184471 | JGI IMG/M metagenome (GOLD analysis project Ga0208586, IMG submission 184471) | Arctic peat soil microbial communities from Barrow, Alaska - NGEE Surface sample 53-3 shallow-072012 (SPAdes) | ecosystem: Environmental > Terrestrial > Soil > Wetlands > Peat ... | reverse complement strand
GCTTGCCGCCGCTGCGGGCCAGATCGAAAGCCCGCCAATCGCTCAGGCCCGCCGCCTGGAGTCGGCGATTCATCTGGCCCGTGATCGAGCACGAGTAGTGGGCGTTCTGACTGGGTTGGCGCTTGCGGTCCGGATTGCTCCATGTTCCGTCACAGCCTAGTGAGTCGACACTGCTCGCGCCGAGGAAGACGATCTTCTTGAGCAGGTCCTTGCCGTTGGCGCGGAGGCGCACGAAGTAGACGCCGGACGGCACGACGTGGCCGTTGCCGTCCGTGCCGTCCCACTCGAACCGAGGATCGCAACCGGACTGACCCTGATCTACATTGCGCCCGTACTCGCCGGCGGCCATCGAGCTGCCCTGTTCCGGACCGGGCACGATGGTGCGCACCGGGTTGCCGCGCAGGTCATAAATGTCCAGATGTACGACGTCGGACTGCGCGAGATCGAACCAGAAGCACGTCACGCTGGACGCCGGGCTTGGGAACGGGTTCGGAAAGTTCTGATAGAGCAGCGTCGCGCGGGCCGTGCCGAGTATTACAAAACTCGCATTGCTGGCGACGAACGCGGTGTCGAGCGGGGAACCGTTGGCCACGCGTGCGACGACGCTCCATCGGTACGACGTTTGCGCCTGCAGGACGTCGGCGGGCAGCGTGTAGCTGGTATCGTGCTGGTACTGCGTGAAAAACTCCACGACGCCCGTTTTGACATTGGTGACGCTGAGGTCGTACAGCCAGGGACCGGGAGGGGCGCTGACGCCGATGCTTTGCCACACGAACGTGGGTCGGCTGGTGGCCACCGACACGTTGTTGAATCCGTTCGGGGAGACCAGGGTGAGCCATTGGCTGCGCGATCGCGAGCGCGACGGCTTGATCGGCGCCGGCACCACGCTGCACGGCCTGCGGTCATCCTATGCGGCATGGCTGAAGCGGCACGGCGCCAGCGACGACGAGGTCGCCGCCGGCCTCGGCGACAAGTCGACCCGGATGGGCGCGCACTACAGCCGCCACGTCGAAAACGAGGCCAACGTCATCCGCGCCTTCACCAAGGTCAAGGACTCAAAATGACCGACGAGCAGATCGCGGAACTTGAGAAGTGCGTGGCGAGCATCAGGTCGATGGCCGATAGGTTTCAGGGCCGGCGGCTGCCCGACGCCGCGGTCGGCGCCATCGAGGGGTGGTGCAATCGGCTGATGAGAATCGCACGCGAGCCGGCGCCCAATTTGCGACGGAACGTGAACAGGTTTTCCATCCTTTTTGCAAAAACTCGAAGGATTTTTGCAAAAACATTCGACCGAAAAGCCGAAAACCCTTTATAGATCAAGGAGGCGGACGTGGCGGAACTGGTAGACGCAAGGGACTTAAAATCCCTCGATGGCAACGTCGTGTGGGTTCGAGTCCCACCGCCCGCACCACAAAAAACGCTTGTTAAAGAATGGGTTGTGAGCACCATAGAACGGGCCATGCCGCCGTTTCCCAAGCGAGATTTCGCGCTGGGAACACCGGGGTAACACGCTTCGTTACGACGCGATTTATACCGACTCTCTACTCGGCAGCTCTCACCCCTGATGAGCGTCGTGCGAGTCAACCTGATCTGGGCTAGGATTGAATCATGGCTCCAAAGGAAACATCGTCAAAGAAGGGCAAAGCGGCCGGCTTCGTGATTGGCAGCGGCCGCTTCAGGAAAATAAGTGCCGTAGAGGGAATCCATTATTCCCCGAAGATGAAGGGCAGCGCCGCGATCGCGAAGAGCAAGGCTCTTACTCCCGAAGAGCGCCGGAAGGCTATCATCAGGGCCTACCGCAAGGCGTAGTCGCGGATGTACGACGCTGTTGCAGATGACTACTGCTATCCTGACACGACGGTCCTGAGGAACAGGCTCGACCTGCGAGACGCCGCTGAGCTTGCAGATTTCGAGGCCGAAGTGAGCGACGCCAGGGCCGACGAAGAAGCTCCGGCTGGCGATCTGGACTTCAAGCACTTCAAGGCGGCGCTTCGGCGACGAAAGGACAAGAGGTCAAATTCGATCCGCTTGGCGGCAATCGGCTTGTACCGGCTCATCGCACGTCGATCCCGAACGCGCCCGCTTCGCCAAGGATGGCGAGATGGTAGCGGGTGTGCCGCAACTCGCCGGTTTTGGTGAGAGCGCCCTTGGCAACGAGATCCTGCAGGTCCCTCGTGGCGGTGGCGCGCGAGGCCCTGGTGATGGTGATGTAGTTCTCGGCGCTGAGCCCCCCTTTGAACCCATCGACCCCTTCCCGGAACATGCGGGCTATGGCTTTTTCCTGGCGTTCGTTCAGCTTGCCGCGAAGCTTCTCGTACAGCCTGGCCTTCGCAACAAGAAAATCAACGCGGTTGATCGTGTTGCGCTGGGCCTGAATGATCGTCCCGGCAAAGTAAATCAACCAATCGGTTATCTCGGTGTCCTTGTTGTTACGCTCCAGCGCATCGTAATAGGCTTTGCGCGCGCGCTCGATCGTGTAGGCGAGCGCGATCAGGCTGGGATGGCCGAGATTCTGCGCGAGCGATTTTTCCGCGAGTGCCCGCCCGATGCGGCCGTTGCCGTCTTCGAACGGGTGAATGCTGACGAAGTAGAGATGCGCGATACCCGCGCGCGCCAGCGTCGGCAGCGCGCGTTTGCCGCCCGGCCGGGATTCATTGAACCAGGCGACGAAGGCATCCATCTCGAGCTTCATCTTCGATGAAGGAGGGGCCTCGAAGTACACTTCGGGCTCATGAAGGCGGCCCGACACCACCTGCATCGGGTTTGCATGGGTGCGGTAACCGCCGACAATTTCAAGGCGCCGGTCGCCGCTCATGAGCATCCTGTGCCAAGCGAACATCGTCTCATGGTCAAGTGGCGCTGCGAAGGTTTCGTAGAGGTTCACCATCATCTCGGCGATGCCGCGTTCAGCCGGAGGAATTCGCCGCTGGTCGGAGCCGAGTCCAAAATGCTGGCGAACAGAGGATTGCACGCTCTCGCGGTTCAGCACCTCACCTTCGATTGCCGAGGTATTCAGAGCCTCATCGCTGATGAGCTCGATCTTGAGGACATCCCGATCCGCTGGACCGATGTGCTTGAACGCACCAATGAACTCGCCGGAGCGGAGGAGAAACTGCCGCTCCAGTTGCTCCAGAGCATTCGGCTCGAATGTGAATTCCGGCCAGCCGGGCTGTTCCCAGTTCCATTTCATGAGTTATTGATCGCTCCTCTATAGCTCATTTATCTCTATTTTATGAGTTATAACAACATCTATATGCCTCAATCCGCAGATTGATGGCTCTGCGATGCTCGCCCGCGAAGGCCGCCATTAGCCGTTCCCTGTCCAGACATGTCCAATTTCGAAACCATCACAATCTCCCCCGATCTCGCCTTCGACGCCCTCATGGCGGGTGCGCCCGGCGCGCCGCTGGCGCTGCTGCTGCACGGCTTTGCGGAATCGATGCATTGCTGGCGCCACCAGGCGGCGGCGCTCGCGGACGCGGGCTATCGCGCGGTAGCCCCGAGCCAGCGCGGCTATTCGCCCGGCGCCCGCCCCGACACCGGCGATAACGCCAATTACCACATCGAGCGGCTGATGGACGATGCGATGGCGATCGCCGCGGCCTGCGGCGCCGGCGACCGCCGCTTTCATCTGGTCGGCCACGACTGGGGCGGCAGCATCGCCTGGGCGCTGGCCGATCGCTACCCGCAACGCCTCGCCTCGCTCACCGTGCTGTCGCGGCCGCATCCGAACGCCTTCAACCGGGCGCTGCAGATGCCCGACGGCGATCAGGCCTACCGATCGCGGCATCACAAGGCGTTTCTAGAACCCGGCGCCGCCGATCTGCTGCTCGCCGACGACGCCAGACCATTGCGCACGCGGCTTGCGGCGGCCGGCGTTCCCGCCGCCGCGATCGACGCCTATCTGTCCGTGCTCGGCAACAGGCCGGCGATGGAGGCCGCACTCGCCTGGTATCGCGCGCGCGGCGCCATCCGCGCGCCGCTCGGCCCGATCCGGGTCCCGACCCTCTACATCTGGGGCGACGCCGACGACACCGTGGGGCGCACAGCGGCTGAAGGCACCGAGGATTTCATTGCCGCGCCCTATCGGTTCGAAATCCTTCCCGGCGTCGGTCATTTCGCCGCCGATCAGGCGCCTGATCGGGTTGGCGAATTAATCTTGCAGCATGTGCGCGCCTATCCGGCCTGAGACCGGAAAAGCCGACCTCACTCGGACTTGTCGATATTCCAGAACACCGGCGTCGCCGGACCATCGAGCACGCCGGACAGCGATTTGCGCCAGGCGCTGGGCTGCTGGAATTGTCCGAGCGGGATATAGATCACCTGGTCGTAGACTTCCTGCTGGATCTCGGCCGCGATCTTCTTCTGCTCCTGTGGCGAAGACGAACGCGCAAACGCATCGCGCATCGCTTCGATCTTGTCGTCCTTCGACCAGCCGAACCAGCCGCCGCTCTCACCCCGGCCGCCGATCGAGACATTGGCGACGGGATTGATCACGTCGGCGGCGGCCCAGTTGGTGAAGAACATGTTCCAGCCGCCCTCCTTGACCGGCTTCTTGCTGGTGCGACGACTGATCACGGTGCCCCAGTCGGTCGCCTGGACATCGACCTTGAAGCCGGCCTCGCGCAGCAATTGCGCCGCGACGATCGGTTGCGCCTTCAGCGACACCACATCGCCCGGTGCCATGATCACGATTGGCGTGCCGTCATAGCCGGAAGCGGCGAGCAGCTTCTTCGCTTCCGCCATGCCATCCCCCTTCACCAGCGATTCGGCGCCGACGTCGCTAGCCAGCGGTGTATCACAGATGAATACCGCGCCGCAGATCTTGTAGTATTCGGGGTTGCCGACCAGCGCGTCGAGCACGTCCTTCTGGTTCATGGCCATGAAGGCGGCGCGGCGGACTTTGACATTGTCGAAGGGCGGTTGCAGGAAGTTCATTCTCCCGAGCGTCTGAAAGCCGAGCTTGTTGAGAGTCCCGATCTTGATGTCCGGATTGGTGGCCAGCACCGGAAGAATATCGAACGACGGGATTTCCATGAAATCAATGTCGCCGGATTGCAGCGCGTTCACCGCGGTCTGCGCATCGGCCATCGTGATCCATTCGACGCGATCGACCTTCACCACCTTGCCGCCGGAAGTCCAGCTTGGCGGTTCCTTGCGCGGCACATAGTCCTTGTTCTTCTCAAACACCGCTTTCACGCCGGGCTGGAATTCCGCCTGCACGAACTTGAACGGGCCGGATCCGATCAGCTCCGGTACAGGTTTGCCAGCGGGCGTTTCAGCCAGCCGCTTCGGCATCATGAAAGGAACCAGCGACGACGGTTTGCCGATCGATTCCAGCACCAGGCCATAAGGCTCCTTCAGTTTCAGCGTAATGGTTTTGGCGTCGGTGGCCTCGAGGCCCGCGGTGAAATCCATCAGCTTCTGGCCCATGCCGTCGGCCTTGCCCCAGCGCTTCAGCGAGGCCACGCAATCTTCCGCCGTGACCGGAGTGCCGTCATGCCATTTGAGGCCGTCGCGTAGCGTGAAGATGTAGGTGAGCTTGTCGTCGGAAATTTTCCAGTCGGCCATCTGCGGCTGGATCTTGAAGTGGGCGTCCTCCGCCAGCAGCGTGTCGTAGACCATGTAGCCGAAATCGCGCACGATATAGGCGGTCGTCAGCATGCCGGGCTCGCGCAGATCGGCATGCATCACCGCCGTGATGGTCTTGGCGCTGGCCAGGGCGGGTCCCGCCAGCGCGACCGCCAGCGCCAAGGCCCATTTGATCGTGGAGCGCTTCCAGCGCGCGATGTTGGACATTCGATCTCTCCTGACGTGAAACTGATCAACGGCCGATCATGATTGAGGCACGCGGTCCGTTCTATGGGCTTACTAACACGCTGTAACTCAACGGTATTTGAGACTTGCACCAAGCACGCCGCGCGTCAATCGGGTTTTGCGCGATGACCCGGCGACAGCACCTGCCCGCCGGCATGTTGCACTTTGCAAATGCTTCGCCGATCATCCCGCTGGCAGCCACCTCGCCATCACACTCCGTTCGAAAGAGATCGAGATGAATCCCGCCAACCTTCCGTTCGATTCCGAGACCATGTTGCAGGGGCTGCGCGGCTGGGTGGGATGCGAAAGCCCGACCTGGGATGCCGGCGCCGTGGACCGCATGCTCGACATCGCCGCGCGGGACATGGCGATCGTGGGAGCGTCGATCGAGCGCATCGCCGGCCGCCAGGGCTTTGGCGGATGTGTGCGCGCGCGTTTTCCGCACCCGAAACAGGGCGAGCCCGGAATTCTGATCGCCGGGCATCTCGATACCGTCCATCCCGTCGGCACGCTGGAAAAACTGCAATGGCGACGCGATGGCAACAAATGTTTCGGCCCCGGCATCTTCGACATGAAGGGCGGCAACTACCTCACGCTGGAGGCGATCCGGCAGCTGGCCCGCGCGTCGTTCACGACGCCGCTGCCGATCACGGTGCTTTTCACCCCCGACGAGGAAGTCGGTACGCCGTCGACGCGCGACATCATCGAGGCGGAGGCCGCGCGCAACAGATATGTGCTGGTGCCCGAACCGGGCCGGCCCAACAATGGCGTGGTCACCGGGCGCTATGCCATCGCCCGGTTCAATCTGGAGGCGATCGGCAAACCGAGCCATGCCGGCGCCACGCTGTCGGCGGGCCGCTCGGCGATCCGCGAGATGGCGCGCCAGATCATCGCGATCGACGGCATGACATCGGAGGACTGCACCTTCAGCGTCGGCATCGTGCAGGGCGGCCAGTGGGTCAATTGCGTGGCCACGACCTGTCGCGGCGAGGCGCTGAGCATGGCGAAGCGCCAGGCCGACCTCGACCGCGGCGTCGAGCGGATGCTGGCGCTGTCGGGCACTGCCAATGATGTGACCTTCAAGGTGACGCGCGGCGTGACCCGGCCGGTGTGGGAGCCCGATGCGGGAACCATGGCGCTGTATGAAAAGGCCCGCGCGGTGGCCCGCGACATCGGCGTCGAGCTTCCCCACGGCAGCGCCGGCGGCGGCTCCGACGGCAATTTCACCGGCGCGATGGGAATCCCGACCCTCGATGGCCTCGGCGTTCGCGGCGCCGACGCCCATACCCTCAATGAGCATATCGAAGTCGACAGCCTCGCCGAGCGCGGCCGCCTGATGGCCGGATTACTGGCAACGCTGGCGTGACCTCCCGTCATTCCGGGGCGCGCCTCTCTTGGCGCGAGCCCGGAATCCATACTCCCGATGGTGGTTATGGATTCCGGGCCTGCGCCAAGCGGCGCATCCCGGAATGACGGAGGAAGACGTATTATTCGGATCGCCATGGCACAGGATTTGCTCGACTGATACGCTGGCGAGGAACAAGTCAGCGACGGCCCCGATCAAGGCCGGCGCATCTGTGATGGGAAACGATGCTCGGATATCTGCTTCGCCGCATCCTTGCCGCCATACCCGTGATGGGCACGGTGGCGCTGTTCGTGTTTCTGCTGCTGCGGCTGACCCCGGGCGATCCCGCCGCGATTCTGGCCGGCGACAACGCGACGACGGAGCAGCTCCAGCGCATTCGCACCTCGCTCGGGCTGAACGAACCGCTCTATGCCCAATTCTTCACCTGGATCGGCAAGCTGCTGCATGGCGATCTCGGCGTTTCCCTGATTTCGAATGTGCCGGTGCTGCAAATGATCGGCCAGCGCGTCGAACCCTCGATCAGCATCGCGCTGTCGACGATCGTCCTTTCCATCGCCGTCGCGGTGCCGCTCGGCGTCATTGCGGCATGGAAACACGGCACCTGGATCGACCGCTTCGTGATGGGCTTGTCGGTGATCGGCTTCTCGGTGCCGGTGTTCGTGATCGGCTATGTTCTGATCCAGATCTTTGCCATCGACCTGCGCTGGCTTCCGGTGCAGGGTTTCAAAAGCATCCAGGCCGGCTTCGGCCCGTTCCTTGAACGCCTGATCCTGCCGACCGTCACGCTGTCGTTCATCTATGTCGCGCTGATCGCGCGGATGACCCGCGCGGCGATGCTGGATGTGCTCGGTGAGGACTATGTGCGTACCGCACGCGCCAAGGGCATCGGCGAGACCGGCGTGCTGTTGCGCCACGCGCTGCGCAACGCCGCCGTGCCCGTGATCACGGTGATCGGCTCCGGCTTCGCGCTGTTGATTTCCGGTGTTGTCGTCACCGAGAGCGTGTTCAACCTACCGGGGATCGGACGCCTCACCGTCGACGCCGTGCTGGCGCGCGATTATCCGGTGATCCAGGCGATGATCCTGTTGACCTCGGGCATCTATGTCGCGGTCAATCTCCTGATCGACCTCGCCTACACCCTGCTCGATCCCCGAATCCGGTACTGAGGGGCGCTCCCGATGGCGATCGAAACCCTGCCCGAGCCGTCGATACCGATCACCACGCCGTTCCGGCCGGGGCTCGGCTTTCTGACCTCGACCCCGATCATCGCCGCTGCCACCATCTGCCTGGCGCTGGTGACGGCGTCCGCCGTGCTGGCGCCCTGGCTTTCGCCGCACGATCCGCTGCTGCTCGCGCCGGCGCAGCGGCTGAAGCCGGCCAGCGCCCAGTTCCTGCTCGGCACCGACGCCTATGGCCGCGACGTGTTGTCCCGGATCCTCTACGGCGGACGGATTTCGCTCGTGATCGGACTCGGCTCGGCCGTGATCAGCGTCGGCGTCGGCCTCCTGATCGGCCTTGTCTCAGGCTTCTTCAAATGGATCGACGCCGTCCTGATGCGCATCATGGACGGCTTGATGGCGATCCCCAGCATCCTGCTCGCCATTGCCGTGGTCTCGCTGTCGGGCGCAAGCGTGATGACGGTGATGGTCGCCATCACCCTCCCCGAGATCCCGCGGGTGGCGCGGCTGGTGCGTTCGGTGGTGCTGTCGGCGCGCGAGGAGCCCTATGTCGAAGCCGCGATTTCCGTCGGTTCGAGCCTGCCCAGGATCATGTGGCGGCACCTGGTGCCGAACACGATTGCACCGCTGATCGTGCAGGGCACCTATGTCTGCGCCTCGGCGATCCTGACCGAGGCGATCCTGTCGTTTCTCGGCGCCGGCATCAGCCCGGAAATACCGACCTGGGGCAATATCATGGCCGAGGGCCGCGCCTATTTCCAGGTCAAGCCGTCGCTGATCTTCTGGCCGGGCCTGATGCTGTCGATCGCCATCCTCAGCGTCAATCTGATCGGCGATGCCGCGCGCGACGCGCTCGATCCCCGCATGAAGCAGCGCGAGGGCGGCAAGTGAGTGGACCATACCGTCATTGCGAGGAGCGTAGCGACGAAGCAATCCATCGCGCCGCAAAGAAAGCTGGATTGCTTCGTCGCTTCGCTCCTCGCAATGACGGCGGAGAGTGGCATGACTAACGTCATTCTCGATATCGACGGCCTCGTCGTCGGCCTCGGCCGGTCTCCGCAGGCACAGCGGATCATCGAGGGCGTGTCGCTCCGGGTGAGCGAGGCCGAAACCCTGTGCCTGGTCGGCGAAAGCGGATCCGGCAAGTCGGTCACCTCGCTGACGGTGATGGGCCTGTTGCAAAAAGGCGCGCTGGTGCCGACTGCGGGCAGCATCAAGCTGGTCGGCGAGGAACTGCTCGGTGCCAGCGACAGGCGGCTGCGGCAGTTACGCGCGACCACCATGGCGATGATCTTCCAGGAGCCGATGACGGCGCTCAATCCGGTGGTCCCGGTCGGCCGCCAGATCGACGAGGTGCTGCGCGTCCACACCGGCCTTGATGCACGCGCGCGCCGCAGCCGCATCCTTGCCATGATGGAGCAGGTGCGGCTGCCAGAGGTCGAACGCATCTTCGCGTCCTACCCGCACCGGCTGTCGGGCGGCCAGCGCCAGCGCATCATGATCGCGATGGCCCTGGTGCTCGAGCCGAAGCTTCTGATCGCGGATGAGCCGACCACGGCGCTCGACGTCACCACCCAGAAGCAAATTCTGACTTTGATCCGCGATCTGCAGCGGGATCACGGCACCGCCGTGCTCTTCATCACCCATGACATGGGCGTGGTCGCGGAGATCGCCGATCGCGTCGCGGTGATGCGGCAGGGCCGGCTGGTCGAGACCGGGACGCTGGACGCCATCCTGCGCGCCCCGGTCATGGAATACACCCGCAATCTGCTGGCGGCGGTACCGAGCCTGGTGCCCCGGGCGCCGCGCGCGGAATCATCCGAGCCGGTGGTGCTGGAGGCCAACGCGCTCGGCAAGGTCTATCGCGAACGCTCGTTTTTCGGCGGCGTGCGCCAGGTGGCGGCAGCGCAGGACGTCACGCTGACCCTGCGCAAGGGCCGCACGCTCGGCATCGTCGGCGAAAGCGGTTCCGGCAAATCGACGGTGGCGCGCTGCATCGTCCGGCTGATCGATCCGACCTCCGGCGGCATTCGTCTTGCGGGTTACGAGATTTCCAACCTGTCGCGCGGGCTGCTGCAGCCGCACCGCAAGCGCATCCAGATCATTTTCCAGGACCCCTACCGCTCGCTCAATCCGCGCGTCAGCATCGGCGAGACCATCGCCGAGGGGCCGGTCAATTACGGCATGCCGCATGCCGAAGCGCTGGCAAAGGCCCGCGATCTCCTCGAACTGGTCGATCTGCCGCCCGATGCCATCTCGCGCTACCCGCATCAGTTCTCCGGCGGCCAGCGCCAGCGCATCGCCATCGCGCGAGCGCTGGCGCTCGATCCCGATGTGCTGGTCGCCGATGAGGCGGTGTCGGCGCTGGATGTCTCGGTGCAGGCCCAGGTACTGGAACTGCTCGACGAGATTCAGACCCGGCTTGGCATCGCGCTGTTGTTCATCACCCATGATCTGCGTGTCGCCGCGCAAATCTGCGACGATGTCGCGGTGATGCAGAACGGCCGCATCGTCGAGCAGGGCCCCGCCGCGCAAGTCCTGACAAATCCGCAAGTTGCCTATACCCGGGCGCTGCTTGACGCCGCCCCCGGACGGGAGTGGGATTTCGCCAACTTCCGACCGGTGGCAGCTGTTCATGCCGCTCAGTAGAGCACTGCCACCGTCATTGCGAGCGAAGCGAAGCAATCCAGACCACAACCACACCGCAAGCAGTTTGGATTGCTTCGTCGCTTGCGCTCCTCGCAATGACGAGTCTAACGTCAAGCGCGCGGAATATTGGTAGAGACAGACTTGATGACCCGGATCGCCGTTGGCGGCTTCCTGCACGAGACCAACACCTTCGCACCGACGAAGGCGACCTATGACGACTTCGTGCATGGCGGCGGCTGGCCTGCAATGGCGCAAGGCGCCGCTGTGCTCAAGACCATGCGCGACATCAATGTCGGGCTGGCCGGCTTTGTCGGACAGGCGGAAGCCCATGGCTGGGAGTTGGTGCCGACGATCACATGCGCCGCGAGCCCCTCGGCGCATGTGACCGAAGACGCGTTCGAGCGCGTCGTCAGGGCGATGGTCGACGGCATCGCGGCGGCGGGACGGCTTGACGCGGTCTATCTCGACCTGCACGGCGCCATGGTGACCGAGCATCTCGACGACGGCGAAGGTGAAATTCTCGCGCGCGTGCGCAAGGCGATCGGCGCGGAGCTGCCGCTGGTGATCAGCCTCGATCTTCACGCCAACGTCACGCCGCAAATGGTGGAGCATGCCGACGCGCTGATCGCCTACCGTACCTATCCGCACGTCGACATGGCCGACACCGGCCGCGCCGCGGCGAAACATCTCGCGCTGCTGCTGCGCACCCGGCGGCCCCTGGCAAAGGCGTTCCGGCAGCTGCCGTTCCTGATTCCGATCAGCTGGCAATGCACCAACGATCAACCGGCCAGCGGCATCTACCGTCAGCTGGCGGCGCTGCAGAGCGCTGCGGTGCCGACGCTGTCCTTTGCCCCGGGCTTTCCGGCGGCAGATTTTCCCGATTGCGGGCCGAGCGTGTTCGCCTATGGCCGGACCCAGGCCGATGCCGACGCCGCGGCGGATGCCATGACAAGGCTCATCATCGACCATGAGAGCGACTTTGACGGTCGCATCTATTCGCCCGATGACGGCGTGCGCTACGCCATGGAACTCGCAACCCGCGCGCGCAAGCCCATCGTGATCGCCGACACCCAGGACAATCCCGGCGCCGGCGGCGATTCCGACACCACCGGCATGCTGCGCGCGCTGGTGCGCCACAACGCGAGGCGCGCCGCCATCGGCGTGATTTGCGATCCGCAATCGGCCATGGCCGCCCATGCCGCCGGCACTGGCGCTACCGTCACCCTCGCGCTTGGCGGCAAGTCAGGCATACCGGGAGATGTGCCGTACCAGGAGAGCTTCGTCGTCGAGAAACTATCGGACGGGAAATTCATCGCGCCCGGCCCGTATTATGGCGGCCGCGACATGGACATGGGATCCTCGGCGGCGCTGCGGATCGGCGGTGTCCGCGTGGTCGTGAGCTCGCACAAGGCGCAGCTCGCGGACCAGTCGATGTATCGCTACGTCGGCATCGAGCCGACCGAGCAGGCCATCCTGGTCAACAAGAGCTCGGTGCATTTCCGCGCCGATTTCGAACCGATCGCCGAAAGGCTCTTGATCTGCGCCGCGCCCGGCGCGATGCCTGCCGATACCGCCGCATTGCCGTGGACGCGCTTGCGTCCGGGCATTCGTATCAGGCCGAACGGCCCCGCCTTCACGCCACCCGTCACATCACGTTCACCCTCCCCCGCCATCGGATAACAGACATGCCCAATATCGACCGCATCGAAGGCTTTGCCGACGAACTCACCGCGATCCGCAGGGATCTGCACGCCCATCCCGAAATCGGCTTTCAGGAAGTACGCACCTCGGGCATCGTCGCCGACAAGCTGGCGCAATGGGGCATCGAGGTGCATCGCGGGCTCGGCGGCACCGGCGTCGTCGGTGTGCTCAAGGGCAAAGGCAGTGGCGGCAAGCGCATCGGCCTGCGTGCCGACATGGACGCGCTGCCGATGGAGGAAAATACCAACCTGAAATGGCGTTCGACCATCCCCGGCCGTTTCCATGGCTGCGGCCATGACGGCCATACCACCATGCTGCTCGGCACCGCGCGCTACCTCGCCGAGACCCGCAATTTCGACGGCACGGTGCATTTCATCTTCCAGCCGGCCGAGGAAGGTCTTGGCGGCGCGCGCGCCATGATCAAGGACGGCCTGTTTGCGAAATTTCCCTGTGACGAGGTCTACGGGCTGCACAACGCCCCCGATTTGAACCATGGCGAGGTTGCGATCCTGCCCGGACCGGCGATGGCCGGCGCCGACTTCTTCGACATCACCATCCAGGGCTACGGCGCGCACGGCGCCATGCCGGAACGGTCAAAGGATGCGGTCGTGATCGCGATGACGCTCGGACAGGCTCTGCAGACCATCGTCAGCCGCAACGTCGATCCGCTCAAGGCGGCGGTGCTGTCGATCACGCAGATTCACGCCGGCTCCGCCTACAACGTCATTCCGGGCGAAGCGAAATTGTGCGGCACCGTTCGCGCCTTTTCCGACGAGGTGCGCGCGCTGATCCGCGAGCGGATGCGCGCGATCTGCACCGGCATCGCCAGCGCCTTCCAGGTCGAGATCACAGCCGATATCCGCGACACCTTCAGCGTGCTGGTGAACCAGGAAGAACAGTCGAAGGTGGTCGCCGAGGTCGCGCGCACCGTGGTCGAACCGGCCAAGGTCATCACGCGGACACAGCCCAAGATGGGCAGCGAGGATTTCGCCGACATGATGCAGACGGTGCCCGGCGCCTATTTCTGGGTCGGCCATGACGGCTCGGTGCCGGTGCACAATCCCGGCTACATCCTTGACGACAAGATCCTGCCGATCGGCGCCAGTATGTTCGCACGCATCATCGAAACCAGGCTCCCGGTAGGTGCCCATGCATAACAAGGCAACGAAAGAGGCCGTCACGTCGCTGCACGATCTCAGCGCCGTCGACCTGCTCGCAGGGTATCGCAGCAAACAATTCTCAGCGTCCGAAGTGCTGGAGGATGTACTGGCGCATATCGCGGTGTGGGAACCGCACATCAAGGCGCTGTACGCGTTCGATCCGGAAGGCGCGCGCGCCGCCGCCAGGGCATCGACCGAGCGCTGGCAGAACGGCAGCCCGTCCGGTTCGCTGGACGGCGTGCCGGTCACGATCAAGGACAACATCGCGACCAGGGGCGTGCCGGTGCCGCTGGGTACCGCCGCCATGAAGCTGGTCCCGGCGCCGGCCGATGCGCCGCCCGCGGCGCGGCTGCGCGAGGCCGGCGCGGTGATCTTTTCCAAGACCACGATGCCGGATTACGGCATGCTGTCGTCGGGCCTGTCGAGCTTCCATCCGCTCACCCGCAATCCCTGGGATCTCAGCAAGAATCCGGGCGGTTCGAGTGCCGGAGCCGGCGCCGCTTGTGCTGCCGGTTACGGCCCGCTGCATCTCGGCACCGATATTGGCGGCTCGGTGCGGCTGCCGGCGTGCTGGTGTGGCCTCGTTGCGTTGAAGCCGAGCCTCGGACGGGTTCCGATCGATCCGCCCTATGTCGGCCGCGTCGCCGGCCCGATGACCCGCAATGTTGATGATGCCGCCTTGATGATGGGTGTGCTGTCGAGGCCCGATCGCCGCGACGGCATGAGCCTGCCGCCGAATGACATCAACTGGAAGGCGCATGAAAAATCGCCGCGCAAGCTCCGCCTCGGCCTGATGCTCGACCTCGGCGTTGGCCAGCCGCTGGAGCCGGCGGTGCGCGAGGTCGCGGTCAAGGCCGCGAAGGCGTTTGAAGCCGCCGGCGCGGTCGTCACCGAAGTCGACAGCGTGCTGACGCGCGAGATGCTCGATGGTCTCGACCATTTCTGGCGTGCACGGATGTGGGACGATCTGGCCAAGCTCAGCGAAAGCGAGCGGAGCAAGGCGCTGCCCTATATCCACCGATGGGCCGAAGCCGGGGCGAAATTGTCCGGCGTCGAGGTGGTCAGGGGCTTTAACGCCACCATGGCGATCCGGGCCGCGGCGGCCAGGCTGTTCTGCGATCTCGACTACGTGATTTCGCCGGTGTCGCCGGTGGTGAATTTCGCGGCCGAATTCGCCGCCCCGCTCAACGATCCCGACCGGCCGTTCGAGCATATCTGCTACACCGTGCCCTGGAACATGTCGGAGAATCCGGCGGCCTCGATCAATGGCGGCTTCGACAGAAACGGTTTTCCGATCGGCGTGCAGATCATCGGCCGCCGCTTTGACGATCTCGGCGTGCTCACGATGGCCAAGACCTTCGAAGGCCTGCGCGGCCCGCAGAAGCCGTGGCCGAAGCCGCCGAAGTAATTCGTCATTCCGGGATGCGCCTCTTGGCGCAGGCCCGGAATCCATACTCCCGACGGTGGTTATGGATTCCGGGCTCGACGCTTGCGCGTCGCCCCGGAATGACGAGCTATAGTCGAGAAAAAATCAAAGGAGGAAACACCCATGGCGTATGAGACGATCAAATACGAGGTCGCCGAGCAGGTCCTGACCATCACCTTGAACCGGCCCGACAAGCTCAACGCGTTCAACGCCACCATGCAGAAGGAAATGATCGACGCCTTCGACCAGGCCGACCGCGACGACAATGTCCGCGCCATCATCGTGACCGGCGCCGGCCGCGGCTTCTGCGCCGGCGCCGACCTTTCTTCCGGGGCCGACACCTTCGACCGCGACGCACGGCGCGGGCCGGTGAGGCGTCATGCCGATGGCAAGGTCGACTACAGCGATCCCAATGTGCGCGACGGCGGCGGCCAGGTCACCTTGCGCATCTTCAAATGCCTGAAGCCGGTGATCGCGGCGGTCAACGGCCCGGCGGTCGGCATCGGCGTCACCATGCAGCTTGCGATGGATATCCGCATCGCCTCGGAGGCCGCCCGGTTCGGTTTCGTGTTCTCCCAGCGCGGCATCGTGCCGGAGGCCGCCTCGAGCTGGTTCCTGCCCCGCATCGTCGGCATCTCCCAAGCACTCGAATGGTGCTACACCGGGCGGGTGTTTCCGGCGCAGGAAGCGCTCGCCGGGCGCCTCGTCAGCAAGGTGGTGCCGGCCGACGAACTGCTGCCCACCGCACGCGCGCTGGCGCGTGAAATCGCCGCGAAGACCGCGCCGGTGTCGGTGGCGCTGATCCGGCAGATGATGTGGCGCATGCTCGGCGCCGACGACCCGATGGAAGCCCACAAGGTCGACAGCCGCGGCATTTATGCCCGCGGGCGCTCCGATGACGTCAGGGAAGGCGTGGTGTCGTTCCTGGAAAAGCGCCCGGCGCAGTTCAAGAACAAGGTGTCGACGGATATGCCCGACTATTTCCCGTGGTGGGACGAGCGGGAGTATAAATAGCACCCCCGTCATTGCCAGGAGCGAAGACGTGTTTTGTTCTACCCCATCATCAGCGCTACCCGGCCGATCGCCTTGCGGTCGACCAATAGCCGCATCGCCTGGGCATAGTGTTCCAGCGGCAGGCGGTGCGAGATGTTCGGCCGAACCTTGCCGGCCTCTGCCCACTCCATGAGCGTCTTCTGCCGGATCTCGCCGAGAGCAGGATTCCTTCGCACCGCCTCGCCGGCGCGGACACCGAGCACGCTGGCGCCCTTGATCAGCAGGAGATTGGTGCGGGCGAGCCCGATGCCGCTGGTGAAGCCGACCACAAGCAGGCGCGCGCCCCAGGCGATGCAGCGCACGCTGTTTTCAAAAATCTCGCCGCCGACGGGATCGAACACCACGTCGGCGCCGCGGCCATCGGTGAGACGCTTGACGGCGTCGCGGAACGGCTCGCAGCTGTACAGCACGAGATGATCGGCGCCCTTGGCCCGCGCCACGGCCAGTTTCTCATCCGATGACGCCGCCGCGATCACGGTGGCGCCCAAGAGCTTGCCGATTTCGACCGCGGCAAGGCCGACGCCGCCGCCGGCACCGTGCACCAGCAGCACCTCGCCGGGCTGAAGCTCGCCGCGATCGATCAGGGCGTGATAGGCGGTGCCATGCGCGGCCAGGAACGTCGCGCCCTCGGCGTAATCGAAGGTCGACGGCAACCGCGTGAGCTGCGACGGCGCGACCACCGCTTCGTCCGCGTATCCCCCGTGCCGCAGCTTGACGATCACCTTGTCGCCGTGCGCGACGCCGTGCGCGGCGTTATCGACTTCGGTGACGTCGCCCGCCGCCTCCATGCCCGGCGTGAACGGCAGCTCCGGCTTGAGCTGGTATTCGCCGGCGGCCATCAGGATGTCCGGGAAATTGATTCCGGCGGCACGGATGGCGACGCGCACCTGCCCCGGCGCAAGCGGAACCGGGGCGATCGTCTCCAGACGCAGGCTTTCGGGCGGCCCGAGTTCGCGACAAACGACGGCGTTCGGCATCAGGCCGCGCTCGCCCGCCGCCGCAGCAGGGCCTCGCGGATCAGCGGCAAGCGGTCGTTGCCGAAATACATATCGGTCCTGTCGATGAAGATGGTCGGCGAGCCGAAGCCGCCGCGCTTCATCACGTCATCGGTATTGGCCTTGAGCTGATCTTTGATCGCCTGCTGGCCGATCCCGGCCAGCAATTTCTGCGAATCGACGCCAACCCGCCTGCAGGCCTCCGCCAGCACCGCGTCCTGCGAGATGTCCTGGTCCTCGCCCCAATAGATCTCGAACACCGTTCGCGCGAACGGCAGCATGTCCCTGCCGAGCCAGATGCAGCCGCGCATCGCCTTGACGCTGTTCACAGGGAATACCGAGGGGCGCATCTTGATCGCCAATCCCGCCAAACGCGCCCAGTCCGCCATGTCCTTCTTCTGATAATCCACTTTCGCCTGCACCGGGCGTTCGCGCGTGGCATAGACGCTGGGATTGATGGTGTTGAAGATGCCGCCGACCAGGATCGGCCGCCACGCAATCTCGGTGCCGAACTCCTTGGCGAGCGGCTGGATGTTGTGGAAGGCGAGATAGGTCCAGGGACTGGAGCAGTCGAAGAAGAATTCGATCATGGCGATGTTTTTTCCTGTTGCTCGTCATTCCGGGGCGCGCCCCTTTGGCGCGAGCCCGGAATCCATAACCACCATCGTGAGTATGGATTCCGGGCCTGCGCCAAGTGGCGCATCCCGGAATGACGAATGTGAGACATGGTCGCGATCCTACCCCCTGCTTTCGGCGCATTCCACCCCACCCGAACGCCATGTACGTCATGCCCGGGACATGGCAGATAGATGTCCAACAAACTGACAAAACCGGGGGTGCGCCCATGCTGTTTCCGACCACGATCGCCGGCTCGCTGCCGAAGCCCGAATGGCTGGCCGAACCCAACACGCTGTGGGCGCCCTGGAAATCGCAAGGCGCGGAGCTCGCACGAGCCAAGCGCGACGCCACGTTGCTGGCGGTGAAGCTGCAGGAAGATGCCGGCGTCGACATCGTCACCGAGGGCGAGCAGGCACGCCAGCATTTCGTCCATGGTTTTCTGGAGAACATCGAGGGCATCGATTTCGCCCACAAGGTCGAAATGGGAATCCGCAACGACCGCTACAAGGCGATGGTGCCGCAGGTGGTGGCGCCGTTGCGGCTCAGGGCCCGTGTCCATGCCGACGAGGCCCGCATCGCCCGCGCCCACACCACGCGCAAGCTGAAATTCACGCTGCCCGGCCCGATGACCATCATCGACACCATCGCCGACCGCCACTACGGCGATCGCGTCAGGATGGCGTTCGCCTTTGCCGAATTGCTCAATGAGGAAGCGAAGGCGCTGCAGGCCGACGGCGTCGATGTCATCCAGTTCGATGAGCCGGCGTTCAACGTCTATATGAGCGAGGTCCGCGACTGGGGCATCAAGGCGCTGGAACGCGCCGCCGAGGGCCTGAGCTGCGCCACCGCCGTGCATATCTGCTACGGCTACGGCATCAAGGCCAATACCGACTGGAAGCAGACGCTCGGAGCCGAGTGGCGGCAGTATGAGGATATCTTTCCCGCGATCGCCAAAAGCCCGATCCAGCAGGTCGCGATCGAATGCCGCAACTCGCGGGTGCCGCTGGAACTGCTCGGCATGCTCACCGGCAAGGTCGTTCAGGCCGGTGTGATCGACGTCGCCAATGACACCGTGGAGACCGCGGAGGATGTCGCCAAGGCGATCGACGACGTCGCGAAATTCGTGCCGAGGAGCAACATCGTCGCCACCACCAATTGCGGCATGGCGCCGATGCGCCGTGACATCGCCGAAGCCAAGCTGATGGCACTCGGCGCCGGCGCGCGACTGGCGCGGCAAAGGGCGGGGTGAGTGCTTTTGTTCCCTCCCCCCTTGTGGGGGAGGGTTAGGGAGGGGGGTAAGCCACGCGCACCGAACTCGCGGTACCCCCTCTCCACCTCTCCCCCACAAGGGGGGAGAGAGCAGACTGCGCTTGTTCGCCCACCGCTGGCTCAAGCCGCACTCGGATGCAGCACCGGCCGATAGCCGGCGGCGAAGGCGCGCAATGTCGAGGGCGGTGTCAGCAGCAGGCCGTCGGCCGGAGCTGGCACCACGCCATAGCCGCCCGGCGACCATCGCAGCGCACGGCCCAGGACCATCAGATAGCTCTCGCCGCCACCCTGCACCATGGCGCCGTCGGGCAGCTTTTCCAGCGGCATCGGCAGCGCATGCAATCGTTTCCGGCCGCCCTGAAGCCGCTCGCGGTGCAGCACGGCGTCGATTTCGGACGCGCGCACCGGCCCGACCCCGTTGCCCGCTTGCCACGCCGCGCGAAACCGGTTGGCATCGTCACGGCGGCAGAAGAAGCACGGGCGATGCCCGGCCGCGAACGCGGTGGCCTCGTCGAGGAAGAACAATTCGGTCCAGCTGCGGCCGCCCATCACCTGCCGCCGCCGTCCCCTGAACTCGCAGACGCAGGTCAGCCACGCCGGGCTCGCCCAGCGGCGCGTCAGGGTTTTGCTGACGGGGTCATGAATGATGCCGCGATTGCCGGTAAACATTCCGCGATGCGGCGTCGCGATGATGTCCCCCTGTGGCGTGACACGGTTTTGCAGCGGCATCGGTCGAGCCCGCGCGGCAACGTCACGCCGCGCCGTCGCGGATCGGCGGCTGGAACGACAGCGCGGTGTCCCAGGGAAAGAATATCCAGGTGTCCTGCGACAC